>Ga0153986_1000547_pt1 | contig 11327 bp, 15 predicted proteins | sample TSGA070MetaG_FD_104724 | JGI IMG/M metagenome (GOLD analysis project Ga0153986, IMG submission 104724) | Attine ant fungus gardens microbial communities from Georgia, USA - TSGA070 MetaG | ecosystem: Host-associated > Fungi > Mycelium > Unclassified | place: USA: Georgia, Alexander Wildlife... | reverse complement strand
CATCACGGTATTGGAAATTAGTGGGCAAGGCAGAGATTCGAGAGACAGGATAAAATGTGGCGACAGGTTGAGATGCATTCGCCTCCATTTCTGGGTCGAATGGTAATGGGAAGGGCGACATGGAAGGTTCAGTGGGGTTAGAGATTGGTGGGACGTTAATGACGGCGATAGCATCCTGCCATGGTATCTGACGATTTTCCTGGACCTTGGTCCATTCGAGGTGGGAGAGTCGGCGAATGGGAGGATTAGCAAGAATGTCAGCCTTGGGTCTGGCTCTCAGCTGAGCGAGAAGTAGCTCAAGCTCTTGCAGTATACGAACACGCAAGAGATGGGATATTTGTTCAGTGAGGTTAGGTGGTATACGTGCATAGGCAGGAAGGGAACCAACTCTATTATTTGCAATACAGAAGGATATTGCTTGACGAGAACAGACGACATGAACGGATCTGTTTGAGCGCCTTGCAGTAAATTGAGGATGTTGGAGACCGTCAGGTGCGATCATGCACGAGACAGGCTTGTTTGCTGTGGGCTCAGAGAGATCCATGCGCAAGGCTGTGAGCCTAAGAAGAAAAGCTATACCGAAAGTGAGTGGGAAAAAGATTGCGAATATTTCCGAGATCGTACCTGATGGCATGAGACGCCCCGAAAGAGCACAGTTGCGGGGAGGTGTTGCGAGCATGCGGACTGGACAGATGCTTCAAAGAAGAAGGAAAGAAGAGAGTTGGACACACGATAGGGACTAGACCACCACCGACGTTCCTCGGCCGACATTTGACGAGGTCTGTCGTATTCGCCTGTACGATGGTGTGGGATCTTTGGAACAAAGACGCGGGGAGGAAGGGATTTGTGGCGGGCATAGAGGTTGGGTGTTGCAACAGGGTTTTGCGGATGGAGGAGGAGAGATAAGTCCGGGTGGGATGGGAGCGCAGAGACAGTGGGTCCGTGCACAGACTTTGGTCGCCTCGGCCGCTGGCGTTTCACATCGCAGGCAGGAGACTGGGGAATTCGGGTGAGGCGGGGGAGAAGCCTGACCATGGCGTACACGTGATACATCATCTTTTGATCCACGTGATAATTTACACGTGACTCTCATTGGATCCAGCACGTGAAAAGCACGTGATACGCCATGTCTGGCCCGGTCACCCTCGCGATCGCAGGCTGTGGTCAGCGCGCCAAGGTATTTCGTTCCCCCTTTCCCTGTATACTCAATTAATGCTGTAGGCATATGCCAGGCGTGCCCTCTCACACCCTCATGAGTGCAGGGTCGTCGCCATCGCCGAGCCCAGACCCATCACCCAGCGCCAATTCGCCAATCTTCACAACGTCGATCAAACCCTCATCTTCTCCACCTGGCAAGATCTCCTTGCTGCCTCAGCCGAATCAATTGCCACTGTCGGAAGTCGTCTGGCAGATGCAGTCGTCATCGCTGTCCACGACCAGATGCACGCTCAAGCCACTCTCGCATTTGCACAGCAAGGCTACCACATCCTGTCCGAGAAACCCATGGCTACCACCGTCGACGACTGTCTGCACATCGAACGATCTATCAAAAATGCAGGTGTTATTTTTGGAATCGGTCACGGCAAGTCCTCTTCCAGAGTTTGCCTCGAGTTGCTACTCAGCCTTGTTGATCACAGTGCTACGTTACTCAGAATATACGAAAGCTTTATCTGACATCGTACACACGGACACTCTTGGTGATCTTGTGAATATTGTTCTTGTAGAGCCTATAGGCTACTACCACTTTGCACACTCCTATGTGCGTGGAAATTGGGGGGTTCAAGGGGAGAGTTCCTTTGTCTTGATGACTAAATCTTGCCAGTCCGTATTCGTTTCAATAACAGTCAATATGGCCTACTGATCATAGATAGTGATATTGATCTCCTCTGCCACTGGTTCTCATCGACCACTCCTGCCAGGATATCATCATTTGGCTCCTTGACTCATTTCCGCAATTCTAAAAAACCATCTCAAGCTCGAGATATAAAAAGGTGTTTCGACTGTCCATTGCAGCATGACGGATGCCCTTACAGTGCAACCAAAAGTAATACAGCCCCCGACCCATAGCCACAGCACTCACAAAATTGCAGTTTATCTTGACTCCTTCAAGTCGGGTCATACATCGTGGCCTGTCAGTGTCCTAGTAGATGGTGTTCCAGACATTGAAAACGTCACCGAGGCTCTCAAGGTGGGACCCTATGGTCAATGTGTGTACGAAGGCCCCAACGACGTTTGCGATCATCAGGTCGTCAACATTGAATTTGCCAATGGCACCACCGCTTCGTTCACCATGATTGCCTTTACCTCTCTCATCTGCAAGCGTCAGGTCCGCTTGCATTTCAGTCACGGAGAGATCATCGGAGACATGGACAGTTTCACCGTCACTGATTTTACCTCTAACACCACCAAGGAATATGCATTTCATACCGTCGGCGGTCACGGTGGTGGTGATCTTGGTTTAATCAAAACTTTTATTCAAGCTGTACGACAAGGTAAGCAAGAGGTTCTCGGCACAGACGTGGCAGACATGGTCAAAAGTCATATGACTGTCTTCGCTGCTGAGGCTAGTCGGAAAGAAGGCCAGGTGGTCGACTGCATCGAATTTGAGAGGAAGGCAAGAGAAAAATTCGAAAAGGAGAATCCAGTATAGAACGTATGCTGGTCCTCATTTTAGACCAAAAAAAAATAAAACAAGTGAAGGGTACACGTTTTTGTTATCCTGTACAGAGATACAATTTCACTATCGTGATCCGTCCAGTATGAAGCAAAGGGGGAGTCAAATTGATTGCCGATCGACTAACTTGACAGCACAATCTTATCCTTTTTGTTTTTAGAAACTCTTTTTTATTTCTTATCTTTCTTTCTTTCTGAACATGACAGGAAGGGCAGAGGTGGCATGCGGTGAAGTGTCTACCGAAGAACGTAAGAGAGACAGACAGGGCTCGATAGTGAAATATCCAATGATAATGTTCAGAACCATGTCTTATTATGACCTTTTGTAAACGATATCTTGCTTGGGTTGATGCTGGATTGCCTATGCTGTAGTGTGCTTCCGTCACTTTCATTGTCACCAGGCACGTCGAGGCATTTCTTCGTTGAAATACATGTTCGCAATAGTCAACTTGAGAGTCTGCAATCATCCGCACAATACGCACAATGTACACGATGACTGGAACTTTGACAATATAAATTACGGATCGGGTCAGCGCATCAGAAGATAATTCGCCTTAGCCAGCTAGAGGAGAATACTTGACAGTCACTTGGAGTGATTTATATAGCTCAGTCAATCTAGGACAGGAGGGTTATTGCTGTAAATGACAAAACAAGGAACAGACTAAGTTATAAGATGAAAACCAATACAAACCTAAAATCATGCAGACACGACGCGTAAAGTGTTTACGCGACGCAAACGATAGAAATGAATGATGAAGCATAACAAACTAGTCGTGTAATTCCAATTCCCTGCGTATGATCCCACGGACCTCTCTCAGCCCTCCTGCCTCCTTTTTGACTCGCTTCGGACTTCTATGAATGAGTTCCGCACTGTCAATTTTACTACTCCCAGGGCTGGCAGGTGGCACGGGGCCACGCTTCAAGGGGGTGGTGTTGTTGACAGAGTTGGTTCCGCATGCACTTGTTCCCAGTGTATCAGAAAACGAAGCGGGCATTTCCAGCCATTCCTCTCCCTGTATGTCGAGCCTTTTCAAAAAGAATGGACAAAGTTTGACGAGAAGGGACAACGACTCATTCGCTTCCGCAACCGAAGTCGGCACATGTGAGGATTGTACGACTGCTATAGCTACCTCAGAAGCTGGCAACGCACGGCGCTTCCTTCCAGGAGTAGTCAAGCTGCCACTCGTTGGAGCTGAGAACTTCCTAAGAACATGTAACTATGATGTAAAAGGCAGATTATGTAGTTTTTTGACACTCACATCCAGACACTTTCGGCGACCCGGTCAAGGCGACCCAGGACACATCGTTTCCTCGTTGCTTCTTGGCTGAGCTTGAGCATCTGATCACGAGTCAAATTAGAGTCTGAAACGCGAGGGCTTCTAGTGCTTTTCGTCGGGGACGCAGTAAGTGATTTCTGACGAATGCGTTCATATAATGCCTGACGTTTCGAAGTCGATGGATTGGTAGGGGCTGTTTCCGCAGATGAACCGGTCTGTTTCTTGGGTGTTTCCGGGGTACTACTGCTAGGATCTGATGAGACCCTATTAGACGGAGTTTGCGGCGTGATAGGCGTCGCGGAGGTCTCTATATGTTTGTGACGGGGGGTCTGCGGAAAGAGAGTAGATGATTTTTTGGAAGAGGAAGTTACTGAGGAAAATGTTGGGAAAGGGACCGCAGGCATGGATACGCCTTTTTTCACGGGATATTTCTCCGGGGAGTTGCCCGAAGAAGCAGGAGGGATGGACATAGATTTTGGGCCAAGCCCTTTAGGAGAAGCAGACGCAAACTTCATTGTTAGTGAAGAAACTTTGAGAGGCGTAGGAAGCGCAGGTAGGTCTGCAAGGGGGATGGCCGGGATAATGTCGCAAGTTTCGCATAGCTGAGATGGCTTGAGTAGGAGGGACAAAAGAGCTAAGCTCACCTCACCTTATTCCATCGCCAGATCTTTTGCTTGAACTCTTTCTGACGCGAGTCAGCCCCCGAGGTCCAGCGTGCAACAGCAGCCATGCCGCTGTCCATCCCCTTATCGATGTCTATCTCGATTTCAATCCCGACACCGTATGCAGGGATGCGTTTACGAGCCTGTTTTGATAGATGAGTGGTGGATGTTACCAGGAAACCCATTCCTCCTCGAGTCCAGTCCTCCGATGCAGGAGAGGGTTCGTCTAGGAAGGGGTTGTCTTCCTGCTCTTTCCCATTTTCCATGTTGCACTCTGGCTTCGATCCGTCCCACTCCCAGAGCCAGCAAAGACGTTTCAAGTCCTCAATTTCAAACGACGAGGATAGTCCAGAGTATGTCTTGAGAGAGACATGATTGACTACATTACGAAGATGCCCTGAATCTGAGGTCGGGGAAGCAGCACAAGTTGCCAAAGCATGAGAGATGGCACGTTGGAGAGAGTTGTGGATGGCACAGAGGCGTGCCAGGTTATCTGGAAGCTTGTTCGCATGCGGAGACGCTCCAGGCGCCTTTGCACTGCGGGAGATAGAAGATGGAGTTAATGGTCTGTGAAGCAAGTCAGTTTGGAGTGTATCACAGGTGGAAACAGCGGACGTTGCACGTAGTTTCTTGGGAGTAAAAGGGGTGCAGTCTGGGGAAGGCTGGCGGCGTTTCCTGGGAGAGACCTGCAGAGTAGAGTAGATGTCTTTCATGAGGACACAATCACCATGTAACGTGACTTTCATGTTCATAAATCTCAGCGCATGTTTTTCAACGTGGGGTTCTGATGCCAAGGTCCACACTCGCGGAAAGCGACTTATTAGGTCACAGGGGGCTCTTATTTTCTCCAGAAGACTGCATCCTGTTTCAGATTCAGATTCCTTCCCTTGTCTTGTATATAACCTGATGGACGACTCGACTGCCTGTAAAAGCTGCACACGCATCAAATTATATCACAACCAAGAATCCTCATGAATGTCCGTTCGTCTGGTGAACCTCTGTAAGCACCATCCTTCTTCTGTGGTACATTGACTATTGAACCATCTCCCTCACAGCCTGCTTCAGCTTGAAAATATCAAAAGTACCTCATCGTTCCAACCGTTGGCCTTCTTCTAATGACATTCTCAAGATGAAGTTTTGAAACTGGTTTCTGCCGAGTCCTCATTGCTAAATATTATTAAACGACTTGAAGGCGAGCTGAATGTCTTCAAGAAAGCTTATACCGAGGTTAGCTCCGAGAAGACACTTTTAGAAGAACAATATGAGCAGTTGAAGCGTGATGCTGAAAAACAAAAGAAACAATTCGAACAAAGGCCACAAGTGAATTCGGCACTCCCTCAGTGTATTTCATGCTGATATGCCATCAAGGCTTCCAGACTCGTAGTGCTCCTTGATGGTGATGGAGCTGTTTTCCTACCGCATCTAATTTCCCTTGGACATGCCGGTGGGCAGAAAGCTGCAGTGGTCCTGTCTGAAGGTATCAAGCAACATTTACGTACTCTTGGAGACACTTGTCAGGTTCAGATATCTGTGTACATATTTTTCAAGCAGGGTCTTAGCAAGACACTCGGCCATTGTAGCTACCACGGGGCACGGATTCGATTCGATGACTTTGTCGCTGGGTTTAATCAGGCTACGGAGCGATTTATGATGATTGACGTAGGGAGTGATAAACAGGCAGCAGACTCAAAGATGAGAGGTAATGGTTATTTGACATGTTTGGGATGATCTTTTCACATTCAAATGATTCAGCATTTTTGGACGACGAAATTCGACTTCCGCAGACATTAAAAATCGTTTTTGGCGGTCGGCGTCCAGGATCAGTCCCATTAGTGCTCTGAGCTCATGTCTTCTATTTTCAATAGGCTGCCATGATAATGGTTATGTCACCACCCTACGTTCTCACATCACGTCTGGTTTCAAACATAAACTCATTTTGTTGAAGAGCTACTCATCCAGTGCAGTTGGTTACCACGATCTAGAGCTCCCTACTATCTCTATCCCCGATCTATTCATCACTGAGAAGCTTACGGCTTCCCCCTCACAGGCCCCTCTTCCCAAACAACCACCCCCACCCTCTGATCTTCCAACCAAGGATGCTTCACCTTTATCAGGTCGAACTGATTTTTCTCAACAGTCCCTCAGAATAGGGGGACGCGGTGTGGATACTTCGCCCTTCACAACCTATTCAAAGATCCTTCTGAAACAGACCGAACGACATCCAACAATTGATTCTGACTCGAGCAGCGAGAATAACGATGATGACGACGTCTTCATTCCCCATAATACAGATAGATCTCGTCGTCTCAATCCGAACTTGGTGAGTGCAAAAGCGGATCCACCACACCGGGTAAATCTTAACTCTTTTTCCCGTCAGCCGCTTTCCAAGCGTGAGCCAGGTCAGGTTATTAGACAACCGAGTTTTATGACGTCCTATTCTAGAAAAACCTCCTCCATGTACACTCTTCTATCTCGCAGACAATTGCAAGCATGGTCTTGAGTGTAGATATGCTCACGATTACATACTCGATGCTGAACATTACGAGGAAATGAAGATTAATGCGAAGAAATCACCCTGTCCTACCACCAACAGAAGTGCGTATCTCTGGACCCTTCCTGAAGCAGCAGGCCAAGACTGATCATCTCCAGATGAGATCTGCACCTGGGGGGAATACTGCTGTTACGGGCATACTTGTCCCTTGGCGAGTAAATGTGTTTACCTGAAACTAGGAAAGTGCAAATTCGTTGGAGGTATGCGTCAATCAATGCTTTTGGAGCACCCGGTTGATGGAACAAAGCCAATATGCACAAGGAGACGAAAGAGCTTAGGGATTGATTCACAAGTTTATCTCTCGGGCTCATGAGATAGGAGTGGCAGAAGTGACAAGATGTCGACTCCTGTCCTGCCATCAAGCTACCGATTGAATCGGGTGTTCTATTGCCACGCGAAAATCCAGATTAAGCAATTATTTTACTCGATATTGGTAGGCACTGCTTAGTTTGGTGTGACTTTAATTGACGTATGGTTATTTCTGTACTACACTTGATGACCGTACTCATACTTGTTGTTCTTCTGACCATGCCTTGTTTTTCCCGGGGCAGTGTTCAATGTTGAGCCGCCCCGTGTGAATCATCTTCTATATTTCTATATTTGCAATAATCATGTTACTTTGCCACCGCCCACAACTCTGCACTGGTTCCGTTCCTCCCACTAACCGAAATTATATTGTAGGAAGCGCGCGGGTAGCCCGTGTAAGTGTCATAAAGAAGATCCGCATTTTGTACGATAGCCTGTCTACCAAAGACACCGTCTGCCAGATAGTGTTATGGACGGCATTGAGGAAGACGATTTTTTGTGAGTTATGCTGTGATTGTGCCACTCCGATAGTCAAAAATATCCTTCTTCAGGCTCCAGAGGTTTGACAGTGTCAGAGGTGCCACTGCCCCATCCTCTTTTCAGTCTTTGATTGAACTCCTCTGCAGACGAAATTGTGAGACTTGTATCCAACCAAGCAAAACTTCAAGCAAAGACCCAACAGCTTGAAGCCGATTTACAGATGTACAAGCGAGTTTTCAGTGATACAAATGCGGAGAAGAAGCATCTTGAAGAAGAGAATCAACAACTCAAAAATTCTGAGAAGCAAAAAGGAAGCGCGGAAAAGAACCCATTGGTACGGAAACAATTGTCGTAGCATTCCGTCCAAGGCCTCAATTGCTGCTGGAAGGCTTCTAGAGTTGCAGTCCTGCTAGACGGAGACGGTGTCATATTTATCCCTGAGTTGACTGCACTCGGTCAAAATGGTGGCCACAGGGCCGCGAGCAAATTGTCGGAATCGATAAAAGATTATATTGGCTCCCTCAATGAGAATGATTTTCAACTTTCCGTGTATATATTTTTTAACAAGCGAGGCTTGCTTGAAACGTTCCACCGCTGTGGTTATCATTCTGCCAGGACTCGTCTCGAGGATTTTGTCGTAGGATTCAATCAAGCTTCCGAAAGATTCATTATGGTTGACGTCGGCAATGGAAAGGAAGCAGCGGATTCCAAAATAAAGGGTAGCTAATTCTTGTGATTGGGAGTGTTTATACTGATTGAGTGGTTCCTTAGCTTTCCTAGAGGACGAGATTCGTCTTCCTCAAACATACAAAATATTTTTTGGAGGTAGCTTGGGTTTCTGCCTTCCTTGAAATTAGGTGCCCTTGACGTTCATTGACTAGGCTGTCACGACAATGGCTACGTATCCACTATACGCTCACACATAACGTCTGGATACAAACACAAATTAATTCTATTACGAAGCTATACAGAACACGCGGCAGGCTTCGATGAACTGGAACTACCCATGCTTGCTATTCCTGGTCTTTTCATAACCCAGAAGTTGGTTTCCACCTCAAGCCAAGATCCACCGGCTGTTTCTGGAAGTTTACCTCCCTCACTTTTCGATGTTCCACTGCAAGATATTGTATCATCCGGCATACGGGGCCATATCATCGCCAAAACCATTGAGTCCGAGGGTCAAGTTCCTACTTCATGTTATTCTCCTTCAATCTGTCCCGATTATCTCCTACATCAATCAGAACAATTTGTTTCGGCATTCGGCTTAGAGACCACTAGTAATTATGGCAACACCACGGAGGGTCACTATTATGCCAGTGTAGGAGTTCCACGTCACGTGGATCCTAGTCTGGTGCGTAGCACTCTACGCACTATCCAATGCTTTAGCTAGTGCTGAGATATTGACATCAGCCGCTCTTTAAACGTGAGTCTGTTGTGTTTCCATACACTCTGGTCTCATTTTTCTCGCTGCCAATATAGAAAAGCCTCCTCCTTGTACCGTGCATTACCTCTCGAACAATTGTAAGTTTGGCGCCCAATGCAGATACGGCCATGATTATGTTCTCGAGCCCAAACACTATGTTGAGATCAAAGTTACTGCAAAGAAAATACCCTGTCCGGCGGTCAATAAGAGTAAGTGTTTTTTGCCTGGCCATTCGAGGGTTAATACCTGTTGCAGACCAGAATTGTGTCTGGGGTGATATCTGTTGTTACGGGCACGTTTGTCCCTCGGGCGCAAAATGTTACTTCTTCAAGAAGGGTAAATGCAAGTTCGTCGGAGGTATGTTATGCCCCACTACCTACAATGGTCGCAATCCCTCATTTGGACTGAAATCTCTTAGCCAACATGCATAATGTAAAGCTGGAGACTGCGAATATAGTGATTTGATCAGCATGGACCAAACTTTCTTCCCTACTTTCCCCGCATTGCTGGCTCAAATGCGATTGGTTTGCTGCTTCTTGCTGCGGAGTTTCAATGCTATGGCGCACGACATCAAAAATTGTAATATATTTCTCCTGAAATTTTGAATATATCGTGTTGAACGTTATATTTGTTTTTAATGATATCTCCTACTGCACGGCCAGCCACTTTTCTAATGGCCACCGAGCTGATTAGTGGAATAGTGACTTTTCTCTACGTGTGATTATCGAAGCAAGTGTACGGCATCATTATCACCTTCTGACTTCCGTTTCCGAGCTATACCTTCTTCGCCTGACAGGAGAAGTCAATAAGGACCCCAAGAAGGTTTGTTTACATGTTAACTTGCTCGAGTGGTTTAGTTTTAAAGACAGCCAACGCCGATTAAGCCTTTCACACTTACACCCCACCCCACATTCCTAAACTGTGCATCTAACAGACCATGGCCACCCAGCCTCGTGACGAGGTAAACCAGAGAACATGGTACGTGGCCTTATCTTCCTGATTTCTCAATACTCAATACCGCCTCCTGAAGGGACGAGACCCTCACCAAGCTTCTCAGTAGGAATTTCTCCTTCACCTCCTCCTCCTCAGTGCTTGATTTAGACTGCCAGATTTGTCCAGCGTAACTCTTCAGAAAAATACCGAGTTAGAAACCAGGGTCGCCGAGCTAGAAGTTGAGTTACTTGTCTGGAAGCAAGCTCACTCCGTCGCGCTTGAGGCCTCTGAGAGGGATGCCAAGGCACATAATGTGCAACTTGCTGCTCTCAACCGCCAAATTTCTAATATGGATAGTTTTAAGACAGTGAGTAAGTTTAGTGATCCGCCAAAGGTGCTTCTAAAACTCGCATACAGAACTACAATCCACTGATTCTCTGCGTAATCAACGGTGACGAATTCTTGTTTAAGAAAGATCTAGTCATTCAGGGCTATCAGGGCGGCAGATTGGCTGCGCAGATTGTCACTCAGACCATCGCTGAGTACCTGGCAAACGAGGACATTCACGTATTCGGTCGCCTCTCATTTTGGATAAATATCTACTTCAACAAAAGCGCACTCAAAGAGTTTTTCCTCGAAACCCATCATTGTACACCAGATCAATTTGACGATTTTATTACTGTGCGTATGCTAATTTTGTTTCGGTTTTCTTCAGTGTCTATAATTATGTTGGCATGTGACAGGGTTTCACGCACGCTTCTCCCAGATTCCTTGCTATCGATGGTTGTAATAGCAAGGATGCTACAGAGGCTAAAATCCGAGGTGAGTGGTTCCTGCATGCTGATCTAGCCATACCAGCATTGACAGAGGATTATGATTCCAGAATACTTGCAAGTTTATGCTTGCTTCCCGCAAACCTTACGAATCTTCTTTGGAGGTTTGTATATCGGTCAATTTAGTACGAGTCGTTTCTTATGGTCGGGCAGGATACGATCCCACTGCATATATGGGGACGTTTAGTG
>Ga0153986_1000545_pt1 | contig 11333 bp, 12 predicted proteins | sample TSGA070MetaG_FD_104724 | JGI IMG/M metagenome (GOLD analysis project Ga0153986, IMG submission 104724) | Attine ant fungus gardens microbial communities from Georgia, USA - TSGA070 MetaG | ecosystem: Host-associated > Fungi > Mycelium > Unclassified | place: USA: Georgia, Alexander Wildlife... | reverse complement strand
TTCTCTAGACGCATCTTGTGTCTCGTATCTTTCTGCATGTGTGCTTTCTTTGTGAGCCTTAGGTTCCCCGTATTTTATCCACCAGCGCTATAATAACGAATAATCGGAATGTTTTGGTTACATAATACCACGTGGGCAAATGATTTGAATTATGGGTCAGACCAAGTCCAAAACAATCAAGTTTCCTCAATACCCTCAACCACCTATATACCCCCCATATTATGTCTACCCTGTCCATCCGCAGGTCGGTTTTTCCCAGGGATACCATCTACCTGTCTTGCCTTCAGGCTATGCACCAACCATGACCATGCCTCAACCCCAGACGGTCTCTTGGCCGTCTCAGCCACAACATAGAAAGAGAAAAAAGAAAAAGTATCGGGCTTCTGGCCCTGCCCAAATACCAGTCAAACAACCTGTTCCTGCACCATCTGCATCCACTCTACCAAATGTTCAGCCAGTGCCTGCAGGAATGCTGGATAATTTACCTCCTGGGTTCGTGCCACAAAGCATAACTCCGAACCCTCCCGGAGCACCAGGTATGTCTAACTTGAATTAACCTATCTGCGTCAGATTGGCCCTGATGTACGAACATTGTGTCGGAAATGACAAGGTCCTGTTTTTCCCCCAGGGGTCGTCAGTAGTATTGCTCAAGGTGCCGTTCCACCACCACTATTTACTCCAGGTGTCCCTGGTAACGCTCAACTCACCGACCTCCCGTCGTCAGAACCAATTTTGCGTCGTGCTGCAACCCCGTTTGTAGCCGCTCGTCCTGCGCACGAAGATTCTGACGAAGAGGATGATGACAATGAAGAACAAGATTCTCAATCACATCGGCAGGTTACTTCTGATCCCCTTTTGTTACCTCCTATAACTGTGGATGATCCTATTGCTTCTCCACATGTTCCTCCAAATCCGTTGCCCCCTCCTCCACGAGATGTGTACGAACTTTCACCTTACAAACAACTTTTACACCTCCCAAATACGATGGCTCTTTTAACTGCGAGAACAGCAAATACAGTGACGGCGTATCCAAACTCGAATGCTATTCTCACTCGATCAGCAACCAATCCTGGTATGGCGGGAGTCGGTGCTGGCATCAATGCTATGTTACCGAAAAATGAAAAGAAAAAGAAAAGATTTTTCTCATTCCGACGTGGTCGCGATGCGATTGCCCAGTCGAACGTACCCTCACAGACCCAGCATCAATTGGGCAATATTCAATTTGTGCCTATATATCCTAATACACCAGGGGTAATCCAGCCCGGGTTCACACCTGCATCTGCTCCTACAACAGTTCAGAAGCAAGCAGGTGCAAATACTGATGGTAGGGCATTACAGTCACAAGCCGAAAATCCTGTACCTCCTGTACCTACACCACCTTCACCTCCTCCACAACGATCCCCGCCACCTCCAGGTGACGGTTCTGATGACAATGAAATAGTATCACCTGATCCCCATCGTTCTACCAGCCCTATCTCGCATCAGTCTCATCACGCCTCTGTTTCTCAGTTGCAACAGCAGCAGCCCTTTTGCCCACCTCCATCTGTACAATCGCAACCGCATCAGTCTCCTCAGAGATCATCGTCTCAGCCGTACCTCGTCTCGTCCAATGGTAACACAATCGAATTTAGTCATGCGAGTTTACCTGAGTTTTTGAATCACTCGCCTCATCGTGTCATGTACAAAAATAAAATTTACCCATCGGCGATGCATCTTCACGAAGCGATGAAGTTTCTAGAAACTAACCCAGAAATTGCGGAAACTATAAGAACTACGGAAAACGTGGAGGATGTATATCCCTTCACTGCGAGAATGCAAGTATGGGTTAGACCTGACTGGGCATCTGTATTCTTGGAGAAGGTGAGTGATGGCTAGTTATTAACTTGAATATAATGTTTCATTCGGCTTTGATGTAGATGGCAGAGGTACTGTGGCACAAGTTTACACAACATCATCACCTGAGGACAATGCTGTTGAAGACTGGAAATGCACGATTAGTATACTCGGATCATGTGGATCCGTATTGGGGAAGCGGAACCAGTTTTGGTGCTGGAAATACCTTTCCTGGGACCAATTATCTTGGTAAGTTGTTGGAGAACATTAGGGAACGGCTCAGGGAGGGCAGTTATAATGCCCTATGACGAAAGTCTATGTCCACATGAGTTGATGGCGAATTTTAATGATGTATGCCTTGAGTTTTGTTGGTTTCTTTACCGTTCCTTGGAACTTCTGCATCCTACTCATATTGGTTTTCCCTGTTCCATTTTTTTATCTGGTTGTCCCTATAGGAGATTGTACTGCGTGAGATCAGTATGTCAATGTGCACACAAACGAGAATGTCGAATGTAGTACTCGGATCAGTGCATTGATGAATGTGGAATGGGGATATCGTCCCTCCTAGTCAGTTGTATTTTTGGAGCTCTATTGGGAGCCATTGATTTTCAATATTTTCTATCAGTCTTATTGATGGCAAATTGCCAAACAATTGCAGCATTCCTTCAAGATTGGACTGATCATCGTGTTCTGACAGTTATCAATGATAGAGACGACTGTAGATGATATTCAAATACTAGTATTCAAAATTTGACCTAGTGGGAAGCGACATCTCGCAACGTCAGAGAATAGTATCTCTCTCTCACATGGTCAATAAGACCTAAAACCAACACTATACTGCCATTTAATCATGGACCTCCTTATTCCCCACACAAATACTAAAAACAACCCTCTCAAACTTCGTCTCAACCGTATCTTTCATCACCCATTCACCCAGCGCACTCATTCCGGCAGAGAACAAGAACAAGAGAGAACTCATGAAAAAGAACGTGATTGATTCACCGATTTGTAGCCATGACCCAGCATCTCGGACTCGGAAGAAGAACATGAGTGTCATCACTGTTAGAAATTTGATCAAAAGCTTGAGAATCATGTTAAAAGCGCGTACCATCACTCATACACAGGGAGACAAGGAGAAGAGAGAACGGCGGAAGTTGGAGTGCGCGGTTGAGGTAAGTAAGAATTATGGATAACATGAGGTATGGCGCGAGTACTTTATACAACTGTGAAAATATGAGCTTATCACCACCGCTAATGGCGCAACATACATACCAACAGTATCGCCATTGAAAACGGACTGAAGACGGGTATAAGGCGGTATACAGGTTCTAGGTAGAACGATCTAAAAGAAAAGGCCGGTGAAACAGACAGGGGTCAATGAAGTAGACTCACGATATCGATGCGACACTGGACGGTTAAACTAGTCAGATTCGAAAATCCTTCAAGATACTTGTGGAAATGCATACTTTCCAATTCCGAAGAAACCCAGATGCACGAAAAATAAGAAAGCAAGCGCAAGTCTTACGTCCCCGAAGTCAAAGACATAGCCATTAATCCTCTTACCCTCTTCGACCTTCTTTGCTATTGGATTTCGAAGCAGTAATTCTGAGTACCTCATGATCTTCTCCGAAATGACCCAACAAAGTAAAACTGCCGAATAAGTAGCAAAGAACAACCCCTCAACACTAATGGAGAGTATGATAAAGCAAGGAGCGAGGCCGAGGAAGTACATGAGTAGTTTGGATGAAGTCGTATGAGGAGTATTCATGATGTACGGGAAAATAGAAGGGATTACTGATTGACAAATCTATTCAACAGTGATCATGTCCGGAATGCTTTTGACACTTACCTAACAGGGTCCAGTTCAATATCCTAAGCAATACAGGAACTCCAAGTTTCCATTGAAGTCTAAGAGACGAATAAACTGTGCTTGCTGTGATCAGAAGTACGAAGAATTTCTGAATGGCAGTCAAGTCACCGAATGCCGACACAGGCGAACAGGCGAACCGTACCTGAAGAGTATACTTTTCATTTAGCCTCCTTGTCACCACCTTTCCAAGCTGCTGCTCGACCTCAGCCAATACGTATGACTGAGCCCATTGCGCAACTCCCCAAAAGACAAGACCGCCTGCTACGCTGGAGGAGGATGATCAGAAACGTCAGCATGCATCGTAATAGCCTAAGAACTACCTTACATGAATAAACAATTTTCATTCCTGTCGACTGGTACCAACGGAAACAGCGCACATAATCCGCAGAGAGAATACCACAACAATACTGATCCCGGTGACTTCGAAACTAGTTGACGGAGGAGGCATGATCTCCCCCTCTTCTCCATGATCCAGCTATTTGCTATGACCAAACAGCCAAGCGACCAAACCAGTCTCCGACTGTATCCCGACTACCATAGCCAGAAACTATGAGCATCCTGAGACTTTCTCGTGTCAATAGAAATTTGAACATACCCCTAAGGCTAGAAGTGCACTTACAGCCAACCCAACCTGGTTTATATTCCTTCTCAAATCAGAACCTACCCGCGCCCGGATAGCCGGCAATAAGAAATACGGAACCCCCTGCCGAAAGAACTGATACCAAAAATACGCGGGAAAAGAAACGTAAAGGTAATAACTCCAAGGCGATCGCTGGACAAGGAACACAGTCCAACATACGAGAGAAGTTACGGGCGGAACTAATTGTAAGACACCTTTATTGACTGATAGCGCAGGTATTTCCAATGGTCGAATAATATAGAGCGAAGAATAGAGCATCCATCCAATGTGAGCCAAGGTTACGATGATGCGAAGGAATGTCCGGTCATATGTTTGAAGGTAGTGTAAACCATTGAGAGCTTCGTTGATAAGGACGTGCGAGGCGTGTCGGGCATCGTACCACTGAGAGTTATTGACGAGGGCGTCGATGTGATTAAGTTGTTGAATACGACTAGGTATAGGTCCCGACTCGAGTGGAGTATAAGGCTTATAGAGTAGGGTATGTGCCTTTTTTGATTCTATAGAATACGCACGTTCAGACGATGATGTCATGAGAAGGACACTACACACCATGTTTGAACTGATATTGCTCTAGAATCATTTTGGCATTTACTAGTGCAGCTTCTGCCAGTGCTTTCTTTCCCCGTCCTGGGTCTAGATACCCAGGTTTGTCGGGATCAACATCTGGTAAAACGCCAACAGAATTCACGGGCCATGCCACGCCAATCAGTGTCGACATGATTGCTGCGATATCCGCTTGTTCCACATCCCGTCTATAGAGATGATTGAGACCCCATGGCTCAGAATAATCATCGTGCGAAGATGGCACTGTATCTGGAAGAGGCCCACGAATGCCTTTCCCCCATGCGACAAGTGGAGTGCGCGTGCAATCTGGATCTGTAAGAGATAATGGGAAGAGCAGACAAAAGAAAATACAATATCCCTCACGTCCATCACCATGGTTCCCAATCACGGACATTCCGTGGTCAGCAGTAAAAACGAAGCTGGTCTCCTCGTCTCCATAGAATTCGACCATAAGCTGCTCTGTTCGCTGAACGATTTGATCTACGGCTTGGATATTCCTCATGTATTCTGGAGAATGAGGTCGATGCGAATGCCCTGTGGTATCCAAGCCTAGGAGATGGAGGAAGAAAACGACTTTGTCGGAGTGTAATTTTGTCTTGAGTGTCGTATCGCTAACAGCATTGCGGAACAAAGTCTCCAGCTGGTTGAGGACCCAGTAGTCCAGCTCGACAGCATCTGGCGGACGCTTTGGTAATAGCCGTATCCTAATGGACAAGAGCCTACCTTTGGTGAAATCCTCTTCTTCTGCATCATAGCTCCATTCTAGTACTCTGCCGGGTACAGCACCGCGTGCGAACATGGGTAAGATATCAGGTGAACCGAATGAGAACGTTGTAGTTGATTGGTTAAAGACCGAATCAAAATTTACAGGGTTTGTTTTCCAACCCTGCGAATGAGAATTAGTAAAGCGCCCACAGAACATTTTGAACATGAAAAAACCTTTGTGACAGCAGAGACGTCCTCGTACATTCCTCCAATAATAGCGACATGACCTGGTCGACTCTCAGTTGGTACTCGAGTATGGGACACTCCAAATGCCCCGCGAGACTCTGCGATAGATCTAAGATATGGAGCAACAATCCGGGGGGAGTTTTCAATGTTCGGAAATGGGTACTCGTTGAACAGGAGGTCTGCACGCAAACCATCGCCTGGTGGTAAAGGCCTCATTACCAATGCTTGACAGTATCAGGCTCACGACACACCAACGATCAGGACCAGCCTTTTTGATTCAGCCTGTGTGCTGAAACTCTGCATTCCATGAACAACATGGCTTGTGAAATAGCAGTCGAATACAGAACCGATGAAAACAATGTGGAAGAGCAAGCCTATGAACAGCAACCTTTGAACAGAATAGCTAGTGCCATTTTCTGGGGACATGAATCTGTGATGATAGCAGAGAAGAATCTATTAATACTTCACAAACTATGTGCACATGATTGTCAGAACCAGAATTCTAAAACGGGTTGCTGTCCCTCCACAATGTCCAAACGAAAGGTCGCGTACTATTACGACTGTAAGTGCAATTCCTGGGTCCATACTTTTACTCACTCTATGAAATTCAGCTGACGTTGGCTCGTATACATATGGCCTTGGTCATCCCATGAAACCCCATCGGATACGGGTCACTCACGACCTCGTCACGGCGTACGATATGCTGCCCAAGATGCACGTCTTGGTGGGTGCTCACACCTCATATCATGTGCAGCTGCACCTGACAGTATTTGTTTAGCGACCAAAAAGAGCCACGCCCGAAATGCTTACTGCCTTCCACACAGACGAATACATCCATTTCCTTACCAGAGTCTCACCGGAAACAGCAGAAGAGCTGACATACCACGGTACAAGATGTAAATGCTCAAAACTTATTCAGAACTATATTGAGATCTCAACTATCCGTTTGTTCTAGTTCTAGTCGGAGATGACAACCCAGCATTCGAGGGATTATTCGAGTTCTGTTCAATATCGGCGGGCGGCTCTATATGTAGGTACACATCGTGATGCCAGGGTATTGTTTACCATAATTCGAGTTTTCGAACAGGTGCAGCTCAACGAATAGCTTCAGGTTCTGCCGACATCGCAATCAACTGGGCTGGAGGCCTTCACCACGCCAAAAAACGTGAAGCCTCCGGCTTTTGCTACATAAATGACATTGTACTTGGGATCCTTGAACTTTTACGTTTTCACCCTCGCGTTCTCTATATTGATATTGATTGCCACCATGGCGATGGCGTGGAAGAGGCATTCTATACCAGTAACAGGGTCATGACATGTAGTTTCCACAAGTTTGGGGAATACTTCCCTGGCACTGGCACACAAGAAGACAAAGGTCGAGGCAAGGGCAGGGGGTATGCCATCAACGTCCCCTTAAAGGATGGAATCACAGATGAATCATTCCGAAGTATTTTTGAACCGGTATGTTCGTCTTTGACATCTGGCAGAACTAAAGTGAGAATGGTACAGGTAGTTGCTAAGATTCTCGACGTATTTCAGCCATCTGCAGTTGTGCTCCAGTGTGGTGCCGATTCGTTGTCTGGAGATAAACTCGGGTGCTTTAATTTGACGATGAAAGGACACGCGCATTGCGTCCAGTTCCTCCGGCGACAGAACATACCACTTATTCTGTTGGGTGGAGGCGGCTACACAGTGAAAAATGTGGCAAGATTATGGACATACGAAACAGCATGCGCTCTCGGAATAGAGAATGATGTCGACCCAAATCTTCCATGGAGTGAGTATTTTGAATGGTTTGCTCCGAGATACCGGTTAGAGGTTGTTGGAAATAACATGGATGATTTGAATATCAAGGATGGATCGCTTGACAGAGTTCGGTGAGTCATTCTCGTTCTTATACTCCAGTGCAGTGCTTAGGCCTGAGCCTATCAGCGTGACTGCACTTGAACAGCTGCAGGAGGTTGCCCATGTTCCTTCAGTACAAATGCACGATGTACCGAAAGAGTCTCTAGGCCATCACCTCGGATTCATGAATGATGATGAGGGCTGGGATGAACTTGACGAACGGGTAGCTCGTACGTTTCCTCCTTGGTTCATGTTTGAACCATCCTGTAATGCTTCTTATGCAGAACACGTACGATATGTTTACAATCTACAAGAATCCTCCTCTGCTTCCTCTGAAGGCGAAGATGAAGAGCCCTGGGATTCGGATGACACTGCTAACAGTTGGCGGCTCCGACCGAATAGCATGTTAAGTCGCAATCGTTCCAATAAACCTCCTCGCATGACCGCCAACCCAACCAGCGGAAATGCTGAAGAACTCGCAGCTAATGGAAAGCGAATGTGTTTACTCACGAATCGCTACTTTGACGTTCCAGTCCAAGAGAGCGGCTTTGCTCATTATGAGTGTGGTGCTGCCCTGGGTAAAGCGACGAAGAGGAAGTTTTTCAATTACCCCCATAAGTGGGATGGCAGAAGCGGAGGGTTGACAATGAGAGATGTATTCTCACCGCTGTCGAAGACATTGAACCTTGCAGGGCTGATGGAAAGGGGTGGGAGAGACAGGGAGGGAGAGACTATGGATGATGATTGGGACGATAATAATAGTTGTTGACTTGTGTATGAATATTTTGTAATCTTACTTACGGCCCTGTGGGTTCTGTACATTATTTTCGCTTTGTCGACTTGGTCGGTGGATAATCAAAAAAATCCATATGATTAACTTTGTGGTATGCTTCTCTCTTTCCTACGATCAGCGGGTTCAAATTTAACTTCACTTCGGTGACTGGTAAGTCCGATATACTTGCGGAGCTCTAGCACAGTGTCATTAGTTTTTGGCTCTTCTCTGATTTGAGCCGATTTTAGGAACTCACGGTGGCAATGGGACACCAACACTCCCGTGATTCACATATAAAAAGGAATAGAATTATGACAGCCATCTCCTGTCAGCTAAGGCCACGGGTGTTCATCCTCTACTTTGTCGTCTTCCACAGATACTTCAGATTTGGTGCTTGACATGTCGATGCCAATGATCACGGAGCAACCTGTTGCAACGATACCTCCACTTCCAAGAGAATCGAATACATTCTTATGTCGGCTGCAAAAAACATATGAATTAGTAAAACATAAAACAACGACGAGAGAAGGATGGTTAGGTGATTATAACTATGGTTGGTAGGTCCATGTCGTAAAAAAAAAAAGCAGATCCCAGCCCTGGTTCATACTCTTGCCAGGCTATGTATGCCAATGTTACCGTTTGTGACGCGAAAGAGCAGCGATCCACCATTTTATGCTCTTGATGATGAACTGCCGCTTGTTCTTGCTATCTCATCGGGACTGCAACATGCGCTTGCGATGCTTGCTGGGCTTATTACGCCACCGATTATCTTTGCTTCAGCGTTGAACCTACCACCTGATGTATCGGCCTATATGATTTCTGCTTCACTGATTGGTTGTGGTGAGTTGAGGTTCGGGGGGTCTGGCAGCAAAAAAAACTTTTGTGAAATCTCCATTTCCTCGGGTTTTTAAGCTACCAGGTAGCTCTCAGAGTGCTGATTATTTTCAATGTCGTCTTAGGCATTCTGAGCTTCGTCCAGATATCCAGAATACATCTATTCAAGGATTACTATCTCGGAACAGGCTTGATCACAGTTGTTGGAACGAGTTTTGCAACCCTTTCTAGTGCGAATGCCGTACGCGTTGACGTTCAAGATAAGAGTTTTGGGACTGACTCCTGATCCAGATCTTTGATGCCATGTATAACGATGGAAGTTGCCCATCCTCTCTAGTTGATGGACTGACAGTCCGTGGTCCGTGTCCAGACGCCTATGGCAAAGTTTTGGGTGGGCGCTTTCAGTCTGATATCTTGATGTTCTGACAAAAAAGGCCGCAAGGTACCTCGTTGATATGCTCCTTCCTCGAAATATTCATGTCATTCTTTCCACCTCGTGCGCTGAAGCGTATATTTCCTCCTATCGTGACAGGTACAGTCATTTTCTTGATTGGTGCTTCCCTCATCGGTAGTTCTGGTATCCCAAACTGGGGTGGGGGATCAAATGATTGTCAGAACCGGCCAGACAGTGGATTGTTTGTTCTCTGTCCTGATGTCAATGCGCCTCGGCCCCTTCCGTACGTTCCCCCTCATTTTTTTTCCCCTCCTTCTCATGAGTGTACCAAATTCGATACCCAGATGGGGATCTGCAGAGTTCATTGGAATTGGGTTTCTTTCATTCATCTCAATCATCCTCACAGAAGTATTTGGATCGCCTTTCATGAAGAATGTTTCAATCATCATTGGTCTTCTCGTTGGTTGTATCGTAGCAGGAGTGACAGGATATATTGACTCATCCACTATCGGCTCCTCGCCTGCCATCACTTTCATATGGGTGCGCCGATTCAAACTCGGTGTTTATCCCCCAGCCATTCTGCCCATGCTTGCTGTATATGTGTCTTTGGCTATGGAAGCGATAGGAGACATCACCGCCTCTGCTGAGGTATCACAGCAGCCTGTTGTAGGTGATGTCTTTGACTCGAGAATTCAAGGAGGCGTCCTCGCGGATGGAATTGGTGGAATCTTGTCAGCGTTGTTCACGGTAACCCCCTTATCGACCTTTGCACAGAATAACGGCATAATTGCTATTACACGTTGTGCTAATAGGAGTGCTGGAAGGTGGTGTTGTACTTTCCTGATTCTCTTTGGTGTTCTCGGTAAACTATCGGGTGTTTTTTTGGCCATTCCGGCGCCGGTGCTCGGTGGTGTTACGACCTTCTTATTTGCGAGTGTAGCAACGTCTGGTATCCGCGTATTGAGTCACATCGATTTCTCGCGGCGAGACCGGTTTGTTTTAGCTGCAGCATTGACATTTGGGGTTGGGAATTTGCTCAAGCCTGATATTTTCACGCATCTTTTTGAGAGGGTTGTTAGTCCTGGGTCGGGTTTGAGGGGGTTATTTGACTCGATTACGATTGTGCTGAGTACACCTTGTGAGTCCTTGCAGTTCATACCGAATTTTATTGAATGTAATTGTTCAGTTTTATCTGCTGGAGTTCTTGCAGTACTACTCAATCTAACCCTTCCTATGGAGCAAATTGCTCAGCCGGCTGAAGAGGAATGTCAGCCAGCCGAGGAAATTGAAGACGTTGAATCTCAGTCTAATAGATCGAAGGAGCTGGAGCTTCGTTCTATATCACGATCACCGGGGGCGATGTGATTGGATACCGTCGATTCTTGATGACTGGTCTTGGTTGAGTAATCTAACAGAACCTGGATGAAGTCGCTACTGGAATGATACGCCAGATCCTCACAGCTGGTATTTCAAAGTCGGAGTCCCCTAAAGACGGATAGCTGATTCATATCAGGAACGAGAGTTTGATTTTGAGTGATCCCTTGGGGAGGCTCAAAGACCAGCAAAAGACAAGACAGAGAAACATAATCAGTTATCTTTCTCAATATCTTGTCTCCCTATCGTTCTTTAT
>Ga0153986_1000544_pt1 | contig 11335 bp, 14 predicted proteins | sample TSGA070MetaG_FD_104724 | JGI IMG/M metagenome (GOLD analysis project Ga0153986, IMG submission 104724) | Attine ant fungus gardens microbial communities from Georgia, USA - TSGA070 MetaG | ecosystem: Host-associated > Fungi > Mycelium > Unclassified | place: USA: Georgia, Alexander Wildlife... | reverse complement strand
ATGCACCATTCAGAGGAGAAGCGGATACTTGTGGCCGTTGCAAAGGCCAGCTTTCCAGAATCAAGGAATTTGAGAAAAGTGTCTGAGAGGAGATGAGCGGATGCACGAAAAGCGCCGACGCTGACCTTGGAGGACCTCTGTCCAGACTTGGACCTGCTGAAAGGGCCCCTGTGCGAGTCCGCCGATGATGGAGTTGGCGACATTGCCGATGCCGCTTTGCAGGGGCAGCAGGGACCCGGGCAGCCTGCCCCTCTCGACCTCTTCGGAGAGAAAGGCGATCAGGTGACGGGCGATGCCACGTGACTCGTCCGTTTCTGGCGCGTTGAGGCCGGTGTTGTCTGGCTGGGTGGATTCGACGAGCGCGACGACGCGGTCGGGGTCGACGGGGATGGCAGTGAAGCCAATGCGGTCTTGAGGGTGTGTGACGGCCTGGAAAGACAGATGAGCACATCATCGCGGCAGACAAGGCAGCGGTACATAGGGCTGGCGGTTGGGAGGGGCGAACGAGGGGTTGATGTCGTGGAGGCCCTCCAGATTCGGGAGGCGGGTGTTGACCTCGATGATGATGCGTTCTGCGCTCTGCACAATCTCGGGCGTGGCGCCGACGGAGGCGCCGGGCACGATGTGGCCGTCCTCAGTGATGGCTGTGGCCTCGACGATGGCCCAGTCGAGAGGCTTGGTGGGGTCGCCACGGGTCTTGGCGAGGCTGTAGTAGCCGTAGGTGAGGTCCTGGGGAAACACTGGAGGGTGTCAGAGTCGACACGCAGAGCCGGGCAGCGGACAGACTGGAGAGGTGCTTGTCTGCAAAGCTGATCCTGCCGCCGTTGATGCCCCGCGCGATCTCCTTGCCCACCTGGTGCGGATACCGCCTCGCAATCATGTCCAACGCTGCCCAGCGCTCCTCGACCTCGGGGCCGACAGACGCGCCGACAAAAAGGTTGAATCTTCGCTGCGTCGAGGGGTCGCGCTGCAGGTCGTGGTGCTCGATATAGTCTGCCATGGCCTGTGCACGGCGTCAGACGAGGTGAACAGTGTGAATGAGGACGCACCGTGGGCACGACCTTGGGGTAGCCGACGCCAGTGAAGCCGGACCAGCCAATCTGCAGAGGCAGTGAGCAGAAGCAGGGCGCAGGAAATACATACATAGTCGCCGTGCTGGAAGAGAGGAGGCAGGTGCTCTGCACGGGCGAGACGCTGGAGATACGCTGGGCGTCGGACACGCTGGGAGAGGGCGTGCGAGCACGGTGCACGGCGGACAGGTGTAAGGCGCATGGCAAGGACAGACGGGCGCTTGATTAAGTACAATCTACAACGAGCACGTCGAGCACGGCACTGATCAAGTACAATCTACAACAACGAGTCCAGCCTCGAGAGCACGTCGAGCACCGCACTGATCAGCTCGAACCCCACATCGTCCTCGCCAGCCATCTCGCCCCTCACCTCCTGCACCAGCCCGAGCACCGACTCTCTGCCCGCTCCCATCCCAGTCCGCGTCTCCTGCCGTCGTCGGCTCGTCCTCGCCTCGTCCTTGCCGTTCCCCACCGGCCACACGGAAAACTCGGCCAGAATGTCGTCGCACCGCTCAAACGCGAGCTCTCGCGCCTCGTAGTCGAGCCGCCCAAACGCATTGTCCACGACACTCGCTGCGTGCGCCGCGCAGACGAGGCACACGGCTCTCGTCGTCCGGCACTGTATCCCCTCTGCGTCGAGGGCCGAGCTGGGCACAGCTGATGTGGTGGAGGTGAGGAGGGCGACGATGCGACCTATGAGGGTTTCCTTCGTGCGAACATCGGCGACAGGATGCGTGGCCATGTCGAAGAGGAGAAAGTTGCGTTTTTCAGTGCGTAAAACACCCTTGTCCACCAGCCCCTTCGCGAGTCTCTCCCGCACCTGCTTCAGCTGGAACCCGATCTTCAGGACGTTCCACGTTTCGCCTGAGACGGGCCAAGTCACCAACGCCGCACGCGAACAGACGACGACCTACCCGACAGCAAGTCTATCCAGGTGTTCACCCCCAGCTTGTCCGTGTCCTGCTGCATCTTCATCAGTCGGAGCGCCTCGTCCAGCAGCGTCTCCCCCGTCTGTCGCTCGTCGATGACTTCCACCCGTCGCTCCGCTAGTGGTATCCGGCGACGACTCGGGTCCTTCACCAGCGCAATCCGCCGACGCAGCGCGAGCTCGATCAACAGGCATCCCCGCAGCGCATAGGAGATGTTGTCGTTCCAAAACGACAGATACCCCTGCAGCGCTGTTCAACACGTCTCAACGGCGATGACGTGGCCACAGACCTGTTTGTCCTTCAGACCCAGCAGCAGCACCTCCTCCATGATCGTCAGCTTTGGCATCTTCCCTCTCAACCTCGCCTCGTCCGTCGCATCCTGTACTCGGTCTCGGGGGTCATACGCGATCTCGCTCCCACCCTCAAAAGCAGACCCAGCGTGCAGCGCTGTCGGCGGCGGCGACACGGGTCCTTTCTGGGGGTCATCGTCAGCAGTGCACTGTGCTACTCGTCTCCGTGAGAGTCCCCCCGACGACGACATAGCTCGAGTTTGCAAAATACAAATTCAGTCTCGTGATCTCCCACATCAAATTCAATTACATAGCACAAAATATCATGTTACACAAATTTCTCTGATTTCGGGCTGGGTGTGCTATCGACCCGGGTTTCGCTCTCCTGGCAAATGGCAACAGCAATGTTGGGTGTGATTAGACGAGGTACACGTCTCGAGTGACTGTTTTTCTGGCTCATGTCTTGGTCCCAGACGCTTGAATGACGGTTGTTCAGCATCATGATGAAAGAGTTGCTGTACCTGAGAAACATGATAGGGCTTGTACAAGCATGGTGCAGGTGCTCACAGTTTACTCAAGACGTATCCTCTTCACGTTGTCAGTACGTGCCCCTATCTAATTGCACTGACTGCTTACGGGCACAAAAAGTAGCTAGTTCGCTGGATAGCGTGTCATCGTTATCAAGTCAAAGCACGTCGGGACTTACAGGTGGTGCGATGGGCTTGAGGACAGTGGTGAGAAATGCCGCCATTGCAACCAGAGCTTTGTTTATATCATGTCACCCTTTGCTGTTCGGTGGGAATGAGTATGCTCACCGCTCGCCAAGTTGGTCTCGATCACCAAGCGTATCAACTTGGTCACTGTCTTGGATGAATTGAAAGAAGTTGCTGAGATGAGCTGGTATGTCGTTTCATATCTTTAGTACAATTCCAGTATAAGACATACGAGGAAAACCATGATTCCTGCGATCATGGTATCGGTTATGGCATTGCAAACGGACCAGAGCTACGGAAAGAGTTATCCCAGAAAGAGATTGTGGTAGAAGGATGCAGACGATCATGAAAACGTTGAACCTTTCTTCCCAATTGGCGATGCTTCCCAGTTTCTGATTCTATCGTCCGTGATTGTGGTGAAGAGGCAGCGAGAGAGAGAGAGAGACGACATACGGCAATACCAATACCGAATCCCCCAATGACTTGACAACATGAAGTCTGTTGCGATAGCTGAGCTTTTGGGGGAGATCGGTTGAAGGCATCGCTCACAAATGCAATAAAGAAAGGAGAGATCTTCCAATGGCTCAGATGGCGTATCCGCCAACAATAGACGCCTTGTGAAATCAGCGCGATAATAGAACTTAGGATGGGTGAATCGAAATTCGCCAGATAGTATTCTCCTAGTTTTATTGTGTTTCCATAGCCGTAGACGAACCAGTGAAAACCGTCAGCTATGCTCATCGTCGTCTGTGCTGTCTCCAAAAGAAACTGGATGTGAACTTTGGAACGTCAGAGAAATCGATGAAAAAATGAGATTTTTTTTTTTACCGAGGTTCCTAAGCCAGGCTGCGTCGTTTCTGAATTTTGAAATATAGTGATCTTGAATTTGTATCAGGACAAGAGCGAGACAGTGTCGTTGCTCTTACAGTATTGCAGTGTCAAGATACCAAAAAAGTAGCCGTTGAGGACGATCCCCAAGAACTATCATGACAGGTCTTCCATTCGGTCATTGGCATGAAATATATCAGCGACAAACCGGAGGACCTGTGCTGTTCCAACCTTCAATAAAGCATTCGAGCAGGGAATAGAGTGTCTCACAGGTTGCCGATGTGGGGAGGGAGGGGGGGAAGGCCACCTTGGTCTGCCATCGGAGCTGAGGGAAGTCGAGGGCGTCCGAGCTGCGTGTGGTTATCTTATATCATAAGCGACTAAAGCCTCCGCTTTGCCTAGGGAATGTGCGTGATTTCGAACCTGAGGATGTGAGAGGAACGATCGCCCATTTCGGAATTACCATGCGAAGCTATTGATGTGCTTTCCGTCGACTTTTGTAGAAGCAGCTGTACCCTATCTTTTGAAGCCGAATCGATCTCGTCAATCACTACATTGTCTCAAATGATTGTACTCCATAAATTCGTGACATCATTAGACATGACGTAGAGTACTCCTCTCTTTAGAACACAGATTCCTGTAGTTTCACCGCCAATACCACCATGTCCCTTCCACCAGCAAAGAAAGACATCAGCGACAACCCTGCCAAGAATGCCGTCACAGTTCCCGTCGACGCAAACCTCCGCGACCAGGATATCAACCGCAAGGTTAACTCAGGTCTCCCCGTCCTTTTTGCTAGTTCTCACATTCATCCCTCAGGTTCGTCTCTTTGGCGCCATCGAAGCCTTCCGCCACGGTCGTCTTCCCACCAACAAGCAGCTCGATAGGAGTCTTGCCTATGTTCAGGATCATTCGCCTCTCGACCTCGACCAGCTTTCTCCCCAGGGTCGCAAGCTCATCCAGGATCTCCGCGAGATCATAAACACCACCCGTGTCGTCTTGCAAGACAAGAATGCAGACGAGCTCTTGCAGAACTTTGTTTGGCACACCAGGGACCTCGACCGAGATGTCATCGCTCCCGGCGATCCTGCAGAACGCCTTCCCCTCGACAGAGAAACCGCTAGATCCGATAGCCAGAAAGGTCCACATTTTCGTACCACTTTTGGGTCATTCTCTCTGACCATTCGTTTTCAGCTGCTCGACATTTACGCACTCTCCTTCACATCATCCTCACCAATTCTGAGGCTCGCAAGCTGTTTTCTGACTTTTCAGTCATCGGGCGAGACCTCCTTTCTAAAACTGCCGCGAAAGCATCTGAAACCATAGCTCCAACTGAAGAAGAGCTGCGGCGTGCAGACGAAGTCGCTCCAGAGGATCAATTCATCTCTGCAGGTGGTCAGCGTGTGGGACTAGACACAACACCCACTTTTGAAGCACCCATTCCTGGTACAAGGTCGACCATTCGGAGCCACCCTAGTGATCATGGAACTCGTCTTTATTCTCGGGAAGGAGTTCCACGTCCGATTAGTGACCTTCAGGAGGGGATGTATCGTGCTAGATCAGCGGGGGAAGATGTATCTCGAGAGGTTGGTGCTCGTGCCCATGGTCATGCCCAAGACATCCGCACGTCAGATGCACCTGAACAAGAGGTACATGCCAAAAAGGCCGGCATCATGGGCAAAATGAAAGACGTTACGGTGCGTTGATGTTTTCACTATCTGGCAACCGCTGACAATCCTCGGACAGCAAAACTTTTCCGATCGCATTCCTTCGCAACACAAAGATCGTGCTCAAGAGCATTTCGATCGCGGACGCCACTTTCTCACTGAAGAGTACTTTCCACCAGGGCGACGTGAGCAATTTATCTTCCGGGGGAAAAAAGTTGTTCTAGAATGCCAAAAACACGACGACTACCAAACGTCCATTCGATGGCTCCTTGACTATATTCAAAATTATGCCAAGCATGGTCGTCAGATGACAGATCAACAGCTATCTCGAAATGCCTTTACGGTATGTCCAATTTCCAACCGCATACAGTCGATGACTGAAGCTCTGTAAAGGACGAGCACGTTCATCTTTCCCTACGCGAGCTTCGAACCTTGCTAGAGCGCTTTGCGAACAATACTTCGTTGGATAGTGTGATAGATGCTGTCAACGTCATGATTGACGACTCTCGACGCGATCCTCATCTTCGTCGTTGGTTCCAAGACGTCAACATATATATCCGCAGGGTATGAGAACGGCCACATCTTATTGTTGTTGCGCATTTAACCTTCTGTGTAGATCCTTTTGGAACCAGGTTATGTTTTAGAAGAACATTGCAGTAATCGTGGCAATGAGTTACGCGAGTCTGGTCGACAATTTTATGATGTGAGGTACCGAAAGCAGTTTGATGACCTATTTGGAAGCATTAGTTCGTGGTTCAAGGCCATGGGTGAAGACCCAGTGAGTAGTTCATTAGAAAAAGCACGACTAAGGTTCTAAAATCAGCATTAGTTGAATAAGCAATTTGGGGAAGACTGGGCTCGGCTTACCAAGGATCTCCTATTTGACAGCGAAGGCAGTCTCAAGTTCAAGCCCGAGTTGTGGAACGATATTCGTAAAGTTATTCTGCCACAACTTACCGAGCAGGTAGGTTCAACATGTCTCATCTATCCCCATTATTGACCATCTCCCTCCAGGTTGGCTATATCCCCATTCCTCGGATTGAATACACCGATGAAAACCTGGACCTCGTCGTGGAGAATCTTGCTTTGCAAGGTCGCAACCTACTTCCAAATATTATCTCACTGGAAGCGAATAATTATATCAAGTTCTCACCATATGATGCAATTACTGGTGATAATCGACACCGTATCACACTGCATTTGGAACAAATGCAGGCCGACTTACGGGACGTCGCGTTTTACTATAGATTGAAGAGTGGGTTGAAGATGACGGATTCCGGGTTGGCGGACGTACTGCTAGGTGGACGCGGGCTGAGCGTGAGTGTGTTCTGAAGATCTGTTGCACCCGAACTTACACCTGTGATTGTAGTCCAACATCGTCCTTCGTTCCACCACTCGCGACAAGTCCTCTGTATTCAAAGTTGATTCAGTCCGCGTCAAAGTTGATTCGCTGAAGTTTTCAATCCGCGATGCCAAGCACAGTTTCTTGTACAAGACGCTACGACCCTTGGCTACGGGTTTAATAAAGAAACAGATTGAAAAGGCCGTTCGAGATGCATTGACTACCGGACTGGAATACTGCGATGGACAGTTGGTTGCTGTTAGGGACAAAATGGAGACCGCGAAACAAACAGAGGGACAAAAAAGAGCTGATGTCTTGAAAGAGGTATGCTGAGCTGATGTTGTCATTCTTGATTACTCACCCTCCTCAGTTATTCCAACAAAAGAAGAATGAAGTCAAATCGAAAGACGAAAAGGAAAAATCGTCTCAATTCAAGATTGTGGCTAATAAACGAGACTCCATTCTGGCGCCTGTGGGACATCCCAAAGGTTGGGTGAATCTAACAGAGGAGAGAGAACGAGCGGCTGTACATGGAACAGAATGGCGGTCAGAAGCGTGAGTGGTTCTTTTGGAGTGTTGTTAACACTCTTTGACTGATATTTTACGTGTCGCAGGTTTGATCTTGTTCATGGCGCCGCCAGTCCCAGTGGTGTTCCCGACCCAACTTTGGGTGGAACACACTATCGATCATCAAGGGGCGCATCACAGACTGTGGAACCGTCAGCGCCTGGTGTTCGTGGACATCCTGGCCATGTTTATCCTGAGGACACGGAACGTCGTGGAACATCGATGATGTTGTCGGGAGAACGGCCAGAGGTAGTACCGGTTGGACCCACCCATGTCAATTGAGGACTTGGAAATAGAATACCGAATTAGTTATGTCCTAATAGTAATGTTAATTATTATGTAATTTGTTAAGCTTATTGGCGCAAGCTGTGTGTTGTGAGCAGCTCATGAATTTCGCGTATGGCTTTCAAGAGCAAGGTCCTGATCCCAATTCTCCCGGGACGTTCAAGCAAAATATCCAGATAACGCTTGAATATATTGCAACTTTGCGTGAACATGTCCGACAAGCTCTCGCAGGAATGTACGTCGAAGGGCTAGGTTTCATATTTTCTCCTAATGTATTCCAGACAAAATGCATATCACGTTGGCAGAAATCCCTCACAGACACAAGGTATGAACCTCTCGTGATGACCCCTTTGTTCTAATGCTAGACTATCCTAGATGATATTGCAGCTGCAAAACAGACATTAGATATTGTCATCGATTTGATGGAGAGAAGTGGTGTTGGGGCTCTTCCCCTTCTTGACATTGATACTACTGGCAGACCACAGATTCCTACAGAAGAACAACTACTAGAGACGGCCACAAAACAAGTCCAATTCAATTTTGAAAAACTGAAAAAGGCACAAGAGAGCGCTGCTGTTGTTAGTAATCTTCTGATAACGGAGCATCGACCTCAAAAAAATGTTCCTGCGTGCGTTTTTTTTTTTTCTTCTATTGCTCAATGCAAACTCGTTGAATGCTTCCCCTAGTCCGTGATCTTTGATCAACCGATTTTTTCTATGTGCTTTGCAATTAGGGACAAGATGATTGGGTGGATAATCGAGAACGCGGCTCTTAACACATGCATGGGAAGCCGTGCGCCATGGAGTGGGATTGGAAAGTGGCCCGCTTGAAAGTTTATTCTTCTTGCATTGCCTTCGGGTGTCCATGATCATGTTTGTTCGGATTCAACCTTTGACTATTTGATTTCCGATTGTGGATTGTTACCCGCCCGTGGGGTAGGTAGCCACAATGATGTAGTGCATTGAATTAACCCAATGACAAAAATGGAAAAGCAACTCGGTTTGCCTCGATCCATGGACCAATTACCTCGGAATTGATGATAGAAGTGATCCATTATGGAGAAGTGAGGAGTGCTGCGTATGTATGACTGATCACTGATCATCCATCATCGGTAGCTCCAAAATGGGTAGGTTCAGAAGCTACGGAACTTGGAAATGCCCTGGACAGAATGCTACCTTATGCCGATCAACGGGAACTGGGGGAAATGGAATCGCCATGAATTCACTCGTGATGAAAATTAGATCTAAGAATTTATCTGTGCCTGGTTAGGAAATGTTACATTTTCCATTTAGAAGCCGAAGCTAGGACTAGGGAGATAGCGATTAAATTATTTCTTGATCCCACATTGACAATTGCCGGGTTCGCATTTACAGCTGGCGAAAAAATTTTACCGTTAGGTGGTTCACAAGCCATAATGAGGAAATTACGCACTTCGCACCGCATTCGCAGTTGGTGTTACCGCAATGATAAGTGGTAGGCACGTCGATAATCTTGAGAATGTAAGACAATGTATCACCCTGTGGGATGAGTCGTACGTACCTCAAACATAAGTATTCGTAGAGGGAATGATGCACCCACGAAGATTGAGATTGATTATAACCCTACCCTTGGAGCGAAGTGGGGACTATGAGGTAATGAAAGACATCAGTCCCAGAGCCACAATGACAGTACAAAGAGGGGTCCGAGTGAGACACTGAGCTGGCTAGGAAGCCATTGCCACCAGACGAGGGCACCGGATGCAAAAAGGCCGGGCAAGTCTGTGAGAGCGATCGGAATGAGGAATAATGATTCTGAGAGATGCAGTGCAAGCCCAAAATCTTTTTCGATCAATCTTTGATCATGTCGCCGCAGAATGGCAACGCGTTCAGACCCTTGGGGGTCCGCAGGTCAAATGCAATGCAAAGAGTCAAGTAACGAATGTGTATATAGCACGAAATAGACATGCACAGACTCGAGCGTCTCGACGGAAAGGAGAGTGGATGTGTGAACGGAAAACAAAGAATGTGATAGGTATATATTGTATATAACGCCGAAGCAATATGATAATTTAGAAGTCCGACCCACGTGGCGAAGGACCATTTAACCCAGAGCGTCCGATCTCGAAGCGCTCAAAGGTTTTTTGTTGATACCCCCAGCTCAAGGCTAAAATATTATACCCACTTGCTTACATTCATTCTTCGCCGTTGTCTTGTTTCCTTGCTACAACAATGCACGTTTCTCCACAAGACACAGACATCGTCCCTCCGGTCAACTTTCATGAGCTTAAACGGGACGGTGTTTGGTTCGACGATGGGAACCTTATCCTCCAGACAGACAATGCCCTTTTCCGAGTTTACGGCGGTCTTCTTGCTGCTCGATCTTCCGTCTTTAAAGACATGCTTGCCTTTCCTCCACCTCCAGAAGGCAACCTTGCTCATGACAATTGTCCGGTTGTGCGAATTTATGATTCAACGAAGGATGTGCACATCTTCTTGAATGCAATATTCAATTCCGAGTAAGCCAAGCTCAAACAACCGTTCCACGATTGGCATTGACCTCTCACACGTCCTAGGTATTTTGAACCCCCTCCCTCTCCAACAGAATTCCTCATTGTGGCAGGAGTACTCCGTTTGAGTACGAAATACGATGTCCAATATCTCCGGCGGCGAGCCCTGCAACATCTTGCTGCCACCTTCCCGACTACCCTGAACGCATGGCATCAACGTGATAAAACACGTACGATACCTCCTGTCAACAATACACCCTTTGCGGCCCTTCAACTTGCACGAGAATTTGACCTTGGATGGATTATTCCTTCCATAATGTATTGTATCAGCAGCCACCCCTTGATCAAGTCGATTGAGGGTACTGACTTTTGCGGCGAAAAGCTCCGCATGTCTTTTGAAGACCAGCGATGCGCTCTTCTGGGCCGGGAGAAACTTTTATTGTTGCAAAATCGGTATTCTCTCAGCCTGTCCATGAATATGCTAGACGGTCCTTTGGAAGCTGAAGAGACCTGCGAGGGAGACGGAAAGTGTATGATGACGAGACAAAAGATACCCGATATCATTACTGGATGGACCGTGGCATGTTATCTCGACTTTTATCGCGAACATCAGACCCTCATTGACAACGGTTTTTGCAAAACTTGCCGTCCTGCTTTTATACGTCGTCAGCAGCAGTTTGGTGAGGAAATGTGGTCAGCACTGCCTTTCATTTTTAGATTGGATACTTGGATGGATCTGGATAGACAGAAGGAGAAATCTTGGGCATAATTTTATATGGTCTGTATATTTGATGATATGAGGTGCTTAAGGAAAACTATTGCATTAAGAGACTCATTTTGGTGTGCAATCTTGCAATTGCAACATAACCCCAAGTTGTTTATATATATTTACCTATGTTTTTTAATCAACAATTTATTAGGCTTGGCTCTGGTTGTTATGAATATGAATATACAGTGAGAGACAAAACTGTTCAAATGTTTTTACCAAGTCCAATAAAATGATATCTCTTGAACTAGTATAGGTAATGATTCAAGATATTTTTGTTAAAAACATCACATAATTGAGTACCTACCCATAAAATAAAATAATGTTATCTTGTTTAATTCACACACAATAAATTCTACAAGATATTTAGCTCATTTGAACAGTTTTGTCCCT
>Ga0153986_1000543_pt1 | contig 11362 bp, 14 predicted proteins | sample TSGA070MetaG_FD_104724 | JGI IMG/M metagenome (GOLD analysis project Ga0153986, IMG submission 104724) | Attine ant fungus gardens microbial communities from Georgia, USA - TSGA070 MetaG | ecosystem: Host-associated > Fungi > Mycelium > Unclassified | place: USA: Georgia, Alexander Wildlife... | reverse complement strand
TCATCATGGCAAGCGGTAACTCTTGTTCATGAGATAGGCAAAAAAAATAATACCGATCATTCAACAGATCGCATTTTTCGGCATGCGTTAACAGGATATGGCCTGAGTCTGAATGAAAGGTAAGCATTTGCTCTGGCGTTTCAGACTACGTGAAACTGAACATGGGTGAAGAAGGGACGGATCCCGACAATGAAGCAAGGCGAAGGAATTACAGAGGCGGCTATTAATTAGACAAACACCAAAGCAGGGTGTTTTGAAGCTACCATTTCCGCGCCAACACTAGGCTAGTGTAAGTACCCCCTGCGCTTCTCATATGTCACTCAGGGGCAGTATGTGAATATCCGAACCCGGTAGCCACCGTGTACAAGCATGTCAAGTTCAGGATAAGGTGTTGCTGAATATCCTCAATCATCCCTGTGCTCCAGGATAGCATACTCCCCGGTCTCTTGCAGAGGCATGCAGGAAAAACACATAATGTCTTGCAATGCATGTCAAAATCGATCCCTGATAATGTGACCCTGGTCGCCTTGTAATTCGAAGCACATCACCATCAATCCGAGATTCGTTGACAGTGACGAAAGCAGAACCCCTGCCGGGCATATCCACTTCAGGTTGCCAGAGACCAAGATGTGGTATACAGAGGTGACTGTAAAGACTGTCAACAGTAATGTGACAGGCATATCTTCCATGAAACCATTTGGAAAATGGGCGTCTGATGCTGCGAGAATGTCTTCTCCGCAGGCTCCGATACTGAGACAGCAATTTTCAAGGATACGTATACTTTCCATTGCACAGTTTCACACAAAAAGCAAGAGACATACGCGTGCTCACTGAGGTTTCTGATCATCCCAAAGCTTGTCGAGAATAGATGGTGCCAACACGAGGAGCGTCAAACTGAGCAGAAAATGCGAATATGAGCTTGGCTCGTCTCTGTTCAATGAATTATACCAGTCCGCGCCATAAAATATGTAATCGAAGTTGACCTCTTCTGCGCAAAGTGGAACTACCCTCAAAGTACTCGCGGCTTGCACGAGGAAACTTACGAAGATTTGGATCTTCTCTGGGCCCTGTGTCTCGATGTCGCCCACCTGTCAAGTAAAGCTATCGGCAAGATAACCAGACAGTACATTCTCTTCACCTTTCGTAATCCATGACCAATATTATCAGAGAAACGTGCGGTTATCTACTTACGCCAGTCGTTATCCAATGGCTAGGAAACAGGTAAATGTCTCCGAAGTTGCATTCATGAAATACGGCTCCAAACCACGACACTTCAGCAAGGCAGGCGGTGGCTAGGGGCCTTAGCTTGGGACCGTCCAGGGTTCGGGGCTCGAGATCAAGACCAGAGGTCTGACTGAACGCCTCGAACGACTCATGTAGAGCAACGATTTTAAGCTGTACGGCTGCGATTATATGGTCTCGAGGAAACACAAGGACTAAGCTGAGGAAGCTGGAGAACAATCATGAAGCCCATCAGGTGGATCAAAGAAGGAAACATAGATACATTACTAGAAGGGTTATGGTTTGTCACACTTATCTCTGGTCGCCTTGCCCACTTTGTGATCATAAACGAGGTTTCATTAAATACCGCGCCTCGTTTCTTACTGAAGAGCATTCGACTGGTACTGGTGATCCCTGGAGAGCAGGTTTTCCTCGGCTGACCCTTTGAAGACACTGCTATCGGAGCAATAGGCGAACTATGAGCTGCGTTCCGTGATTTGCACAAGGAATTCCTACTCTGAACACAAGCACACCCAGAGCTATTTTGATTGCTATTTGTAGCTAGTAGACTCACAACAAGGCGGATGTGACAACATCTTATCTGCTTCTATCGGTCTGGTGCTTTTTTCCCAATCAAGATCCTTCCACGATGTTTATCGTTTGAAAAATTATCTTATCACTTCATGGTGACCCAGAAAGCGGTGCACTAGACTTACTCTTGCCTGTGCCTTTGGTCTTGGGTTGTAGATGACACTGTGAGATCATCTTTTGCGCATAGTTGACTCAAGATTGTGTATGTCGATCCTCTAACGATCCTGCTAGAACAATTGTTCCGTTGATGGTTAGCCCTGGTGTAAATTTGAGTCGGATGCTCCGTATCTGGAGATTTTTTGTCTATCACCGGAGAGTATCGACCCACCAAAGAATCGGTCGAGTTAATGCCCTGGTACCTGAAATAAGAAATGGGGTAAGCATTTCCGGAAATTTTGATAAACATATGGCTGGATGTCTATCCATCAGCCACAATGTTGATACCCCATAGTCGCGTTGGATGGCCTTACAAACGAGATGGATAGGCAATTGATTATGGTCATCACTCAGCAAAGATTGTCTGGATTTGTATGATAAAACATGGGCATTACTGTATATCGATTCTGATTCGCCCTCGAGTTACATCATCGAACGATATGAACGCGACCCACTCAATCCGTCTGTGCGCCATTCATTCGCTCATCATTGTAGGTCCCATCACCTTCTAGCCACCCCAACATTTCGGTGCTCTTCCTACCCCCTTAACCTTACTTCACCTCTCCAGCTAGCCTTTACCCCGACTCCTACACTTACTCAAGAACGATATACTAACTCTAGATATACGTCGGAGTGTTCTTTCCCGGTGAAGTTTAACTTATCTACCCAAACCTTCCTCCCGCCGTGCGCTTCTCCGACCTCCAAAGCCTTAAACTGCACGAACAACCTTTCTTACGTCGGATAGGTCCCCAATAACCCCTTTTCCCTCGGCTTTGATCATCCCTTGCATTCAATGAGGCCTTGTGTGTGGCGTTTTGATCAATCTTATGGACTGTGGGACATGTCAAGGGGCCAGAGCTATAAGTCATCTCTAATCGTTTGGGAAGAAACTCATTTCTATACAAAATCAAGTACTTTGTGTCTGCGGCCGCGTCCTCCGATAAAGCTCTCTGAATTTTCTAATTCGAAGAATGAACCTCAGCATTAGTTGACGTTCATACTTCAGGAATCACAAACACATAATTGAAGCAATCGAACGGCCAAGTAAATGAGTTTGAACGGTAATTGGTCTAGCTTTAACTTTCTTGGGCTTTTAATTTCACTCAGAAGTGCTCAGACACTTGCTTCAGAGAGTTATCGGATTGGTGCATTTCGGCGTAATCACCAGTGATCTATGAGGTTGGAGTGATGCACCACTAGTGCTTGAGGTCGTTCAGATGCGTTCGGGAAGATTGTCACGTTCTGCACCGAGCCAGGTCGGCAAATCGGTTCTGGGAAGCCCGTAAGAGGGACCTAATTGATGGCCTTAACAGTTGAACTGACTGCTCGCGGCAGGGTTTGCTCAGCTGTCACTTTGTAGTGAGCTACTTGGATCGGCTGGCCTTTCTGTCAACCGTTTCCTCGGCCCAGCCCGATTGCGAACAAAAGATAAGAGCGAACTACACAAACTATGACAGGTTTCCTCTAGGGTCATTGCAACGGCAAACACAGATAACGATAACATATCATATCATTCGCTATCTATTTCCAGTTGATTAATAATATTCAGTTCAGCTGCACAAAATTACACAATCTTTTTTGCTGATTTGAAATGGATAGAGCATCTCCTGCACCAGTCGTGCCCCGTGTAATAGATTAGTAAAAAATTTTAAAAAAGAGCATCTCCTATACGCGTAACGATATTGAAATAAGGGAAATGCAATGAAGCCGATGAATATGCTGAATCATAACACAAGATACAAATGCAAGAATCACACTCATATGAGCCCAATCCTCCGGTACTCCTTGCACCACCATCCATCACGAATCTCCTACTGCCCGAGCTACACCATGTCCTACCTATCCAAATCCATGCTTGAATCAACACCACCTTTCCCTTCCTGTTCATTCGTGCTTATACTCTCATTCTTTGCCGCCATATCAACCCCAACTTGTTTCCCAATCTCGTCCAACACTTTATAAGTCAAGTCCATCTTAGCCCATGTAGTGACTCTCATATCTTCTCTCTGGCTATTCACCATTGTCTCCACTTGTTTCTTTACACTTTCAATGATAGGCTTGACTTGCTCACGGATGTAGCTTTTGATTCGAGGTTGAAGGAGGTTCATGATAGAAGACTGAGGCTCCTGTGAGGATGGAGATGACTGAATAGAGGTTGTATCATCCTGATGAAGAGATGGTATTTGGTCACCAGGTTTCAGCGTAAAAGCGGGCATAGGAGCAGATGCGGTTGTGGGCACAGCAGCAGCTACTTCGGTCGTCGGAGACGCACGCAGTCCTGGCGTTCTCTTCTCAAATGCTTTCAACGCGGCCTCCAACACACTAACTCTCTTTGCATCCCTTTCCCTCTCCTTGTCATACTCTTCAAATTTCTTCTTCAACTCTGGTAACTCCTCCTCAAAAAACTTCTTTTGCCCTTTTCTTAATCTGTCCCTTTCTTCTTCCAATTTCACAATCTTTTCTGACAACCTTGTCTCTTCTTGTATATTTTGATCTACCTTTCGTGAAATGCTGGTTGCCTCGTCAGATAGTTGGTTCAGCGAGGCTTTGACGGATGAAATGTGGGTAGATGTTTCCAATGAATCGCGGTATTTAGCCAGAGAAGATTTATGTTTACTAAGGAGAGAAGAATTAAGATCTTGTACTTCCTGAAGCCAGGCCGATTCAGTTTCGTCGAGGGTAGATTGAAGTGTATCGAATTGTTCTGAGAGTGTATGTATCCGATACTGAAGTTTCTGAGTATTCGGATCAGACTCAGGATCGACGGATTCGGCTTCAGAAACACTAGAGTTGATCTCCATGATGGCCAGTTGGTGTGCATTGGGCGTTATTACAGGCGCATGTGAATCCTCCACGTCAACATCCATCATGTTTGGATCCTGCTCCTGCTCCTTAACAACGTCTTGCACTTTGTTTCTGACTCTTCCCTTCTTGTTCTTGTCGAGACTTCTTCGCAGATCTGTCAAATCCTCTGAAACCTTGTTCATAACATCCACTAGTGCCTTCACGTACTTCCCAACCCTCATATTCTGCTTCCGCATATCCTCGATAGCAGGTGGACTTGGCCACATATCAGAATCTGTCAGTACACTATAAAGTTTTTGTATCGTTTGTCTGGCAGTGTCGCGTGCAGTGGTCAATTCAGCCAAATCATTCTCAATGCGTTTCTTTTGCCCTTTTGCTTCTCGGTCATTATCGAATCGTGAATTGGAATTGGAGGCAAAATAGGAAGAAGAGGCATAACGAGTGAGGTCATCGATGTCGGATGTAAGTTTAACAGCCTTATTGTGATGAACCAGGACTTCTGCGATTATCCTATATTGTGGGATTTGTAAGGTTGTCATGCCACTTCATCACTAGAGACAATGAAAACGTACTTGATGCGTTTATTCCACAAATCAAACTTCGCCTCTTGCGAAAGCCCAGAAGTTGTCTGTGCAAGCTCGAAATTCGGTAAAGGAGGTAACGGCGGAGGTGGTGGAAGTGACAAAGCAGGCTGCTGCGAGGACTGTGATACATCTTGACCTTGCTCCTGATTCTGCTGCTGTCGTGGGTTTGCCTTGGTTCGTGGTCGAGCTCTTGGGGAGAGAGTATCCCAAATTAACGACGATACTTCATCCATCGTAGATTCGGGTATATCAGCAGTTTGATCAAGAGGTGTCATCTCTACGTCGGCAATTTCAAGTTGCATGGTGTCATTGGTAGCTGCCTTAATAGGAGTGACGATGTTAGGGGTCCCGACCGGAGTCGCACCAGCACTGACAGTCAGCGCAGGATTTGATGGCAATACACTTGTCGCAGAGGAAGTGACGCCGTTCCCAGTAATCTGCGTAGGCGAATTTGAGAGTACGGGTATTTTTATAGTCATTGGCGCTCGGTTTTCATCCAAACCGTGCCTTTTGCTCTGGCCAACCGAGTGTGGTGAAGAAGTCGAGACTACCATAGCTGATGACGGTAAAGAGGGCACGATAAAGCCTCCTGATGAAGACCCAAGAGGTTGGTCGCGTGGTTTGCCTGAGTGTTGTTGGGAAAACGAAGAGGAAGCTAATGCAGCAGGTGAAGGCGGTCTTAGCGGCGAGTTAGCGTTGGCATCAATACTGACACGCTTTTGTACTGGATCTGGAGCTGCATTGGCGCCCGTCGTCGAGGCTGTAAGCTTGCGCTGGGCTGCAGGCTCATTTGGTATTGCCGTATCAATCCTTCTGTATTTAGTTTGAGCGCTATCCTTGGCATGCTCACGAGAAGACGCGAATGAGTCTCTCGGGGGTGACTTCCTTCTCTCTTGTTCCCGTTTCCGGTTTACATCGTCCCACCCTCTATCCCTTTCTTTCGACCTTTCCTTGCTCCTCGACCAAGGGCCAGGCGAGTACCCACGACCTCTTTCTCTGGATCTATCCCTCGACCGATCAATACTTCTCGAAAAAAGTGACTCTCTTCGGTCCGGGAGCGGTGGTGGAGGACGAAATCTACTTGTGCTTGTGCTTAGGCTTGTGGCCCATTCTGGGTCTTTGGGATGTGCAAAGTAACAATTACGGGCACGACATTCATCCCCGTTTATTGGCGAGCCACCTTCGTCAAAGTGCTGAAAGAGGAAGAGAACCACATTTTGAAGTCAGAGATCGCAGGGTTGGTGGCAAAGACATGATGAGAGGTCAGTGGACATCGGTTATGTCAGAAAAATTCAAACATACTCGGCATCGTCTGCTTTTCCGCGGAAAGGAATTAGTCTGTGTCATGAATCCGGGACGAGGAATAATCCAGGGAAATATATCCCGGAGGCAATCAAATCAATTAAATCAGGTGGCTGTGTTATTACTCCGTTTTCGATATATTCAGAATCCCACGATTAAACCCACTAGCAACAGCCTCAAACCCTTTCTCCTCTACCTCTGCCAAGAAGACATCATGTTGATCAGCCAGTTTCTCATGATTATTCCGTATCTCCCGTATAAGACCATGTTCCCTAGCGCAGTTTGGACATTGTTGGTCATTTTCCTGTAAGCATCTATAAATATTCCTCAGTCAATGAGGAGGATCAAAAGAGTCTTTGATCATAACACACCGCTGATGATAACTGTGATTACACATGAAGTGTAGCGCAGGAAGATCCAACTGGGCTTTGCAGATAGCACATCTTGTAACGTGGAACACTTTTGGATGTTCCGTGTCTGTCAGCTCTTCCACTTGCTTCAGCTTCTCTGCCGTTTCCAGCCGATAAGACCTAGTCAAGTTTTTGTCCTACACATGATCATAGAAGTTCAGCATGGACAAGATCGGCATATACTCTATGCCCGCGAATCAAAGGTCCTGAATTGAAAATATAGCCTCCAACCATGCAATGTCGATTCTCCAGCATAGAGTGCAAGGGAACAAGGAGACAACTCACATCTTCAATCTCTTCTTTTCCCTCTTTAATTCTCATCATCAACCACTCCTTCACAAGCCCAACACTCGCAACTCCATTCCTACTCAATAGCTGCACCACAGCAATTGGAGGCATAATTCCCTCTTGTTCGATATATTCCAAAATGTTCCTCAAGTCTTCTCTATGTTTTGCTAAAACCTCAGGTGTGGAAGTGAGAAACCTTAACACGAGCGGGTATAGATTTGATCGATTCGGTCCATAAATCTTTAACGTTTCCACGACCTTTCTCGACGCGGTGTTATCATTGTTGTCCGAAGCCTGGGAAATCCAGAAGCGGATGATATCCTCAAACATCCCTAATTTTTCCCATAGCAATATCAACCCATCCGTAAACCCATTCGTTGAGCAGAGAATTAGCGCATGTGTCGGGTCATAAGGCAACGTCGAACTTCTCAGCACTTTCATTGCCTTCAGTCTGAACTCCCTCCCCCTCTCTCCCTCCTTTCCATCCTCCTTCTCCGACACTGGCAGCGTCAAATACAACTCCAACAGCGTATTCCAAATCGCAACTTGATCCTCCCGGTCCTCAGTGTCATCCACGACAACAGACGCTGAGGTACTGGTACCCGTGCTCGTACCAGTCGCTTCCCTCGGTCTGCGATGAGTCGAAACATAGTCAACAGCTAATCCCTCATCTACACTCTGTCCATATCGTCTAAGTGCCACCGTCTCCAAAAACACAACAAATTGTCCCATGTGATCCACAAAATGCGCGAAATACACCCTTGGTGAAGGTAACTTCATGCTTTGTTTCGAAAGAGGAATTGCTTGTTGTGTTACAGGACTCTGCTGCTGCTGCTGAGGGGTAGAAGAAGAAAAAGGTGGAGTACTAGATATAGGAATGTTCTCTTGTCGGAGAGTTTTGACTGAGGGAGAAGGAGGTGATATGTCAGATGTGATTGAGGTTGTTGGCTGACTACGGCCTAATGCGAGGTATGAGAGATATGATGGACCGCTACCAACCCCACCAGTAGATATGCTGGAAGAAGGCGGAAGAATGGACTTCGTCACCACAGGTGTGGAGGAACCATCGTTTCCTCCGACAAAAGATCCAGGTGGCACGGTACACAGATCGATGAGGAGTTGAGTTGTCTCTTCCGGAAGACTTTGTAACATCAGTCTTCCATATCGTGCGAGATTGCTTTCAGCCTTGCCGAGGAGAGACAACCATCAGCATCTGCAAAAACAAAGGATAGAAAAAAATCTGCTCACAACCTCAGCACCTAACCTCTTCAAATAATCACCAGCACTTCTTAAATCTCCACTGTCCTCAATCATTATCCTTAGATAATCTTCATGTCTCTCATACTTATTTGCCAGATACGCAGCATGCTCGAAATACCCCGCCTGCCGACATACTCGTATGGCGGTATCCAGATCAAATGGCAGTTCAGCCGTTGTTCTTCCATCACCAGACGATGTCTGGACGCGACGAGATTCGGTTTTAATAAATGTGTCAAGGCGAGAGACGTCTTTGAGTTTCGTGTATGCGTTCAAGAGTAGAGTTGTATGATCTGAATTTGCGAGTCCCAGAGTGTGTAGTTCCTGAAGGTAGGTTACGAGGTTATGGATCCGTTGCGCGTCTAGAAACTGCAAAGCGTATTGTTAGATGATGGCTCATTGAAGCATAGGGCAGGAGCAAGGTTGATCACCTTGCGAATGACATAACTAGGTTGTAGATGCCCTATCGTCTGCACAAACTGCTGCATCGCACCATCGTAGTCACCCTTCACGTATAGATGATCACCGTATTGCCGAAAGATATCAGCCACACTGGCTGCATCCAAATTCTGAGTCTTAGCAACGCTCAATGCAAGAGAGTAATACGTTTTCCGGTAAAGCATATCAAGTTTATCTGTTGTGCTCTTCTCTCGTAGGCAAAGCAACTATAGGAGCATGTTAATCTCTCCGTTTGCATAAGAAAGATAGGAGCAATGTACTTGACCGTCGGAAGATAAAATATAGATATTGCCCCATTGTGATATTATCTCTCTAACGCCTTGCTTGAAAGGTTCAGAGTACGCGATAATCTTGTTCTCTGGGTCAAACACTGTCACTCTAGTAACGTCCACATCGTCAGGATTGACAGAACGTGCAACATAGTTCCGAACTGGGATAGTTGCAGCAGGTGAAGTCGGAATGGAAGAGGGCGAAACGATGACGAGGTAGTTGAGATGTGTGTGGACTGAAGATTTACTGCCTTATATCCTGCGTCAGTTGACGCTAATGAGCGACGTGGAGAGGTCGAAGTATTACCTTCGTACGCCCAACAATCCCCTCTTCCTTCAGTATTACACACATAAATTGCTTCGTCGCGTGCGACAACCACATCTTTCCTTTTCCAGTCCATAACTGCACATCCTAGCCCGGTACCAATCTCGTCTACAGTTGCCGGTGCGCCACCGCTTCTTTTACCTGAAGCCTGATAACAAAGAACATGGTTTGTGGTTACTATGAAGAGGTACGAGTTCGGCATTTCTTCAGGGTGTTCGCGGAATCCAAGTCCGGTTATTGGTTCCGTTGGAGATTCGTGGATAGTGCGTATTTTGGGGAGAGACGTGAGAGAGTTGGAGGAGGCGAGGGATTGGTCAAGGTGACGATAGAGGATGACTGTACCGTCTCCTAGACCAATGGCTAGATGCGAGAGGGTATCAGATAATGCGACAGTAGTCACCTGGAGATACATGTGAGCTAGCAGAAGGACGTAGATTATTCACTAGGGCTCACCGGGTGAGGGCGGCTACTGAGCTGAATTCTGGTCGAGCGGAGAAGGACTGGAGCGCTAGTCTTTGGGTCGAAATTTTGCATATCCCAGATCTTGAGTAAAGGCAAACGAATAGCGTCTTCTTCCTATCACGTACTAAGTCGATGATATTTCAATATTCAAAAATACACCCACCCCCAATGTTACGAGAACATCTTTCCGTTCGGCCATGTGCGTTACACGTCCATCGACATGGGCGACCCAACTACTGACGGGCTCAAAATCGCGATTCAGTAGATGGACACTGCCGTGAATGTCCGCGACGATGACTCCGGAAGATGAAGAAATCACGGTAGAAACCTCCAACGCTGCCTATTCAGTTTGGAGTGAGTCTCAGAACATTCAGCAAACTGACAAGTTACCTTGAAAATATCAGGTGAACTGTTGAGATCATGGATATCCTTTACTGGGGAAACATCAAAGAACGTAAATTGTCGCCACTGCAGCCAATGTCAACATGCATCAAATGGAGATCCAATACATAATTTCCGTAGTACGGTCCGATACATACATTCAAGAATAATACTCACAGCAGGTGCAGCCGTCCCGGTAGAGCCTGATGCCTTCAAAGTTGCATTAGCAGTCAGTGCAGCCAGTGTAGCAGCCATTTTTACTCGGAACTCTCGCCAGACGAGGAATGAGGTATTGAGATCATCTATGGAAGGATATTCTCACGAGTGCACACATCAGGGCAAACACGGTCTTGTCCGAACACCCTCTTCTTTCTTCAGTCAATTTCAGGTGAGTTCATTGTCGTCGCCGTTCTATAGCAAGGACGAGACATCTCTAGTATCTCAAATTAAGAAAATCAATGGCCTTCCTAGGGCTCCGCAAATGGTCAACACCCGTGTGTTTTCTTTTTTGCCACCAAAAGATCGCGCATTATCGCATTGACATCACTGTCTAGGTCGCCAGGCCTCTTTGGCCCTTCATGGTTGCCGGGGGTATTACACTTTATCTAGTCAACATTGCGCAGGAGAGCGGCATCCGCTGTGCGTTTCTTCGTCTCTCAATTTCGATTCACTCACGTTTTGGCACGCCCTCTTAGCTGAAGAATGGCGTAATGACGCTCGTAACCCGTACGCCGCTCGGCTCGCTAAGGAGTCCCTACATTAGTAGTCATCTGGTTGATTATTCTCGATTTCGACCAAGTTCTAATAGATCCGATTCATGTTTCTGCCGAACGAAGAATGTGTGGGTCACCG
>Ga0153986_1000542_pt1 | contig 11374 bp, 13 predicted proteins | sample TSGA070MetaG_FD_104724 | JGI IMG/M metagenome (GOLD analysis project Ga0153986, IMG submission 104724) | Attine ant fungus gardens microbial communities from Georgia, USA - TSGA070 MetaG | ecosystem: Host-associated > Fungi > Mycelium > Unclassified | place: USA: Georgia, Alexander Wildlife... | reverse complement strand
CTCCTCTTTGTCTCTTACTGCTGTCTCACTGCAATCTGAGCTTTACTCAAGATCCTCTCTGTCCCATAGGTACTTTATTATCTAACTATTGGATACACTGGTGAGTGGGCCATCATTTGTCCCTACTGCTACTGCTGCTCTCCATCCTTCTAACAGGTTATGGGCCCCAGTCTGCCCTGATCTCCTTTGGCACTTCACTGCTGCCTTTGTTGATGGAGAAGGACTTGACTGGCTTACTGGTTGGGTTGACTGTTGTCTCCCTTAAGAGTTGACCCTTTGGTGTCACTCCCAGACCTGTTGTGGATAGAGTTGATCTCTCCCTTGAATCACCTCATGCTTACAGGATCTTCTGCTTTATTGCAGATGCTATGGCCCATGGCTGGTTGGGATGAAGTGCTGTGCACTTTCTGCTGCATCTGCTCCCTGAACTAAGCTGACTTCTTTGATGATAGCTATGACAAGCTTGATCCCCACCATTCCTTGTCTTTCAGGCCCTGCTGTTTACCTTTTCTGGGCAATCAGTGTACAGTCTTGTCTTGCCATGATCACCATGCCTGGTTCTCCATATACTGTTAAGGATATGCTCACTGCCACTACTATCCCTTCTACCATAGATCAAGATGAGTATGCTAGATGTAGCAGCCTTGACTCTCAGGCACTTGGGATAATGAATTCATCCCTTACTCACAATATCCTTATGCATGGGAAGACTAGTGCTGAGTCTCTCTGGAACTATTTGCATGATAAGTATGGCTCTCCTAGGCCTGCTGCTATCTTTGCAGACTATTAGTGTACTAGATACTTCCAGATTTCTGGGAATAGTGGTCCTGCTCCCCAGATTGCAGAACTTGACACTCTTTATACTAGGCTGGAGGGGAACAAATGTAATGTTCCTTCTCTTGTTCATGCAATGACACTTTTGTCTGCTATCCCTCAATCTTGGGATAACTTAGCTACTTCTATTCTCACTTCCCAGACTTTACTTTCCCAGTTGACTTGGGACTTTGTGAGCTCAGCTATTCAGTCTGAGTTCTCTTGAAGGTCAACTAGTGCTCATACTGCTTGCCATTCAGGTGTTCCTAGAGGTGATTGTCCTTTCTCTTGGAAGAAAAATCCCCATGATAAGCAGCAGCAGTGCTCTCAAGGGCAGCAGCAGTAGCTACAAGAGGACTCTTCTCAGCAGCAAAAGAAAAAGCATAGTTGAGAAAAGAGGGGTAGTAAAGCACACCAAGCAGATGTCTCTTCCAAAGACAAATCTTCCAATAATGATGAATATCAAGCTTCTAGTACTATTGCTTTTACAAGCATGGCTACTATTGTTCCTCCTGTCCATCTTTTCCTTCCTAAGCCTCAATTGCAAGCTAGAGCACCTAAGCTTGCTGATTGACTCTCTGAGCAATGTTCTTCCCAAGTTGGCCCAATTTGTTCTCAACTTGTACATATACAGGAGAAAGCACTAAAATTGTATGATGAGTACTTGACTAGGAGATTCCCTGGTCCTACCCTTGTTGAGGCACCTGTCTCCAAGATTATTGAGCTCTCTTTAGAAGCTGCTTCCCCTCAGGTTCAAAGTAGTCCATCCAAGATGGATGTCAACCCACCTTCAGTTATTAATATGTCTATTTTGGGAGAGTTAGCCAAAGCTGATGATACAGTTTCTTTGGAAGACCCTGAGGGCTGGAGCATGAACAATCAATCTTCTGGATATGACCTGTATATGCACTTTCCTACTTTTCTCCACAATTCTCTAACTATCTTGGCTCAGTGCCTCACAACCTGCACCAATGTAATAGCTGCAACTAGGTGCTTTGTAGCATCAAGTAGTGTATCTTGTATAGCTCAATGTGAAAGAAAATTTGCTCTGCCTGCATTGCCTATAATTGAGAATTTGTGTAGGTGTGATAAAGCACTATGTACCACATGCAAGGGTAAGGAAGTGTCATATGTGTAAGGATCGAAGAGGGTTGGCCAGTATAAAGCTGCTGCCCTAACTCTAAGGTTGATGGTCAAGAGAACTTAATAGAGTTCCTGCTTGATTTATGTCCAGACTTTATACTACTTTACATGGTCTGTGCACAATGATTACTTAAGCAGGTACTCTATGACTCGTCTACTGATCCCATCTTATCACTCCATTACTGATTTGGCAAAGCGTGGAGATCGTGGGCCTACAAGTCCATATAAGGGTCAGCTGGCCCTTCTACATCCGAAACTAAGTCCAATCCATTGTCCCCTAATTCTACAATCCTCGGGGTGTCTTCTTCCTCCAAGTACATGTCATACAATTCTTCGGTGGGGTCTAGTCGGTTCATGACATTACCTCCCCTTTTAAGATTCTTCCTCTGGAAGAATTTTCTGCCTTTCCATTTCCTCCAGTTCCTTTCCAACTTCTTCAAATATTCTTTCTCAAACCTCCTGTCGTCCCATCTGTATAACACCTTGGCGGTGTATCTCCCTGGTAGCTCGCTTCTGCTGTAAGCTCCATCTTCCTTTTCCCTAATCCTTCTCGCCATCTTTCCATATTCTCTCTCATAGTCTTCTACTGCCTCTCGCGCGTTCCCTAGGTTTTCTTCTTTCTCCCAAGTATCTTCTTCAGCCATATATCCCTTCCATCGTACAAGGTATTCTACCTTTCTGTACCTCTTCCTTTTGCTCAAAATCTTTTCCATCTCATACTCCATTTCTCCCTGTATTTCTACTGGTGGAGGTGGCGTTACCTTTTGTCTCCTTACTTGCTCCCTGTATCTACGTATTCTACTTACGTTTACTATGGAATGTATCCTTATGCTACTCGGTAATTCTAGCTCGATTGCATTTGAGGATATAATTCCTTTCACCCTATAAGGCCCCACAAATCTCTCCGTTAATTTATCTATCCTCCTCCTGATCATCTGCCACTTCAGATCTCTTGTGCTCAACAGCACCATGTCCCCAACCTTATATTCTTTTACCTCCCCTCTGTGCTGGTCTGCCTGCTTCTTCATCTCCTGTTGCGCTTTCCTGAGCGCTGCCTGTGCTTCCTCTTGGATCTCCTTCATCTTTGCCACAAACTCTTCCGCTCTCAACACCTTCTCTTTCTTCCTCATTTCAAAGCCCATCCTGGGATTTTGACCATTGTTTGCCATAAATGGCGACACTTTTGTAGAGCTATTTACTTTGTTATTATAAGCAAACTCTGCTGTGCCCAACCAATCCGGCCACTGTTCCTGATGATAGTCTATGAACATCCTGAGGTAATGTTCTAGTTCCTGATTTGCATGCTCAGTTTGTCCATCTGTCTGTGGATGGAAAGCTGTCGACAGCTTTGTCTCAATTCCCAACATTCTGTTCAACTCCTTCATCAACCCCGCCACAAACTGTGCTCCATGATCGGAGATAATACTCTCAGGGAGTTCATGTAGTTTCCACACATGATCCCGGAATAATACCGCTAATCCCTCTGCTGATGTTTTCTCTGTCGTAGGAATGAAATGTGCCATTTTAGTGAGTCGGTCGCATACTACTAGGATAGAGTCGTAGCCCCTTGACAATGGTAGCTTTACAATGAAGTCTGCCGTTATATGTGCCCATGGTTTATCTGGTGCTTTGTTTGGCATAAGCTTTCTTGCTGGTGGCTCTGTCCTGTTTTTGTTCCTCTGACATAAGTCACACCCCTCCACATACTGCTTTACCTCTATTGTCACCCTGGGCCACCAGAAATTCCTGGTAACCAACTCCACTGTCTTCTACTGCCCTCCATGTCCTCCTACCGGCGTATCGTGGTGCAACCGGATTATCTCTGCTCTCAACTCCTCGTCCTTTGGCATGTACACCTTTCCATCCTTCAGCATTAGTCTGTCCTCCTCTCTCTATTCCTCATTCCTCAGAACCTTTATGTTTGCCTTTTTTATCTCTTCCACTATTTTCACTACCTCGTCGTCTACTGCTTTTGACTTCCTTATCCTATCCAGGATATCTACTCCTTCTATTACTACTTCTTCCAGTGTTCTCGCTTCTAACCACTCCTTCTTTACCAATGTCCTATCCTCGTTCTCCTTCCCTACTCCTTCCTGCCAGTCTGGCCACCTACTTAGTCCATCAGCTTTTCCCATTTTAGTACCAGGTACATGTACTAATTTAAAATCGAAGCGTGATAAGAATAGTGCCCATCATGCCTGACGTCTATTTAGCTTTTGACTAGACATAAAGTACTCTAGGTTCTTATGATCTGTCCATACTTCGAACTTGATCTGTGCACCTTCTAGGAAATGCCTCCATGCTTCCAGGCACCTAATTACTGCCAACATCTCTTTACCGTGAATTTCATAGTTCTTTTCTGTGTCGCTCAATGATTTGGAAATATAGGCCACCGGCCTCCATCTTTTATTCTCACACTTCATGAACAGTACTCCGCCTGTCACATAATCTGACACATCTGCCTCCACCCTCATCTCCTTATCTAAGTCCAGAGCAGCCAGCACTGGTTCAGATGTAAAGATCTCCTTCAACTTCCCAAATGCCTCCTCTTGTTCACTCCCCCAGTTCCACTTTTCCTGCTTTCACACCAACCTGTGCATTGGCCTTGCGATTTCCACAAAGTCTTTCACAAACCTCCTATAATAGTTTGCTAGTCCCAGAAACTTCTGGACATCCTTTACACACTTTGGGGTCAGCCATTCCAGCACGCCCCTTACTTTCTCCTTTTCCATCTTTATTCCATCGGGTCCTATTACTACCCCAAGGAATCCTACTTCTTTCACTTTCCACTTGCATTTCTCCGGCTTGATGTACAAGTCGTGCTCCTCTAACCTTCTCAATATCTCCTCCACCAACTCATCGTGCCCTTCCTCCGTCTCTGTTCCTACTAACACATCATCTATGAAGGTGGTGACATCTCCCTTGTTGATTGGGTCCCTGAAGATGTTGTTCATCATTGTTTGGAAGGTAGCTGGCGAATTTGTCAAACCGAAGAACATGACTACTGGTTCGAAAGATCCTATATGCGTCATGAACGCCGCCTTCCATTCGTCTCCCTCCTTTATCCTGACATTGTTGTATCCCCACCTCAGGTCCATCTTTGTAAATACCCTTTTAGTACCTATATTGTCTACTAGGTCACTAATTAACGGTAGAGGGTAACTATTCTTGACAGTAAATTTATTTACATATCGATAGTCCTGCACCATCCTTCTTTTGCCATCCTTCTTTGGTACAAACATTACGGGTGAAGTCTGAGGCGACTTGCTTGGCCGGATATAGCCTTTCTTAAGCTGGCTATCTACGAACGCTTGAACCTCTTCCCTTTCGATTCTTGACAAGGGGTAGATCCTGCCTTTCCTGGGACAAACTCGTCTTGTAAGTCTATGGCATGGTCCCAGGTCTTGCGCACGGGCATCTGTTCCGACTCCTGCTTCCCAAATACTTTCAGCCATCTATGGAACCTCTTAGGAACCATATCTTCCACCTTCTGCCTATCCTCTATCACTTCTTCTTCTCTTTCTTTGTCCTCCATTGTCCATCTCAAATCCTTCCTGTCTTCCACTTTTGCCTCTCTCTGCTTTATCGTTATTTGCTTGCCACACCATGGTGGGCATCTCGACATCCTTACTTCTCCTGTCTCCCAATTTATCTCTGGGTTATGAGCAGCTAACCATGGTATGCCCAATATCATCTTCGTCCTTCCCAGGTCACACACATCTATTCTTAGTCTCTCGTGATGTCCTCTATAAAAGACATTGCACTCCAGCTCATGGGTAATATTTCCTCCACTGTTGCTGGTCCCATCGACGTTTTTGACCTCTACTGGTCGATCCAACTTCTCTAATCTGAAGCCATGCTCTTCCACGAACTTCTTATCCACAAATATTCCTGTTGTGCCACTATCTAGTAATGCCTTTACTGCCACTCGCTCGTGGTTATCCAACTTCTCTATCCCGACTTCCAGCCATACCTCCCTTAGAGGTTTCAGCGTCCTTCTTATATCTCTTTCTCCTGCTGCCACTCTTGCCTTCAACCTTTCCAACTCTCTTTCTATGCTTGCAATTTTCTCCTTCCTTTCCACACACAGGCCACAGTCCCATCCTTGCTCATTTGGACTCCATTCTTTTGTTGGCAGGGAGTTGTCTTTTCTGCAAGCTTGGCATTGCCTCGTCATCCTCTTTCCTCTACTCACTTCCCACATCTCCTTCTTCCATCTTTCCTCACACTCCGGGCACCTGTTGTTTCGAAGGTCGTCCTTGTCAAAGTACCTCCGAGTGGGTCTGTCCCATGGTCACGTGCCAGGCATCCCACAATCTACACACTTTACTATCATCACCACCTGCTCCTGCTCTATCCAGCCTTTCTCGCACCTCTCTACCAACACTCCTCTCCTTATCACTCTCTCCTCCCCCTCATGCCATCCTCGCTTCAATCCCCAGCCTTCTCTCCATAGCTTCACCGAGGGGCACTTTTGCTCCCAGTGGTTATTTCCTCCACATTCTCTACACTTCCTCCTTTCCACCTTCCTTACTTGCTGTGCTTCTGCCCTTCTTGGCCGCGCCACTCTGTTTGGACAGCCCCATAGGACATGTCCTACCTCCCCACATCCCCAACACGTCGTTGGCTGTGCTTTTCCCTCGTAGGGGCGCGCTGCAATCCCTCCTTCCATCCTCCTACACACCTTACTTAGCAAGGGTGCAAATTTATTGCCCCCGCCCTCCGAGTTTCTCCTCCTTTCTGCTAAAATCTCCTTCTGCCTACAGTGGTGGGCCAAGTGGCCAAACCACCCACATTTGTGACATCTGCGGTTGCCTTTTCTTCCTCTCATCATCTCAATGTATGCCCGGGTACAGGGCGTTGTAGTGGTTGTTGAATTCATAATGAAAAATTTTGGTCAGGGTGACCAGTGATGTGATTGTACTGGGTGTTACGACTACTGGGGCACATAATCTTTACCCAGCTAGCCACCTACTAACTACTGCCTTACTTGTGTTTACTTCGACTACTAGGGGTGAAACAGCTATTATCCCTAAGAAGAGAATCCCTAAGCTAGCTGGCCTCTTAAGGAGTTACCAGCGTTCCCTTGCATAGACTGGAAACAATGTCCCAGCAGCACAGAGCAGATAGCGAAAGGAAAGAACTATATAACCATCTCTGCCAAGCAGGTCTGATCTAGAAGGGTACTAGAGAAGGTCCCTTCGTCCACTGTGTAGTTCTAAACTACTACACAAGTCCCCTTATACAGCTAGGGCCTGCTGTTTGGTATGGAGGTGACGGTTAAGAAAGGTCGCGATGACCCCTGTCAAGTTGTTGAATGAGTATGAGATAAAAGGGATAGTGAGGGCTCGAGGTGAGCGGCTGCTGAAGTGGTTTCGAGTTCTAATGTAAGAATTGAAGAGGGTTGGCCAGTATGAAGCTGCTGCCCTAACTCTAAGGTTGATGGTCAAGAGAACTTAATAGAGTTCCTGCTCGATTCATGCCCAGACTTTATACTACTTTACATGGTCTGTACACAGTGATTACTTAAGCAGGTACTCTATGACTCGTCTACTGATCCCATCTTATCACTCCATTACTGATTTGGCAAAGCATGGAGATCATGGGCCTACAAGTCCATATAAGGGTCAGCTGGCCCTTCTATATCCGAAACTAAGTCCAATCCATCATCCCCTAATTCTATAATCCTCGGGGTGTCTTCTTCCTCCAAGTACATGTCATACAATTCTTCAATGGGGTCTAGTCGGTTCATGATAATATGGCCAATCTTACAATGATGAATGGTTCTTGGACTCTGGTGCCTCCACTCACTTCATTCCTTTTGAGTCTGACTTTGTTTCTATGACTCAAGGAAACTATGGTCGTGTTGAGACAGCCAATTCTAAAGCACCTCTTTTTATGGTTGCTGTAGGAACTGTCCTTATAGAACATAAAATCATTGACCCTAAAGACAGGTCAACCAGAACTGCTATCTCTAAATTATGGCCAGTATACTGTGTTCCTGGCATGACCATGTGCCTCCTCTCCACTGGACAACTACTCTAGTCTGGATTGAGTGTTGAAGGCACAGTGGATGGTTCAACTTTTTGTGACTCATCTGGTAATGCTGTCCTCTCTGCCCTACCTAACCACTGGGGAAGCATCCAGGTTGTGTGAACATGCATCATTAAGAATGATGTTCTCAATCCTGTGAGCCTTGTTGCAAGGCACCTAGATTATGAGACAATTCATCATAGGCTTGGACATGCCTCTGATGAAGTTATGAGACATGTTATAGATAATGTTAAAGGTACTAAGAAGATCTGCTTCCCTAAGAAGAAGCATGTATGCCATGGTTGTGCTTTAGGAAAGCTGTACCAGTGCAATTTCCCTGAGAATCCTAAGTGTTCTAGTAAGACTCTTGGATTGATTCACTCTGATCTCCTTGAGCTCCCCACTTTATCATACTCTAGGTATAAGTGGATGATTATTTTCTTTGATGACTATTCCTTCTATTGCAGAGTTGCTTTCTTGTGCAAAAAATCAGATGCTACAGAAGTAATTAAGTCTGTTTTCCAGTTGTGGTCAAATACAACTTCCCACTCTGTAAAATGCCTGCATACTGACAATGGGGGAGAGTATATGACATCAGAACTACAATCCTTTTTAGTTGAACAAGGGATTATCCATGAGACAAGTACACCCCATGTTCACCAACAAAATGGTCAGGCAGAATGGTTGAATTGTACATTGCTGGAAAAGGTGCAATCTATGCAACTTGAAGCATGTTTACCTAATTCCTGGTGGGAGTTTGCTTTTGCAACTGCCACTCATGTTTATACCTGTACCCCCATTAAACATCTCAAATGGAAAACACCTCAGGAGATCTTCACAGGTGATAAACCTAAAATATTATACCTCTGTGTCTTTGGTTGTGGAGCATATGTGTATCTCCCCAATGAAGTTTGAGCAAATAAACTTACACCACGCTCTGAACTGATGATATTTATTGGGTATGAGGATAATGGCTATAGGTTCATGCGCCATACACAAGAAAATGTTATATTCTGCTCTACCCAAGCCATCTTTGATGAAGAACACTTTCCTAAATGTCCAAACTCTCATTCTAGAGAGAAAAGGCCTTCTAGAGGGCTAACTCCAGAGATAGAGTCATTAGCACCTGAACCCTTTGTGTTAGAGTGGCTAAGTCCTGAGCTGGAATAAAGCCAGCTGCTCAATGTCAGCATTGACAAAGAGAACTCGATAAGAGTTCTTGCTAGATTCCTCTCTACTTATATACAAACTATTTTATTTACTGGCATTTGTACATGCACATGATTCTTGCATTAGTATTGAGTTATCTTGTCGTTAGGATGTGGCACTTTTATAAAATAAATAAAAGGAAATATAAAAGAAATATAAATATTGACTTAGCTATGTGGGCTAGTGAAAGTCCTTTGGGAGTGGTTTATGACACTTTGGCAAAGATAAACCTGTTCCAATATTCTTTCCACCAGCACCTCCACATCCTAGACCTCCAACTCCTCCAATTCCTCCTAATTTGCCAACTCACTCTGAATCTCCATCTTTCTCTCCTTTACTAGTACTACCTGAACGGCCTTCAGTGAAGATTGAAGAGATTGAAGATAATAAAGATAATAATGCTGAGATGCTCTCCCCAAGTCCACCACCACCTCCTGAAGCTGGACCTTCACATCCACAGCCAGGAGAAGATGCTACTCCTTAGAGATATGGCTTGAGAAGATCAACTCGCCAGACTAGAATTCCTCATAGAGAAGGCAATATATATGGAGAGGACTACCACCCCATAGATATCTTGAGGTGCCCTGAGTGGCAATTGTAAGGATGAAGTCGTGAAGACAGGATGATGTGACCCTGTCACACCTTATATCACAAAGTGTGACATACTTTCCATGCTATAAATAGAACAAGAAATAAAGGAAAAGAAACCAAAAACCTTTAAAGATGTTGCTAATGTCATAAACCACCTCTGTGGACTATTGACTAACCACCATGGCTAAGTCAAATACTTATATTTATATTTCATTTTCTTTTCTTTTCTTTTCTTTTCTTTTCTAGTTTGGAATTGCGGGACAATATATCACACAAAGGAGTCATGGTCACAAAACATGTCACAAGGTCACAGGTCACAGGTCACATGAGAGTGTGAGTAACTAGTGTACAGACCAAGTGGAACTTGTATAAGTAGATAGACCAATCCAACAGGAACTCTTAACAAGTCCTCTTTGTCTAACACTGATAAAGAGCAGTTGGCTTGATTCTGGCTTGGAGTTGGTTACTCTGACAGCTAATTTACCAGCTGACTCTAAGAAGAGGTGGCTTGAGTCCTGCCTTGAGGAACTGAAATCACTCAAAGACAGAGGTGTTTATGATGTTGTGGACCTCCCTAAAGGAAGAAGAGTGGTTAAGAACCACTGGGTATTTAACATCAAGCCTGATGGTTGTTATCGATCTCATCTTGTGGCAAAAGGATTTTCTCAAGTTGAAGGTATTGACTTTGATGAATTATTCTCTCTAGTTGTCTGCTATGAAACTGTGCAATTGTTCTTTGCTGTTGTTGCACTTGAGGATTGGGATATCCAAAGTATTAATGTCAAAACAGCCTAACTATATAGTGATCTGGATAAGGAAATCTATATGGAGCAGCCAGAAGGTTTCAGACTACCTAGCAAAGAAAACAAAGTCCGGCAACTCTGCAAAGCATTGTATGGCCTTAAGCAAGCTGGCTTGTCCTGGTGGTGCACAATAACTAAGTCAATGCTTGCTCTAGGATTTAAGCAATGTAAATCTAATGCTGGTGTGTACTTGTTAGTGACTAGCCATGAGCAGCAGCAGCACTGGACCAGAAGGGACTTTAGAGAGAGGATTGGGGGAAGGGGTTGCCACTTGAAGACTAGGATGTCTAATGAGAACTCGACGAGTTCTCCTGGTATTCACTCTAGCTATTTATACAGAGTAGCTACCAGGTCGTCACATGTATCTATGAGAACTATTCTATGTACTAGCTCCCATACCTTGTCATACACATGTCAATGTCCAACTGTCGTGTGTCCATGTGTATCCATCACACAGACGTTCCTATGTTGAGTGTCCATCATTAACACCTTCCTAGAGGTGTCACTACTAACTCCCACAGCTATCCATCAATGACAGCCGGCGTCCCCTGATGTCAGAAGGCCTGTCCAAGGCGAATCATAACAGTACTACTATCATGAAAAAAAGACTGGAGTGCTTGTTATAGCAATTGTCTATGTTGATAATGTTTGCTTTATGGGTACTAGAGGTTTCCTGCTCCTCAAAGAGTTGAAGCAAAAATTTATGGCTAGATGGGAATGTTGTGACCTAGGTGAAACCATAGAGTTCCTGGGCATTGTGGGGGTAGCCTTTGGGCTGCCTG
>Ga0153986_1000541_pt1 | contig 11384 bp, 13 predicted proteins | sample TSGA070MetaG_FD_104724 | JGI IMG/M metagenome (GOLD analysis project Ga0153986, IMG submission 104724) | Attine ant fungus gardens microbial communities from Georgia, USA - TSGA070 MetaG | ecosystem: Host-associated > Fungi > Mycelium > Unclassified | place: USA: Georgia, Alexander Wildlife... | reverse complement strand
AGAGAGCTTCTTCCGTATGGTACGTCCAATCATAGCCAGCTTATCAAATAACTCTCCATCCACCATGGATACTAGGAAAGTTATTACCTATCAATCAAGGGAACTATAGCAAGGCAAACCTTCATCAATGATCAGAATTTTTGTCTTTAACCATCGCATTAAGGCTTTCTTGTTCTTTTTGACTCTATCCACCAGCTTCTCTGCAGATTCAACACCTAAGCCGATTCCGGCAAATGAATGTATCGTGATGCCACCAATGTTGCATGCGGCAATACCTAGTTAGCGCTGTGAGCCCTTGATACCAATGGCTGAAGTTGGGGAACTGACCTGTAGATGCAGTTATTGCGACTGCCTCAGGGTTCTTTGGGTAAGATTTCTTCAAGGTTGAAATAATTTCTTTCAAAAGCACAGATTTTCCGGTACCTAGAATCCAATCATGACCGCGTGCAGCACCGACAGACGAGCACCACGAACCAGCACTTCCAGTATAAAAAAGACTTTGTCCATCGTGGACGAGCTTCAATATATGCGTCTGCTCCTGACTCAGGAACAACTTTGCCATTTTGTTGGGTTTTGACGTCGATGAAACCCTTGGACTGGGATTAGGGACGGAAACCCCAGATCTACAATGAGTCAAAGGTTGCGGCACCGAAGGTTGAGGGCGAGCAGGAGCATGGCACTTCGGAGCCAAAGCCTCTTTTATAGCCAGTATCCGTTTTCTTCTTTTCTCAGCTTCCTCTGGTGTAAGTTTCGGTTTCTTAGGTGGTGTAGGTCCCCAGTCTTCAATGAGCTGAGAAGATGAGGATGCTGGAGCTACAGTCGCATTAGACCAGTTCCGTTTCACACTGCTGAGGCCAGATTGGGCTTGGGACATGATGGAGGGTTAAATTCAGTGGCTATACAAAACTATGGTGATTGGCAATCGTGAGAAAAACACGTACTGATATTTTGCACGTGGACCGCGTAGACTTGACATGTGACTTCCATTTATTTTCAGCACGGTCCCCGGCTGAGAATTTTGGTATTTTCTCTAACCCTCTTACTCCATATCTTGGAAGGAAATGTATCGTCATAGTCTCACAAGATTCACTGAATGCATTTATTGACAATGATACACGTCAGAACTGGCACTATCAAATATATCTACTGTAGAGTATATGATGCTTCTACATTATCCACGGTATCTATCAGAGAGACAGCCAAGGAGGAACAATAGACATGTACTGTGCTGCATTGGTTAGTCGAATATCATACTGTACTGACAAATAAACCTATACAGTACTTAAATCCTAGATTCGTAAAAACTTTGATTTGAGGCTGCACCTCAGTACCTTCTTGAATCCAACTTTGTATGTCCGATAAGATCCATAATCATTCTAATGATAAGAGCCTTATAGTATGAGCAAATTCTAGAATAGCTACAGTCCCAATATTCTTAGACTACTCAAATAATCATCAAATCCAAAATGACGGTAAGGGATCCTGACCCGGGCAAAGAAGGCCACTGGCCTAATCTCTCAGACCTCATCTTGATAGAACTTAGCATCCCTCTACAGCATAGCACTTACCTACCAATGTGTTTTCATAGCTATGACAGGAAATGTGTGGTGGAAACCATTTCAAAGCCATTTAAAAGCTGTATAGAATATGTAATTGAGTAAATTGAGTAAATTGAATAAATTATGTGGAGTGATGATTATACCAAACAGCAGGATCGAAAAGCAAAAGGATAATACCGGATGCCCTAGAGGTATGCCCGCCCGCTACGACGACCCATCTGCAAAAAAATTAGCTCTCTCATATCAAAACGGTCCTGCTGCATACCTCGATGACTTTCCACCCTCCCGTAAGTTCATTATCGAGCTCCTCTTCCACCCGAGTTATAGCAGCAACATAAACACACTGCTCAACCTTGTTGTCAGCTCCAACACTAATCTCGCGCGTCTTGGCATTTCGGAATATCAAAACTTCCTGTGTCACGAAGGTAACCAAAAATACAGGGATATTATTATCAAGTATTTTGGCGTCGGAAATCTGGAATGCTCTTAGCAGACGAGACAAAATCCAGATTTTTTGCACTCACGTCAACTTGACGAATGTCAAGTACTTTGCTATCACTTACTAATCCTTGACGAAGATAATGTTCCATCGTTGCCCAAAGCACGTTGTATGTCTACTAAGAAATGAAAGTAGAGCCTTGTGACCTTGAAGGTTTACGCACTGCTTCGCCACACCAAGCCTTAAGAGCCTCCTGGTCGGCCGAAAGATATGCATCAACAACTTCAGGTACGATGTACTCCCGTAGCTCCCGCTCGAAACTCTCATGATTAAAAGCCGGGTCGAGCATCTTCATCAATCTCTGTACCTGAGCAGTTTCATTTTCATCGAACCATGAACCGATGGTCTGTGTCACAGATCGCATTGATGATACAACAGGATTTTCCGACTCATCGTAAGCTTGGCGCATCAAAGCGAAACTTCGTAAGATGGGATTTGAATCCTTGAGACGATTCCATGCTTCTTGTCGTGGAGAATCCTTATGCAGAACAAGTGACTGCCCAGCTCTATCCTGATAAGAAGAAATTAGAGAAGATTTGAGAAAAACATACTCTGGATCTTCTTTTACGTGTCGGCGTCCGATACCTTGCTCTTTGCCAGCCTTAGCCAATCGTTTTTGTCTTCGTAGTCGGCGAGCTTCTTTCTCCTCGAAACCTGCATGTTTAGCACTTCCAGAGTCATCAAGGGCATCTACGAGAGTCTCTGCCAGCGTTTTGTAAGCAGCAGTATTTCGAATAGGTTCCGTTGTTTTGTCAATGGTGGCTGAGACAGCATTGGTTGCGCGTGCAATCTAGGTGAGGCCATGTTTGTCAATATAGCATGCGAAAATAGGATTCAGGGATGTCGACGTACTGCGCGCATGACTTCGCTTTCCTCCATGGATTTAAGAGCCTCCCCAACGGCATCGCCAACTTTGACACCGGTTTTTCTGAGTTCCTCAGCTGCAGCACGCAAGCGAGGATTTTCTTTGATACTTGAGGTAAGCTGATTTAAAGAGGATGAGAAGTCTGTACAATAAAGGTTATGACGCAACACATACCCGAGCACGCTCATACGCGGCACGCGCCCTTTTCATAGCCTCAGAGTCCTGGATTTTGTCGACATCACCCTGCAGCTGCTTGACGTTGTCCTGAAGCGCCCTATCCTTCTTCAACTCCTCCTTCAAAACATCAACAAAAGTCTGAAACGGAGACTTTGTGGGTTCGTTCTGTCGCCGCGACGACGAGTGGAAGCCGATAAGTTGAAGCGGAGCACTGGCTATCCGGAATGGAGGAGAAAATTCGAGGCGTGCAGCGAGTGAGGGTGCACGGACCGCATTGCGGAAGGCAAGGGCCTGGAGATTTCGAGGCAACATACTGGTGTTTTGTAGATTTTTTCGACTTGGCCGTCTGTGATTTTGAGATCACGTGTTTTAGTTTTGCATTCGGATGACTAAGATATTGTAGAATCCGGCTAGGAATAACAGCAAGAGTCAGGTATATGATTATTTAACGTGCATATAATTTGTTCAACGCTCTCAGCCCAAGGGAGTCATGCTCAGAGACTTCCAAACTCACACTTATCACCAGGTAGTCAGCTACTGGTTTCCGATAATTGCCATCCATTGATTTTTTCCTAAAGACAGTCCAAATTTCCCTGCAGCGAAATGCATCCCTTCCCATTTTTAAGCTGCCTGTCGAAATTCTTTTGCGCATTTTTATCCTGGTTCAAGCATTGTATAAATGGCCTCAATCTTCTTGCTGGATATGGATTTCCCACATTTGTGTCTACTGGAGACTTGTAGCTCTGTCTGACTCAAATTTGTGGTCGGATATCGATATTTCACGGATAGGACTCGCAGAAACGATGTTTTTCAGATCTAGAATGGTCCCACTTAGTGTCCACGGTCAACTTTCTGAAGGATGCGCTCTTAAAGTGGTCCGGCTCATTTCCAATAACTTGCATCGAATACGCTACCTGAGCATCTCGTCTGCATTCACGCATTTTGATCGATCAAAAGGCTTTCTGTTTGACGGCCCTGGGTTCTCTGGCGCGGCGCCTTTACTTGAGGAAGCTTATCTCAAGTTTGACTGTGACAAAGCCAGCCCTTGTCTTTTTCTCCTTCAAGACTCGTTCAAGTTCTCGCCACACTTACGGACGCTCGAGTTGAGCAACGCTCATATTATCTGGGGGCCGCATTGTTTTCTTCATTGCACCTTGACTTTAACGACCCTTGCGCTCAGTCGTGTCAATTCACCACCGCTGGATGAACTCTTGGGTGTCTTTGGAAGTCTCTCTGGTCTTCGTTCAGTATCACTCCTCGACTGCCTGCCTTCTGGTAGTACTATGGATAATTTGCCTCGGTTTCCACCTGTCACATTGAACTACTTGGAGGTGTTGAATATTTCGGGCTTCGCAATGGACTGCGCAGTCATCTTATTCCACTTGCAACATCCAGCAAGCACAGACGTATGCATCAAAGGCAAGGCATCCATCGACGATCTACTGATCAGTAGAGAATACTTCTCCCTTATCGCCAAACACTTTCACCTCGAACTCACTAACCCATTAGGAACAATGCGAACGGCTAGCTTTTGGTGGGAATGGGAAGATACTTTTCAAGACTATATGGAAATTACAGTGAGCGATCAACATCATCAATTGTTTCGGGCTCGTCTCCAGGTCGTATGCTCTCCAGAGACTCTCCAACTCAGTTATTCCATGCTTCAACAGGCGTTCTGTAGTTTTTTCGACACATTCAATACCTTGCAATTGACCACCGTCGAGTTTTTCGGTATATGGTCTCATCTACCTCCATACATCCTACACATTTGTTGTGGGACTTTACCCAACCTGACAATGATCAAGGTAGACTCTAAACATTCACTTGATACAATCTGGGGCGCATTAGGCAATACTTTACTGCCGTCACGCATCCTCCATAGATGGAATCAACAAAATATCACTCATAGTTTTCCAGCTTTGACAACACTTGTCGTCTATCAGGGAAGCCTTATATTCAGAGACATTGAAACTTTGATTCGAATGGTGAAGTCTCGTCATGAGTGCGGTGCACCTATCGTGGATTTGAAATGTAACTGGTTCAGGAGCCAACACGTCCCCAAGTTGCAGGAATACGTATCCAATCCGATTTTAGTTAGTGAATAGTCCTAAGACCATGAATACTGTGGGTCCGTGGTGTATCATCATCTGATTTGGAATGATGGTCTGGTCATGTAATCGAATACTTTTTTCTTGAAGACTCTGCATTCCGTTATTCAGATGTCATAGTGTCCTTGTTCTCTAGAGGGAGAATCAGATTAATATTCGATAAGTAGAGATACATAGCAATAAAACGAACATAGAAAATGTATCACCAGTTATCTATGAACTAGTAACCAGGAGATAACGAAGGAGGAATAGTGACACATCTACTGGTGGCGAGGTTCTCTACTAGGTGGGCTCCCCCCCTCACGAAACGCAGCCCATGCATCTTCAGTTGCAACAGCTATCCGCTCCTTCAAGCTACCAATACTATCAAGAGCGGGTCGGACATCGAGCGAGAATACAGGTGAACCATCTGGGTCAGGTGGGGCAGTGTAGTAATCAATCACATAACGAACTTCCTCTCCCGTTTTTGGTCGTCGAACGACCCAGTCATGGCGATCGAATGGTGGTTCACTTCTGCAAATGAATAATCATAGTGTTGGAAAAAGTCATAAAGTTATTGTACAACTTACGAGAAGTGAGAAGGGAAAACTCGACCGGCTAACATATGGAGCCTAGCCTTTGGGGAAAGCTCACCAGGTCGACCCTTTAGCCTTGTCAGTTGCAAGTCATTTCCACTGGATGTGAAGAGCGATGGTGAGAAACCAATAAACGAAAAGCATACAAGGGCCAGCAACATACTCATACTGACGTTTCTCCCACTTCTGCACCTCTCGCCACGCTTTTTCGTTCAAGAAATTATGTATGTCGACCATGACTTCTATATGCTCCTCCGGTGTCTCCCAGCCTTTCCGTACAAGGGCATTGTAGAATTGTTGCGGTGAAGGGTATTCCCACTTATCCGAACCATCTCTTGGTATAGATGATTGAACACGTTCAGTTGGTAAATTCATGATCTGTCCAGGTTGTCGGGCATTTTCAAGATCAGGAATTTGGTTCAAAGGATTTGTTTTTCCATGGTCAACGGGACACTGAGCGGGCGTCGAAGTTTTGTTATATTCCAAAGCGCTCGGCTGTTCACTCTGAGTATGAGAGTGATCCACTGGGCATTTAGCTGGGGAGGGAGCAGTGAGCGAGGATGCATTTTGGGAAGATGTCGCTTGACCCATAATTTTTGGATATGGTAAAATGTACACCTTTTGGCCCAGTCACGTTACATTGTCATCACGTGTAACTATGACCCGGAGGCTGTCCCGAAGGTCTTCCTCCGTAATCCATGCACTTCATTCCCAGACATCACTGACACTGTCTCAAGTCAAATCGCCCCGAGTTCAAAGTAGCTGTTGATTACAACAAGTGCTGAATGATTCACAAATTTTTCCCGTGACTTCTGTAGCTTCTTTCATTAGAGACGCCCTGCTTGTCCCGTCACACACCCATGTCAGAAAATGTCGCACGATCAATTCTGACGATGGCGAGTCATATGTATGTTATTGAAACAACATAACAGTGCTCAACGAAGCCGAAAGAGCGGTGTACCGTATAATAAAGCGTCTTATTGCAGAACGAGTTGAAGGTTTACAAATTCCGAGAGCCATAAAGGTAATTTATGGCTTCAGACCGTGCTCTAGACCAATGAATTGAGTTTGATGTATTATTTGATATATTAGTGGCACTGAGCGCCGGGATCTCAAGGTACCGTGCCGTCACTCGGGTAATGAATAAAGCCGAGACCACGGTACGTTCAAGACTCTTGTGATAGAAACAGGTTCTGAAAGGCGGCGCTTCCCCTCATGAGGTCGCGCCAGCGGCAAGGGCATTTGGCAGATGCCACTTGGTCCTTGCACCACCGCATAAGCCGGTACTGGCAGGTTTTTCGAATGATTCGATATGTCTGGTCCTCACAGAGCACGGAAGACTTTGCAGCACAGTGATTTGAATGTAAAATTCTGGTTACTTGTCACGGCCGAGGCTTCAATAAGGCAGCCCAGGCGTAGTCATTATCGCTGCATTCATTATCGCTGCATCTTTCTGCGCATCACGGCAGTAGATCACCGCAGTGACGGGCGTGTGACTATTCATGTATAGGACGTGACCTCATCAACTCGATGTCATCAATAACCAACGGACTGTGATCTTCGGCGTCTTCCGTTTGACAACATCCTTTTTTGTATGGGACCTGTCACCTCAAGCCTGGAGGGAGTAGGCTCCATGGTCATTCCATGGCCGCGTGCAGATTGGTAAATGTCTCCATGGAACATCTGGTGCAAACGTACCATCTACCCAGAATCCCATACAAAAGCATTAGTTCAGTCACCAGTTGATGATCGGTAAGCGCGCTTGCCTCCATCTGTCATAATGAATTTGCCCACATGTTTCGCTCCAAGCCATGCATTCTACGTTTTGTTTGGCATATAGCAATCAATCATACCCTGGTAAATAATTTTGAAGATCATTACTATTCTCGTATGTTTGTCTCAGAAAACAGAGTCTGGACATACCCCTGACTCCCCTTGAGTGAGTCCGAATACGAACCTCTTAGAGCGTAGTGGCCAAGTTCGGACACAGAAAGGGTTATTGAAATGATTTTTTGAAGCGGAGACATCAGATGGCTCGTTGCAAGGGGTGAAGTCGTTGTCAGGTTCAGACACGGAGCGCGAAAACTCGACCGATAAAAAGTTAAATCCAACGAGCTTGGAGCCTTTTTCGGGGACCCAGTCTGGGAATCTGGGGTAGACCTTGCCAGGTTGTGAGTAGTGTCAACTGGGGCCGATCAGGGGTGGGTATTTCGGACGTAACTCCGAGGGAAGCGTAAAGACTGAACATCGGTAGAGAGGACCGGAAAATGGATAAAAATATGCCATGTGGCAATTGCCGATGAATCCGGCCTCAAACGCATGGTTTATCCTTTGATCCGACGCCTATAAAAGTTGCTCACACCCATATTCAGTTGCACCCCTTCCCCGCCTTTCTTTCTCCACAATCCGTTGGAAACGACAAAATGCCTTCCGGTCCCATATATGGAGGAACAGGTGTCAATGCACAAGCAAGCAAGGTAGATGCCATTTTGTCCTCGTTCAAATAGGTCACTCATTGTTCTTAAGAGCCAATGGGCGGGTATCTTCATGACTGGTGTGCCCCCCTCTTTGCCTCTTTCTGCAATCTGGCACTCATGACCGCTCAGCATTCAGTGCTTTCGGCGGGATTCTTTTCGGTTACGATACTGGTGTCATTAGTGGTATCAAAGAAATTCAACCTTGGTTGGGAATCTTTGGCAGTCAGCGTGCTGATGGCAGCCTCTTCCTTCCCTCCAATCATGACTCTCTTGTTACCTCCATTCTTTCTGCCGGCACTTTCTTTGGCGCCCTTCTGGGTGCCCCTGTTGGTGATTACATTGGTCGCAAATGGGTATGTTTTGTGGTAAGCCAAATTCAATGCAGACAACTGAAGGCGCATATAGGGCGTGGTTCTCGCTAACCTTGTTTTCTGCGTTGGTGTTGCTATGCAAAGTGGTGCCAAAGGTATTCCCCTCTTTGTAGGTTGACAGTCACCTGGCAGTCACATCAACTGATCGCTGGAATTACTGTACAGGCTGTCGGCCGTGTCTTCGCCGGTCTCGGAGTCGGTCTCGTCTCCTGTTTAATTCCATTGTACCAGTCAGAATGGTGAGAGAAATTTGTAACTGTGTTCTGTTTTGATGGCATCGATCGTGACGCTACTTTCAGTGCACCCAAGTGGATCCGTGGTGCTATCGTTTCGCTTTATCAATGGGCTGTTACTATTGGCCTGCTTCTTGCATCTGTCATCAACTATGGCACCAGGAATAGAGTTGGGAACTCCTCGTGGCAGATTCCCATCGCTATCCAGTTTATCTGGGCATTTATCCTTACTTGCGGAATGATTTTACTTCCTGAGGTCAGAAATCTTTTATTCCCGTCTCTGACATCTAAACTGTCCTGGAATAGTCTCCTCGTTGGCTTATCAAGCGTGGTCGTGATGCCGATGCTGCGCAGTCACTTGCTCGCATCACTGGTCATCAAGACAATTCCTCAGCAGTCCAACTTGAGCTGCAGGAAATTCGGGCCAACCTCGAAGCTGAGAAAGCTCTGGGTTCATCCACCTATCTTGACTGCTTTAGATTCACCCACAATAAGATGTGTCTCCGTACAGTCACTGGAATTTTCATCCAAGCATGGCAACAACTCACAGGCAGTAAGTACTAAAGTCAGACTTGAACTGGGGTCGACAATAAGCGGCTTATTTTCTAGTCAACTTTATTTTCTATTATGGAACAACGTTCTTCCAAAACTCAGGCATCAATAACAGCTTCCTTATCAGTGTCGCGACAAATATTGTCAATGTCTTCATGACTCTTCCTGGCATTTGGGGCGTAGAACGCTTTGGTCGCCGCAATCTTCTCCTTTTCGGTGCTGCTGGCATGTGCATCTGCGAGTTCATTGTTGCTATTGTTGGTGTCACTATATCAGTGGATAATCTTGCGGGCCAGCGTGTTTTGATCGCCTTCGTCTGCATTTACATTGTGAGTGAATTAGCTATTTTGTATTCACATGGCCTAACATATGCTAACAGGCACTCTTCGCCTCCACTTGGGGACCTATCTGTTGGGTTGTCTCTGGTGAGATTTTCCCTCTTGAAATCCGTGCCAAAGCTATGTCTCTCTCGGTGGCGAGCAACTGGCTGTGGAATTTTGGAATTGGTTATGCCAGTGAGCAATGCTGTCTTACTCATCAGGAAACATCTGTTGACCTGATTAACTAGCGCCTTATCTTGTCAATGATCAGCCTGGTTCTGCTGCTCTTGGAGTGAAGGTGTTTTTCATTTGGGGTTCAACCTGCTTCTGCTGTGCTGTCTTCACTTGGTTCTGTGTTCCTGAGGTCTGTTTTCCATGCCACATGAATTTTATATCTCCTCAGACTCAATGATTCCTCAGACCAAAGGACTCTCTTTGGAGCAAATTGACGATATGTATCAGGAAATTTATCCCTGGCAATCTAAGAGCTGGCGTAGCCGTAATGTTGATACCATCACGGATGACAAGGGAAGCTCGCATGAAGAAAATTTGGGGGAGAAGGCCTAAAAATTCTCTGTTATGGGCATAGAGGCTATCATGAACTGCATAGTCTGATTATACCTATCTCATTGGCTGATTGTATTATATACAGTACTGTCTTTTTCTAGCCATCATTCGTGTTGGTTATTGGATTCCAATCTCAACCTTGTACCGTAGCACATTTCCTAAGAATTCTACTTACTGGACCTGCTGGGAGTGGTTGGATAATACTTCGCCTCATTACGTCTCGATAAAACGCTGATAATATGAGGACATGTCACTGATTGATGCAGATAGCTCTAGGATATTGTCCGGGCCTTCCAGGACACTGATATCACTTTACATGAATCCTCTATGCATTCAACCATGTGTATACTACACCTGAATCACCCTTCCATATTTTGACATGCATGATGTAGATGGATCAGAGATGGGTTATCTTGATGATTGTGCCATGGATGGAACGCATACTTGGTTTTGTTTTACGAATCTTTTGTTATTCACCCCTAAAAACCAAGACTTTGGTCTCCAGTTAGAATGTTTATATCAGATTGATGAAAAGTGAAACAGGTAAGACACAAATGAAAACAATAGCGGAGCTCCGGCTTTTTTCAAAAGTGGATATCTGGTGTGTTGATGCAAATATGCATGCGTTGACCAAAAACGTATCACCGCGGGTTTGTCTGAAACAGGTTATTTCCATTTTAGGTAATCTACCTTTGAGCGAAAGAAAAAGTGACGAAAATGGAAGATAAGAACAAAAATAGAATTTCCTAAATAAAACAGGGGTTCTCTGCTCTGCGTGTTCCCTGTCTCAGTAGCTGCCCACCTCGTAATTCTGCTAAAGTATAATTGTGTGTGGGTAAAATGTATTGAGAAAAGCTGCAATAGTGTTTGTCTGTTGTGTCTACATCCTCTTCTGACTGATTTTCCAAATAACTCATAGTAGTCTACAAGTGGACTGTATCCGAGCACTGCAATAACATCGCGTTCTCTTTCTACCACATTATACTTGAATCATTTCAATAAAATGAAGTCAGCTTAATCCCATGCAGTATCATTGGTTGCCTGACCACATATTTGAGGTCCAACAAATTGAGTGAGACTT
>Ga0153986_1000540_pt1 | contig 11385 bp, 16 predicted proteins | sample TSGA070MetaG_FD_104724 | JGI IMG/M metagenome (GOLD analysis project Ga0153986, IMG submission 104724) | Attine ant fungus gardens microbial communities from Georgia, USA - TSGA070 MetaG | ecosystem: Host-associated > Fungi > Mycelium > Unclassified | place: USA: Georgia, Alexander Wildlife... | reverse complement strand
CAGTTCTCTATAGCTGTGGTGTAGAGCATGGTTGGTGTGATCAAGCTCAGATCTACCCTCCTAGACTGGTAGTTTCTTTGAGCGGTGCTTGGTAGTATACCTGTAATCCTTTCTATTAGAAACTTGGTGCTTGGGATCCATTGTGATCCTTATATACAAGGGATTGACAACTGTTCATTAAGAAAGTTGTTTAGAGTAGAGGTCTCCTTCTTAGGGGCAATAGCATACTTTTCTCTTAGAGTAGTTGTGAGCAACTCAGTAAGACAATTGTAAGGGATAGATTCTGTTGAAGAAGAATGTCAAGCCAGGAGAACTGGAGATAGAGATAGACATCATATAGATAATCCTGATAACCGTCATTGTTATGGAAACTCTGGATTCTGCAGAGTTACTCATGGAGGACCAGGCATGGCTCGACTATCTTTGGGACTTTGAAACAAGAGGGATTGATCTTGAATTCTCCTCTACATTATCATCTCCGGGTCCAGACACTGATTAAAGCTTTCATCTATCCTTTTGAGGAACAACTCCTTACTGTCACCTTTCTTGTCACAGACAGTAACAGACTATTGACTTAGTCTCTCTTCTTCTTGGTTATCAAACTTCCTTGTAATATATAGTGACACTAACTTGTAACACTGTGACTCTTCCTTGTAATGCTTAGTTACCCTTCCTTGTAACACTCTTGACTCATACTTGTTACAAGTAGTTACAACTTCATGTAACACTAGGACTATAAATACAAGTGAAGTGAAGAGAGGACATGTCAGCGACTAATGGTTACCCCTTGAGCCAGTATCAAGCCAACTGCTCAGAGGAGGTTTCTTTCAGGGTTAGAAAGAGAACTTGATAGAGTTCTTGTTAGATTACAAGCTCTTTAAGTACCTGTACAGTGTTTGTACTTGTATCTATTATCTCACAGCTCCTAAACCATTCAATGTCCGATTGTTCTTGAGTTACTATATTACAGACCCTCATAAGGGTCACACATCTCCCCCATTCCGTTACATTCTTCATCCGTCACTCTATAGTATGGATATTCATCTTCCAACAATCTTTCCTCGTCGTCCAACTCCTCAATATGCCCAGGGGTTATGACAGTACCCCTCCTCCAAGATTCTTCCTCTGGAAGAATTTCTGGAATTGTCTCCATCTTCTTTTTCCCATATTCTCTCCCCAGCTTCTTGCCTTTCCATCGTCTCCAATTCCGTTCCATCCTACTCCAGTACTCGTTGTCATACCATTTATCACTCCATCCAAACAGTTTCTTTGCCGTATACCTACCAGGTAATTCTCTCCTATCATATATTCCTTTTTCTTCTTCTTTCTCTTGTCGCCTTATATCTTCTTCGTCCCTGCTGTATTCCCTCTCAAAGTCTCTCAATGCTCCATTTGCATTTCCCAAAATTTTCTCTTCCTTCCCATGTGTCTGCCTCAGCGATGAATCCTTTCCACCACACCAGGAATTTTTCTTTTCCTCTTACTTTCCTCTTGTTGAGGATCTTTTCTACTTTCCATTCCTCTTCCTCCTCAATTACTACAGGTCATGGCATCTCTTTCCTCTGTCCTTCCATCTGGTTTCTGTACTTGCGTACTCTACTAATGTTTACTACTGGATGTATTTTTACTGTACTAGGTAGCTCTAATTCTATTGCATTCACAGAAATCACTTTCTTAACCTTGTAAGATTCTACGAATCTTTCCATCAGTTTGTTTGTTTGCCTCCTAACCATCTGGAATTTTAGATCTTTTGTGCTCAATAGCACCCAATCTCCTACTCAGTATTCCTCTGCTTCACTCCTTCTCCTATCAGCATATTTCTTTGTCTCCTCCTGACTCCTTTTTAGTGCCGCTTATGCCTCCTCCTGTACTTCTTTCATCCTCTTGGCAAATGCTTTTGCTCCTTCATTCTTCCCCTTCTTCCTCAGCTCAAATCCCATCCTCGGGTCTCTTCCACTGTTTGCTCTAAACGGCGAAACCTTTGTTGAAGTGTTCACTTTATTGTTGTAAGTCAACTCAGCTGTCCCCAACCAATCTGGCCATTGTTCCTGCCTATGATCAATAAACATTCTCAGGTACTGCTCTAACTCTTGGTTTGTCCTCTCCGTCTGTCCATCTGTCTGGGGATGAAAGACTGTCAATAGCTTTGTCTCATTTCCTAGCATTCTATTCAACTCCCTCATTAGACCAGCCACAAACTGTACCCCTCTGTCTGACACGATGCTTTCTGGTAGCCCATGCAGCTTCCACACATGATCCCTAAACATCCTCGCTAGTCCCTCTGCCGAAGTCTTTACTGTAGTTGGTATAAAGTGCGCCATTTTTGTCATTCTGTCATATACTACTAGTATTGAATTGTATCCTTGAGCCAGCGGCAACTTTGTAATAAAGTCTGCTAAGATGTGGACCCATGGTTTCTCTAGTGCACTGTTTGGCATAAGCTTTCCTGCAGGTGCCTCCGTTCAATTCTTGTTTCTCTAGTATGCATCGCATCCTTCTACATACTTCTTAACTTCTTTTGTTACTCCTGGCCACCAGAAATTTCTAGTGACCAACTCCGCTGTCTTCCACTGACCTCCATTTCCTCCCACTGGCGTATCATAATGTAGCCAGATTACTTCTGCCCTCAATCTTTCGTCCTTTGGGATATATACCTTTCCGTCCCTTAGCATTACCCCATCCTCCTCTCGCCATTCTTCATCTCTCAACACCTTTACATCTGCACATTTCATCTCTTCTACTACCTTAATTACTTTATCATCTTTTGCTTCCAATTTCTTTATCTTCTCTATTATGTCTACACCCTCTATTATTACTTCCTCCACTTGCATCACTCTGACCTCCATCCATTCCTTCTTTATCAGTACCCTATCCTCATTGTCCTTCTCCACTCCTACTTGCCAGTCTGGCCTTCGGTTCAGACTATCGGCTCTTCCCATACTGCTTCCCGGCACATGCTTCAGAACAAAGTCAAACCTTGATAAGTATAGTGTCCATCTTGCTTGTCATTGGTTTAACTTTTGACTACCCATAAAGTACTCGAGATTCTTATGATCACTCCAGATTTTGAACTTGTTCTGGGCTCCTTCCAACAAATGCCTCCACTCCTCTAAACTCCTGACAATTGCCACCATCTCCCAATCATGGATTTTGTAATTCCTCTCAGCCTCGTTGAATGACTTTGAGATAAATCCAATGGGTCTCCACTTGTTGTCCTCACACCTCATACTTAACACTCCTCCTGTTGCATACTCTGATGCATCTGCTTCCACTCTCATCTTCTTGTCCAAGTCTGGTGCCACAAGTATTGGTTTGGTTGTGAATACCTTTTTCAGACCTTGGAACGTGTCTTCCTGCTTCTCTCCCCAATTCCACTTTTCATCTTTCTTTACCAACCAATGTAGCAGCTTAGCTATAGTAGCAAAATATTTCACAAATCTCCTATAGTAATTTGCTAAACCTAAGAACTTTTGTATGTCCTTAACGCACTTAGGTCTTGGCCAGTCCAACACTCCCTTTACTTTCTCTTCCTCCATCTTTATTCTATCCTTTCCTATTATCAGCTCCAGGAAACCTACTTTCTTTACCTTCCACACACACTTTTCTGGTTTCAGATAGAGATTGTGATCCTCTATCCGTTTCAACACTTCTTCCACTATCTCATCATGCCTTTCCTCTGTCTCTGTCCCTACTATCACATCATCTATGAATGCAGCTACATTCCCCTTGTCAATAAGATCCCATAATATATCATTCATCATTGCCTGGAATGTAGCCAGTGAATTTGTTAAACCAAAGTACATTACTACAGGTTCGTAAACTCCAAGGTGTGTTGTAAATGCTGCCTTCCACTCATTTCCCTCCTTTATCCACACATTATTGTACCCCTACCTCAGGTCCATTTTTGTAAAGACCTTTTTTGTCCCCATCGTGTCTATCAAGTCAGAAATTAGTGGTAAGGGGTAGTTGTCTTTTATTGTCCCCTTGTTCAGGTATCGGTAGTCCTGTACCATTCTCTTCTTTCCATCCTTTTTGCCCACAAAAAATACAGGCAATGTTTGAGGCGATTTAGAGGGGCGGATATACCCCTTCCTCAACTGCTCCTCTACAAACTCTCTTACTTCCTCTTTCTCATCCCTTGACAGTAAGTAAGCCTGGCCTTTCTTTGGCACAAAATCCTCTTTGAGATTAACTGCATGGTCCCAAGGTTTTCGGACCGGCATTCTTTCTGATTCTATTTTCCCAAAGGTTTTCAGCCACTTGTGAAACCATCTTGGAATCATCTTCTCTACCTTCTCCCTATCTAACACTTCCTCTTCATCAAATTTGTCCCTCATTGACCACTCCCAGTCATCCTCATCTCTTTTGTCTGTCCTCCTCAATTTATTCCTTTGTATCCTTTTACCCCCTCCTCTTGCTATCTCTAGCTTTTTGCCACACAGTGGTAGGCATCTCGTTATCTTCACTTCTCCTGTCTCCCAGTTTATCTCCGGGTTGTGGGCAGCTAGCCATGGCATACCCAGGATCACCTTTGTCCTCCCCAGGTTATACATATCCATCTTGGCTCGCTCTACGTGTCCCTTAAAAAATATATTCACCTCAATCTCATGGGTGATCATTCCTCCACTATTCTTTGTTCCGTCTACATTTTTAACATTCACTGGCCTATCCAATTTCTGCATCTTAAAGCCATGTTTCTCCACAAACTTTTGATCTGCAAACAACCCTGTTACTCCACTATCTAAGAGAGCTTTTACTGTTACTCCCTTGTGGTTGTCCAACTTTTCTATCCCCACCTTCATCCATACCTCTGTTATCATCTTCACTGTTCTTCTTACATCTCTTTCAATTTTTACCTCCTTCTTTGGCTGCACTTTTATCTCTCTGGGTTGCGCCACTTCTCTTGCCTTTCGTTCCTCTTTGTCCATATACTGCATGCACTTCATGTTGTGTATCTGGTCCACCCCTAACCTCCCTAGTACTGCATCTGTCTTTCTACATCCAATACACTAAATCTGGGTTGCATTTCTCCTGCTTACTTCCTATTGTCCTGCTTCCCAATTTTCCTAGCAGTCCGGACACTAATTATCTTTGAAAAACTCCATTGAAGGGTGCCCTTGCCCTTGATTCCGTTCCTCCCACTTCTGTTTTGTTCCACAGTCTACAAACTCTGCTATCGTCACCACCCATCTGTCCGTTATCCATCCTCTTTTTGATCTGCTCTTTAACTATCCCCAATTTCTAGCCTCTTCCTCTTCTCTCCACCAACTCCTCTTTAGCTGCACTTCTTCCCTTTCAGGATGCGCTGCATCAATCCTCTTCTCTTTGCCCTTCTCACAATTTGGGCATACCTTGCCCCTGGCAACACTCTCCAGTATCCATACCATGTTTTCTCTCTTCCTTCCGCATTTACTACACTTCACCTCCTTCGTCATCTTCTCCACTTCAGTTCTTCTTACTACCTTTGGCTATGCTTCTCCCCTTACTGGGCATGCTGCTTTTTTCAGACATGCCCAAAGGCAATGTCCTACCTCACCGCATTCCTAACACCTCCTTTCCTGCTGTGCATTTCCCTTGATTGGGTGTGCCATACTCTTCACACCACACCTCATTACCCGACTCCTCAGTACCTCCCATCTATTTTTGTTTTTGTCACCATGTTTTTCCCTCATTGCTCTCAACTCCCTGTTCTTGCAGTTATGGGCCAGGTGCCCAAACCAGCCACAAGAAAAACACCTTCTATCTGCCTGCCTCCCCTTACATAACTCGTAGAATTGTTTCCCATCCATTGTCGGACAGGGCATTGTAGTGGTTGTTGTGGTAGACAGTGACATGTGTTTTGTTAGTATCTAATGTGTAGAAAATGTAAAAATAGAAATGGGAAAAATCGGATTTGGTTTTTGTGATTTGGACAAGATGTCCGACAATTTGGCCTGCTTAGATTGTTACAGCTTCTAGGGCGCAGAACTTTACCCAGCAAGCTATCCTACTGCCCTACTAGCTACTGCCCTAATAGTATTGTGTTTATCACCCCAAGGAGAGGATCTCTACACTAGATGGCTCTTTGAAAGTGCGCCACCAATCACCAGTGTGTACTGTCCACAATGGAACGTCAGCTCAGTGTTACTACTTTGAAACAGGTACAAGTATTCTACTGCAGCACTGCTCAATTATCAGGTCTGGTCTCAAGGGGTGTTCTGAGCAAAAGCCATCCCTTATCCACCTCCAGCGTCTCCCCACTAGTAGTACCCCTTAAGGCTAGGGTCCGCCTATGTATGGAGGTGACTTTGGTCACAGTGACCTCAGTCAAGTTGTCGAATGCCGTGGAAGAGCAATGATCGTAAAGACCGTTGACTTAAGAGTTAGTTATCGAGTTCTACTGTTAGCAACTGATGGTTACTGTCATGAACCGCCTCTGCACTAAGTTCTTTTCCATTTTTCTTTTCTTTTAAATATCCTTTTCTATTTATAGCGTGGGAAACTCATGTCACATCAGAGGTCACGTCACATGTCACGTCACATGACATGTCACATATGATTTGGTTGGGAGTGCGGGATACTGAGTGCACAGACCAAGTAGATTATGTATAAGTAGGTAGACCAATGAAGCAAGGACTCTAACGAGTTCTCTTTGTCTAACGCTGATAAAGAGTAGAGGCTTAATTCCGACTTGGAGTTGGCATCTTGACAGTTACCTCTTGAGCCAGTATCAAGCCAACTGCTCAGAAGAGGTTTCTTTCAGGGTTAGAAAGAGAACTTGATGGAGTTCTCGTTAGATTACAAGCTCTTTAAGTACCTGTACAGTGTTTGTACTTGTATCTATTATCTCACAGCTCCTAAACCATTCAATGTCCGATTGTTCTTGAGTTACTATATTATAGACCCTCATAAGGGTCACATATCTCCCCCATTCCGTCATGTTTTTTATCCGTCACTCCATAGTATAGATATTCATCTTCCAACAATCTTCTCTCATTGTCCAACTCCTCAATATGCCCAAGGGTTATGACAGGACAGCAGTTCTCTCCTTTCTCTTGGTTTTCTCTTGAACTATAGAATACTCTATCCTCAGGACTTAAACCAGCAGACTAGCTAAGCTTTAGAGCTGAACTGCTAGACCTAAACAACGTCTCGTTGTGCTCCTTTGTGTATAACTCTTCTAAAATCCTTAACTGGAGCCTCTAGCAGAAAGTGAGGAGAGAATACAAGGTTGCCTGGGTTTCTATCACAGTTAGATCTGGTTAGGAGCTCTAAGTTGTAATAATCATCATCATCATCCTTTACTTCAGAACATTCCTCCTGCTCCTGTTTGAAATAGAAGAAGAGAAAGAAGACATTATTTATCTCTTCCATATATTGATCCCAATAATACCAATAATCTTCCTCATCATTCTTCACTTCAAAACATTTCTCTTGCTCCTGTTTTGAATAGAGGAAAACAAAGAAGATGCTATATCACTCCTTTATATGTTTCTGCAAACCTAAATAAAGCTATAGCAGATTTACATAGACGACAACAAATAAATCAAGTGCAAAGAGAACCAATGGCTCACATTAATGAAATGATGGATGAGTGGAGAAATGAAGGAGATAATGGATTGGATTATAATGAACAGCAAGCAAATGAAGATGGAGATCAGAATGTAGATAGAGTTATAGAGGAAAACCTTAGTAGAGTCCAGATTATTGTGAGTAACTGATTTTCAATTTATTAATGACAAATGCTAACTGGGTATACAGGATAATAATGGTGTAAATGAGGAATTCAATCAAGTTGATAATGATGAAAATATGGTATGTTGATTTTTGCATATTAAAAACTCTATATATTCACAAATTATCAGGATCAAGAAGCTATTGTTGTAGATGATATCCTATCTCCTATTCTTCACCCTCTTCCTTATCCACCTGCTGGACAACCATTCATAGAGACTGATGTACAGTATAGCAACTTGGGTATCCTGTCTGTTGTCTGTCCTCACTGTCATGCTCTTCACTTTGATTGTGAGAAGCTTACATCCTCATGGGTCAATTATCCCAAATTTGGCATGTGTTGTTTACAAGGACAAATTCAACTACCTCCCCTTCAACCACTTACTGGAATTCTTTACAACTACTTGACTGAACATGATTATTGCTCAAAAATATTTTGCAACAATATCCAGCAGTATAATGCAGCTTTTGCCATGACATCAGTGGGTGTCAAAATTGACAACTCAGTCACCAGACAGTCAGGTCCCTACTGTTTCAAAATTTAAGGAAAGCTTCATCATCTTACTGGTGCTCTTTTTCCTCATGGAGATCAGACTCCAATATATATGCAAATCTATATTCTTGACACAGCAGAGCAGTTGAATATCAGGAGGAACAACAATAGAAACCTGGATCTTGCAGTGATGGATGATCTTTAGACAATGCTTCTAGACAGCTATCTATACATAGGTCGATACCATCATGCATATGAACTTATCAGAGAGAAACCAGCAGATGAACAACAGGAGGTCAGAATTTGGTTGCATGTCAATTTACAGCAGGATCAATGAACTCACAATTTACCTACTGCTGAAGAGATTGCAGTTATCATTCCAGAGGAAGGGGTTCATCATACAATGGATAACAGAGATATTGTATTATGGGCAAGGGGAGGACAACTTCAAAGAATCAACCAGAACAGTCCTTTATATGCTGCTCTTTACTATGTTTTTCTCTTTCCAAAGGGTGAGAATGGGTAGTATCCAAGGATTCCCATTCATGGTATTCAACTCAGAGAAAGAGGTGAAGATGCCAGACAAAGAAATGGAAAAGAAAGAGCTCGATTTCAGTGTGTGTCTGATATATGCTATTATGTCTACCGTCTTTATATCAGAGATGGTACTCAGCCACCTCTCTTCTATGGTGGGAAGCTATTCCAGCAGTTTATTGTTGATGCATGGGCAAACTGTGAGCAGAGAAAACTCTACTGGGCTAGAACACATCAGAATACTTTCAGATCTGAGCTATACCAGAGACTTTAGGATGCTGCTGTGCATGATAGGCATGATGGAGAAAATACTGCACCTTTAGGATGTAAACTCATTCTTCCTTTTTCTCATGTAGGAAGTTCAAGGTTTATGACCTAGCTTTTCCAAGATGCTATGGCCATTTGCAGGCACTTTTACAAATTAGACCTCTTCCTTACCATGACTGCTAATCCAAAATGGCCAGAAATCACCAATAGTCTTTTCTCTGGTCAGACAACCACTGATTGTCCTAATATTATATCTCAGGTCTTTGAGCAGAAGAAAAAAGTACTCCTCAAACTTATTGACAATGGCTTCTTTGGTATCCCTGTTGCTCATATTCATACTATTGAGTTCCAGAAGAGAGGACTTCCCCATATTCACTTACTCATCTTTCTACAACCACAAGATCATATTTGAGATTCTCATCATATCAACTCTATGATCTCAGCCCAACTACCTTATCCTCAGCTTCAGCCTTTTCTCTATGCCAAAGTCACCAAATATATGCTATATGGTCCATGTGGTGCTGATGATCCCCAAGCCAAGTGTATGGTCAATGGACAGTGTAGTAAACACTTTTCTAAAAACTATAGAGAGAGAACAGATTAGGCTGAGAGCAGTTATCCACTCTATGCTAGGCCTAATAATGACTTGGCTTTTGAACACAATGGAGCTAGGTTTACTAATCAATATGTGGTCCCTTACTGTCCTCAACTTCTTCTCCTCTTTGATTGTCATATCAATGTAGAGGTCTCTGTTGGATTGGGAACTGTCAAATACCTGAGCAAGTACATTTACAAGAGTCCTGACAGAGCAACTATAGAGATTAGTGGTGGGGTGCAGAATGAGATCAAGGCACATTTGGATGGTCAGTTTATTAGTCCAACAGAAGGTTGCTGGAAAATCTTCGAGTTTAACATACATGGAGAATCACCAGCTGTCCAATGTCTTCCTGTCCACCTTTCAAATAAGCACTATATCAGCTTTCATGCACACCAGACTGTAGATGAAGTGTTGGTCAGACAAAATGTAGAAAAGACTCAGCTCACTGCTTGGTTTGACTATAACTCTGCATACAATGATGGTTTGGGCTTTATCTACTGGTAGTTTCCTCAGTATTATACCTACAATGCCAAAGCCAAGTCATGGCATCCAAGACAATATGCTAAGGTGATTAGGAGGATATACTTTGTGTCACCATCAAAGGGAGAGCAGTTCTTCTTATGACTTCTTTTAACTATTGTTGAAGGTGGAAAGAGTTAGGAGCATCTAAGGACATGGAATGATCAAGTATTTGCTACATTCAAGGAGGCATGTATGGCAAGAGGACTATTAGAGGATGATCATGAGTGGAGGATTTGTTTGGAGAAAGCAATTGCAATGCAGCCTGGAAGAGCATGTCACCAGTTACTTGCAGTAGTTTTGCTGACTGATGAAGTAACTGAGCCTCATATCCTCTGGGACCACTTCAAGGCTGGGCTATGTGATGATCTCAAGTACAAACTCCACCAGATGACCCACTACCAAGCTCACCAGGAGATACCAGAGGAGGATGTTTATGATTATGGTCTCTGGGATCTTAATAGAATATTGGTGGAAATGGGGAGAAGTCTTGCAGATTTTCCACCAATGCCTCTTCCACAACAAGAATAAGGCCACAGAATACCCAATCCTCTCTTATAGGCTCAACAGTATGATGTAGATGAAATGGTAGCTTTGGTGAATGAGCAGAGAGCAGTCTTTAATCCTGAACAAGCTGCTGTTTTTCATGCTATTCTAGAGTCTGTCACCAATAACCAAGGTTATCTTTTCTTTATTTATGCTGCTGGTGGCTGTGGGAAGACATTTCTTTGTAACACTATTGCTGCTGAGGTTAGAAGGAGAGGACAAGTAGCACTGTGTGTGGCATCATCTGGAATTGCTGCTCTTTTGTTGGATGGTAGAAGGACATCTCATTTACACTTCAAGATTCCTATGCCAGTTCATGAAGACTATTGCTGGACTCAAACGGGGTAGTTACATGTTTCAAGTCATCCAACAGACTAAGGTTATCATTTGGGATGAGGTTCCTATACAGCACAAGTATGACATTGATGCTGTTGATCAATGCTTAAGAGACTTGCTTGAAGTAAGTATTGACTTGCACTTGATAGCCATTGAACTAACATATTATCTAGAATGACCATCCATTTGGTGGAATTACAGTGGTATTTGGAGGGGATTTCCATCAGACTTTGCCTGTTGTGCCTAAGGGAACATGCCAACAAGTGGTAGCAGCATCTCTTTACAGAGGAAAGCTTTGGAGACACATCAAGTTCTTGCATCTGAGACATAATATGTGCTTAGGCCACTCTGAAGCTAATAATTACCATGCTCAGTGGTT
>Ga0153986_1000539_pt1 | contig 11395 bp, 12 predicted proteins | sample TSGA070MetaG_FD_104724 | JGI IMG/M metagenome (GOLD analysis project Ga0153986, IMG submission 104724) | Attine ant fungus gardens microbial communities from Georgia, USA - TSGA070 MetaG | ecosystem: Host-associated > Fungi > Mycelium > Unclassified | place: USA: Georgia, Alexander Wildlife... | reverse complement strand
TTTCTGGGGGGCTCATGGATCAGGCAGACGAAGAACTTCTTACGAAAAAGCTTAGACGTTCGGTGTTTCGCTCCCACTTCCAAAGTAACAGGGTACTGCCCAACTCCTCATATACAGCATACAAAACGGATGACCTAAATACTCAATGGCGGAGGATCTTCTGGTAGGGTATCCAACAATGCAAGTTGTTCCTCATAGAATGCATTCAATGTATCCGCATCCGAGCAGAACGTGCTTAGCCTTTCCCTAATATCATCTGCCCCACTGACGGGCTTAGAATCTTTCTTGCTCTCTATTTTCGGAGTTAACCGTCCTATCAATCGATTGGTAAGGAATAAAAAACCCTCGGAGCCCCCAATGACTTGAACAAAAGCTGCTCCAGTTTTGTGAACGAATTGCGAATATTTATATGGTAATCGGCGATAGGAGTAAATGACATCGACAGTGTCGGGATATAGCTCAGCGGCTTCAACGTCGACTATGAAATCAAATTTGTGGAGCAGGGCATACTCAAAATATTTTGAAGGGGCGTATCCCGGAATATGGCTCTCAGTGTTGGGGAGGGAAGGTGGGAGAACTGCCAGTCGAATAGGAAAGCAGGATTGAAATGCGTTCTGTGAACTGATATCGCTGATTTGGGTAACGTATGCTTCGACGAGCTTGAGGCCATGGCGCTCAATTAGTCTGTTCCATGCTTTCAGCTGTTCCTCGATGCATCGGGCAGTCGTACCAATCCACTGTAATTCGAAATGGAAGACTGTCGCTGGGTTGTGAATGATGTCGTGGTGGAGAACAACTGATTCAGCTTGGTCACTTTTCTGCTTACAAAGTCAGCAAAAACTGAGAGGGTAGCCTGGAGATGTATACCTTATTAGAATCAATCTCAATAACCATTGTTTGACTCAGAATTAGTCTCCTCCTTACCGGCTTTCGGACAGATGTACCCCTTCTTGAAATGTTACCAGCTGGCTTGGGAGCAACCTCTTCGCCTGCATATCTCCTGAACCAGGCGCTTTTAGGCGTCATCGGGACTGAATATTCGCCACTCAAACGATAATAGTAGTGACTTGTTTTCAAATCAATGGTTATGTGCAATAAATGTAGGGGGCAGGAACCCTTACCCATCCAAGAATCCATGCTGTCCTCTGCAGTGCTCAAAGAATCCTTGCTCCAATAGTCTTGCACCCCACTCCACCGCTTGTGCTCTCGACGTCACATCGTTAAACTCTCGAACCAACCATGACACAAATTCGTGGCCAATGAACGAGTTAGGGTACTGATTACGATGCCACCGATTATTCTTGATGGGTACCCCATCCTCCTCATGCATAGCTTTGATGATCATAGTAGGCAGCAAATCACCTATTTCCCTTTCACTTTTCATCTTCTTTTTAAGTGGTCCCTGTGCATGTATTTGGTCCAGCTGATCCATAAGAGATTCATCGAGGACAGAGGTAGCAGGGTCAAGGGTCGTAGGAAGGAATCGAATTGGAGGAGCGGGATTATTGATACGCTCTTCTGGTGGCTGCCATCGAAGTTTTGTAAATAGCTCGGCCAATTTCTCGATACCCAGAAGTCGAATTTCTTCGTCGTTGAGACGCTCTCCTCCTGGCCCAGTACTCAAACTTGGAGGTTCCTTGGTTGGAACTACAACAAACCGCGTGCGCCAATATCGAAGCGACTCATTGAAATCACGCTCATAGCCAGCGACTAGCATATCTAACCTATTCCATCCATAATTCGCAAGTGCAAAGGAGGTGAAAGTTGTCTCATGTGAAGCATATCCTCCTGTTAAGAATGAGCTGAAGGACCTGAACACGATGACTGAGAGCATCCATACCGCCGCGTTTGGGCCAAATAAAACACTCGTATCTCATCCTCCTTGCAGGAAACAGTCTCCTCACGTATCTCCAAACCTGGATTGTATCACCTTTATATGAGATTTTATGTATCTCATGTGGCATGCTGAGATAAACAGGATCCCAGGGAGATCGAAGCACATCAGCCAGCCCACCAAACTTTGGAATACAATCATCACTGGCTAAAAATTTGCTCTTCCGCATACTTTTCCTCTCATCAATTATCTGAGTTTTTTGTCGGGTCCTTGGAGCAGAAGGTTTCAGAATGAACTGAAACCCTTGGGCTATACGAACAGCAGCCATGCCACGCATGACGGCAAGTGCCCAAGCATGACGGACTTCCTCTGCAGTCCCTTTAACTTGAGGAGGTTTAACAAGAAAAGAGCGCATTTCTTTGGGATCAATAACGAAATCGTATTGATTATTGTCATAACAAGACTGAAGTTCGGCGTTGGATGGGAGGTATTCCATGGTCAAGGGCAAACAGGGAGGTGTGAGCAGTGCCTTCCATTTGATGTCATGTTTGTGGGTGGCTTCTGGTAAGAGGTGCTCCCACCGGCGGGCGAGAGATTCTTGAACATAAGAGGGGGACGCTTCACACTGCAGAGGGTTTGACCAAGATCGAGGAGAAGGAGTATAGGATTGGCCAAGGGTACTCGCTACACTTCGTCTTTTCATAGTGAGGCTATCATCACGAGGGGGGGTGTTCAGAGGTGACCTTTTCAAGGTGCCACGTGGTGACATTATCGTTTCCTCTTCAAAAGTTCGGCTCAAAATAGTCTTGGAGATATTTGACTTAATTGCAAGTGGTTGGGCAGGGTTTTCAGGTTCCATGGGAGGAGGAATTTTTGGGAGGATTAGGACCTGGGTGGCTGTTGGTGCAGTGACAGATGGTGCAGTTCTTGGAGAGGCAGACGCAGAGACTTGAGTGGTTTGCGGCTCACTTGGTACGCTGCGGAATGTATTGAACAACCATGATGGTGCAAGCTTAGAAGCAAAACTGGGCTTTGACTGGGCTACAGAACCGGGGGTGGAGAATTTGGAGAGCGTTGAGCGTACGGAATGAATTGATGTTTGTGAAGGAGAGTTGACAACAGTCGGGACTGAGAGCATCTCAGCTGCTGCAGTTTCATCTGGTAAGTCTTTGATTATGCGCCTGGGGCTTTCTTCAATCGTCGTGATGGTATTAGAAGAAGTCAGTCCATGATTTTTGATTTCAGAGAGTCGGGAGCTAGTTAAGGAGGGCGCAACGTAGTTGGTACGCAGCGAGAAAATATCCATGTCAAATTTGTCCGCTTCTACCTTGCCAAAAGAGGGCTTTTCTTTTTCCGCGATAATTGAGTCGGCAGCAGTCGTAGCCTGATGGAGGTAGGGTATTTCGATGCTTGATAGGACATCAGCTTCGAGTAAGCCAAGCATCTGAATTTCGTGCATTTTGGCCCGAGCTACAAATCTATCATTGAAATGAGCAACTAGAAGATAACTCAGGAAGACAATCTCACCGGTCTTGTCTGAATGGCAGGTCCATTTGCTTATCCCAGAAGGTGATGGATATCCAGAACGGTTCCCACCAGAAAGTCTTGGGTTTCCCGATCCCGCTGCCATCATCTCCTCCCCATAAAGGGTCACTTGCTAGTGGATCGGCGGATCTGCTCTCAATTTCGAACTTGGTCTCCGGCTCTGTGCCCTGGAAACTAAAAATTGGACTCTGGTGTAAAGGAGGTTTCGTCAAAAGGATAAGATAAAGTATTGTGCCTTGGTCAAGCATCCGGGCTGTCGTTAGGCGTAAGAGCATTTTGTTGACGCTAAAATAGCCCGTGCCAGGGCTGATCAAAAGGGTCATTGTTCCAGTTATGGTAAGGGAACGGTCGATGTAATGAGTTTCAGTAGGATTGAGACCAAGATTAATGGCTTCCAGAACTGGGCCATCGTGAGCATACGAAAGTCGACCAATGAGACGGGGTCGTGCGTCAGCCTTTGCTCCTTGTGCAGCTCGATAATGGTGAGTTAAGAGGATCTCACGCTGAAAATCCCAAAACGAGTCCTTTATGCTGACGAGGATTGGTTTCCAGTCGCGGAGAATTTCACGGTCTGTGATGACCTTGTAGAAATCTTTGTACCAATTCCCCCTTTCATCTTGGCGTGCACCATCGACAATAGGTCCTTGCATTTCTGACTCCTCGTAGAATACGCGTGATATGAGAACAATCGTCACAATATGGTTGGTTCCTGTTTCGCGCCATTTGGTGAAAAGAACGGGAAGGAAGGAATGGACGATCTTTTCGTTGTAGCGCTCGCCATCTCCGGAAAACTCCCAAAGCTCACGACAGACTTGAATAAAGATGGTAACTTTGGCCGAAAGTGAACGAAAGATGGGTTGTGTCGATGATTTCACAGTTGCTGAAGGGACCTGGATCAGGACCGTATCAAACCAGCCCCCAACTGAGGCTTGAAAACATACCCTTGTACCCTTGACATAGATATTCTGTACTTTTGCCACTGCTGCTCCGACAAACGGCACTATCTGGTTTACAAACATACATTGCCCCACCAACTGCTCACCAAGTCTCCACATGTCGTTCCGTCCAAGATACTGATCTTGAAAAACGAGTTCCACATGACTAGCATTGCACGCCTCTTCATCAACCTGTTCATGGATTTGAGAACGAAACATCATGTTCGACAATGTCTGACCGCGTAACCTTGGTTATAATTACTTCAGTGTTGTTCCTGAAATTGAAGGCGTCCGCGATAGACTTGGATACTGAAAGCTAGAGGTATGTCAATCATTATCAGATGAAGATGCTCAGGACATTCTCACCTGAAACTGAGCACGAGAGCTTTGGTCTTCTTTTGGAACGAAGAATAGAAAGCTTTCGTCTGAAGCCTGCAAACCAATTCTACTAATTTTCATTAAATCACCTTCAGCGACCCCTGGCCATAACGAATGATTGAAGAGCACTCCAGGTGCATCCTTTACCTCGTGCACCCAGAGACTGAACGGTTTGGAGTCACCGACCTTAAGCGGCTCGGGAGTAGGTGTAGGCAGAGTGCGGAGGACCGATTGGGCGGTATTTGAACGGTGCCGACTGAAGTGAGAGTGTTGGGATTCGGCTCTGGACGACGACATAGGCTGGAAATTGACTAGCGAAGATATACTGGTGTTGAGATCACAATTAGGTTGATGGCAAGAAATGTAGTGACATTATTTGTCACATCTCATTCAGAACTCTTCGGATTGATTCTTTCTGATCAATCCGACAACTGAAAATGATTTTCCACGAATCCCAGACCCGTTGGATTAAGCAGATAGAAAACCCGACTCGAGGTATACTCATTGATCAACCGAGAACTGAAGTGTAACGTCTCCCAGGTTAGAGATGTCTTTGTAATCACGGTTCATTTTTGCAACAAGATGTGCTTTTGTTACTTGCCCTACATACATCTCTTTAGGATATGACGGTGGTAACATGGGTTAGTGGGTTAGAATTATGATTGTTTTCTCAGCTGACAAATCACCATGATTTTCCCACACCATGATGCTCCGTCCTTCACCTTTTCTACTTGACGCTTCTCTGACGGTCAGACTTATGGCGAATACAGTATTGGCGACGATTACCGGGGAAGCTGATCCCAATGGAAGGCCAAAAACAAAGTCCAGGAATCAGCTCCGGCGATCAAAGCACAAACAGAAGAAGATAAATGGCGCAACTGTAAGTCCCAACGCATATTTGAAAACATTTAATGGGAAAACGATTTTTCATTAGATTTATGATACAATTGACGCCCAACGCGTCAAAAAAGAAATGCCACTTGCCTCGAGCCTCACTTTCGAGTATGTTTCGGAGGAATTAGATGTCAAGGGGAGCGGCTTTGAACAATTTGCAGAAGTGTTCGCACGTTTTCAGCCACCAGAAGAGGCATCCGTATGTTGTGATTTGTTTCGCTTGAGCCTGACTAATTTGCCCACAGCAGGTTGAATCCTCTGAGCCTCTAAAAGGCGAAATTATCTATTCAGACGATGAAATGCAAAGCGCTGAAGACTCTGACTCCGAGATCAATAAACCATTGTCAAAGAAAAAGCAACGTAAAATGAACCGCCTTACAGTGGCAGAGCTCAAACAACTCGTAAAGAAGCCTGAAGTAGTTGAATGGACGGATGTGACTGCAGCCGATCCACGAATATTACTTCACCTCAAATCATATCGCAACACCGTTCCTATTCCCACTCACTGGTCAGCGAAGCGAGACTATCTGCAAGGGAAAAGAGGTATTGAAAAGCCACCCTTCCAGCTCCCCTCATATATTGCCGACACTGGTATTGCGACTATGCGTGATGCAGTCAAGGAGAAGGAGGCAAACATGAGCTTGAAAGCTAAGACAAGGGAGAGGGTTCAGCCTAAGATGGGTAAGATTGATATTGACTATCAGAAATTACACGATGCGTTCTTCAAGTTTCAGACAAAACCACCTGTCACTGGCTTCGGAGAGATGTGAGCATACTAATTGACATGGAGAAAGCCAAGTGAATTCTTTATCTCAGGTATTATGAAGGGAAAGAATTCGAGACATCGTTGAAGGAAAAGCGGCCTGGAGATCTGTCACCAGAGCTTGTGGAAGCTCTGTCTATTCCTCCTCTCGCTCCACCCCCTTGGCTTATCAGCATGCAACGATTTGGTCCTCCACCAAGCTATCCCACGCTTCGAATACCTGGTTTGAATGCTCCAATCCCTGAAGGGTGAGACATCTTTCTGGTATTCATTGATCCGGTTTATAACGATCGTTGCTCTATTCTATCAGCGCCCAGTGGGGTTTTCATCCTGGTGGTTGGGGCAAACCTCCCCTTGACGAGTACAACCGACCGCTATATGGTGATGTATTCGGTGTGTTGCCGAAAGTGTCTGATACTGGAGTACATCATAAATTCTTTATTTGCATCAAAGATAGCTAACAAGTATCTTCTAGCTGGGCGAGCCTGTCGATAAGATGTCTTGGGGTGAATTAGAGCCTGAAGAAGGTATGTTGGTAGTCGACTGCTGAAACTTCACACTCATCTCTACATGATATAATACAGAGGAAGAAAGCGAAGAGGAAGAGGAGGAAGAGGAAGAGGAAGAGATCGCAGACGTTACGATGATAGATGGCACACAGACACCATCAGGTCTCGAAACACCCTCCGGGATGGCTAGTGTTGTTTCGACTGTTGCTGGCGGTCTTGAGACACCAGATTTCCTCGAGTTGCGTAAAAACGCAAGACCGGTAGTAGATGTTGGCGAAGCAGGTCCAAGAGGCTTATATCATGTGCTTGAGGAAAAGCAGATGAGTGTGCGTGGATTCATGGGAAGCGAACGTGGATACGATGTTTCTAATCTTGGTGGCTCTGCACTCCCTGTACTCGGGGATGAGCGAATGAGCAAGGTGCGTTTTGGCCTCGTCTTCTGAGTAATGTAATATCAGAGTCTTACTCATATACTTTTGCTCGATTTATCATGACAGAAAAAGAATGGCATTGATGTGTCGCTCGATGCGTCAGAGCTTGAAGGAATGAGCGAGGACGAGTTGAAGCGTAAATATGATGCACACGCAAAAAGTAACGCTGGTGTTCCTGGGAGTAAAGAAGACTTCTCAGACATGGTCGCAAAGGAGATGGCGAGGAACAAGCAGAAAATTGAACGGGAGAAGGAAAGGAAGAAGGACAAATTCAAGTTTTAGCCTCTTTTTCCTTTTCTCTGTTTCATATCTGTAGGGTACTGAGGTGTCCACTATGTGAACCCTAAGCTAATATACATATGATGTTTCTATTTTATTTCGGATCTCTTATCGTCGTTTGCATATTCGCTCACAAACCATTGGGTGATACTAGCTTGAACCGTGGTAGCATCACGCCAGATAATGATGCACCCTAATGGAGGTGTCAACACATTGGGGCGGCGACTGAAATCAGACAACTAGACTCTGATTATAGAAATATCTCGAAAAATTTCTCTTTATGCGGGCGATAGGAATTTTTCCTCCGCCGTGAATGATCCCTTTCTGGGAGATGGAAAACCCTATATCGGAAACGATCGAATATTATTGAGTCGAATGATATTCTTCATGACTGGGAATTTTGAGAATGTACTGCAATTGATGGATACGGCACCTCCCTGATCACTTGCCTCATTCCATTTTTCTGTCTCTTTCTCTCCCTTCGTCCATGTCCGGTGTCAAACTGTGAGTTCGATTCCCATTCTAGCTTTGTTTTTGTAGATCATCATCTGCCCAACAGCACTCTTCGGCCGCCCCCAAATGTTGATTATGTCCAGGGTGCGCGTTTTTTTCTGCCTCCGTGACCAGAATATTCGGAATATTCATTTGTTGTCTGCAGGTTATCCGGGGATACCTCCAAGTCAGGACAGGCCCCAAGCAGCAGTGAAGGGGGTTTGTTGAGCAATGTGTGAACCATGCAATTAGGTCTAATCCCCTGTTCATAGGCCATCGAGGTGCGAACCCCATCGGCAGGCGTCAAGGCACAATGGGTACGCATTGAGCTGCGCAAAGTGGAAACACTTCCTGGAGGAGGGGACAAAAATACCTTCTATGATTATGTTGGGCCTAGTCCAGTCACACTCTGGTCAGTACCCGATGGTTTTAGTATCATGCGTACTGTAAGTCATCTCTAATGTGTAAAAATATGGGCTCATTCTTCTAATAGCAAGACTTCCCCTTCTCAATCCGGATCCCGGAGTCCATACCACCCAGCGTGGCCCTTGAAAATCGGGGTGGGTATTTCAGCCGCGTGTGCAGGTGGTGAAATTGACCATTTTTTCGTGACATTACCAGCTGGGATCCAGTATGAGTTGGTCGCGACCGTGTGTACGAAGGGGAAAAGGTCAGTTGAGCCTGTAACCTTTTGTTCTAGTTTACAGTTAAACATTGTCCGTAGGGCATTCTTCCGTAAACGGAAGCACATTGTGACAAAAGAAATTGCACCCATAGTCATCGATAAACACGAGCTACATTCCACTTGGCCCGTGTACTGCCAACCTGAGAAGCGACAGCTTGTTCAGGAAGGTATCACCCTCATAGTGGAGCGACGACACGCTTGCCATGGACCGGGAGATCGCATCACGGTCGTGGCAACCCTAAGATCTGATAATCTGCATACGGTCATCCTTCAAGGATTTGAAATGATACTCAGGGAAACGACCATCTTCCGTGCACAAACATCCACTGCGGTTCGCAAAGTTGCTCCGTTGGTCAGGGTCGTCAACATCGGAGAGACAAAACTGACAATTGGTGCAACTCTGTACGGAGGAACAACGCACCAGGCTGAGCTCTCCTGCCAACTGCCTCATAATCATACGACGACGACTTTGAACGCTGCTCGTCATATCGATGTGACGTATGTATTATGTGTCAAGGCTCTAATCGGAACGGGAATGCAATTATCCATGGAACTCCCTGTTATCATTTCTAATTGGCAAAGGCAAGATTGACAATGATCCTAACTTGTTTGATGACTCATCTCCTACCAGACATGTTTCTCAAGAGGCCATCAGGTATCATTTCCCCTCTTATCTGTTGTTCAAAGCCTTAACTGGTTCCCAGGCGTATTGGTGGAAACTCTGCTCTGTGCCTGACTCCATCGCCCGCCCCACCCATCATGTCTATAGAACCAACGAATTCAACAAGAGCTCAAAAGCCTGCCATGACTACTACATTACCTTCCGCAACTCATGTGCGGACACCCTCCAATAGTCAATTCAACACTGTTCCGGCATCCAAAACCTCGGGCAGTCCAGGGACCACAGATGTTTCTTTTACGGAAGAATTTGGTTACGGCATTGGACATCGGAAACTTTCCCAACGACAAACTACGAGCACGAAAGGCTACCCAAACGATTCCACGACTCGCAGGCCCACTATTACTAGCTCTAACTCTTCCATTGCATCGACTGCGAGACGATCCATTTCGGCTGTGGCATCAAATGCCCCCAGTCGATATGCAATTACGAACGCTGAGCCAGATCTGCCTGAGGAACAGCCACCCAACAAAATCTCGGCGAATGTTGTTCCTCCTACCCGGACTACATCCACTGGTACTCTTCCCAGAATGCCTGCAGCAGAGGAGGAGAAGCGGGTTTACGAGTCTGTAAAATCAAGAGTGGAGAAGGCTCAAGGTGCACCGGCTCCAGTAAGTGCTACTAAATTTGGGCCATTTCCCGCGTCAATCCTTACCGAGTGGATGTTTGCAGTATACCCCTCCAGTCCCTGTCATCACTTCGCCACCTTCCGGACGTGCCAAACAGTGGTTGTCAGCGGCCGAGGAGAAAGCGCTATTGTATGACAAAGCTCAGGCTGCTGTCACCCAGCGTCAAGGCCCGGACGTCGTGCGGAGCTCAACATCCGGCCCAGGCAGTCAAAATAGCAAGCCATCAGCCTCAGAGATGTATCGACAAGCAATGGCAAATGTCAGTACAAACAGAAATCAGCCTTCATCGCCTCGTATGATGCCGGATCCATCTCAAAGACAACCTACTGCCACTTCTCCTCAAAATCGACAGTATTTGACGGCGGAACAGGAGAAAGCTGCGTTGAAACGGTATGAGGAAGCGAGGTCGGCTGTGGACAGGTTGCAAAGTCTGCCCGTTGCTTACGATTCACTCTATCCCAAAATTGGAGGCGCCTCGTCCTCTGTCTCTTCACCTGATGCGCCTCCATCGTTCGAAGCCTCGGTCTCGTCGGTTGCTGTTGCCGTAGGTCCTATGACGGCTGCCCAAGAGAAGGCGGCCTTGGCTGAAAGGATGCGGGCAGCTGATAATCAACACTCAACCCAAGTCACTACTTTGCCTCCATCGTTCTCTCACACAGCTATCTCCCCTCCAGCGTCCACTTCAGGTAATCCATTGCCTAAAAAAGAGTTTATGGAAGCTGCTGCCGAGAAGGAGGCTATGAGGAAAAAGCTGGAGGCAAGAGATGCTTCGAGGAAGAAGTCGTCAGGCATGGCGACGTCTAGGAATGCATCATTCACCACTGGAACGAGACCGGCGCCCACCCCACCACCAATGTCCGCTCTCACATCCAATGCGACTGCGGTGATGAGTGCTGCTGAAGAGAAAGCGCTACTGAAGGCCAAGCTAGAAGCGAAGGCATCGAAGAGAGAGCCATTCACCCATCTGCAACAAGCACCACAACCATATAGTCCAGGCATGATGTCTGTGACACTATCTGCCACTGAGGCACCACCGCCACTAATGCCAAGACCGCCAGCTGCATACATCCAGGAGACACGCGAGGAAGATGAGAGGGTAAGTAAGATTGCCATTGATGGTGCGAATTTGAGGTTCGATACGGATGGATCCGAGGGAAGCGGTGTATACACGAATGGGCATGTGCAGGGCCAAGGACAAAGTAGAGTACTGAAAGTTTCAGGGCCGCCTCCCCCTTTGCCACCTAAGCCTGCTGGTGGATGAAGGGTTGGCGGGCTGAGCTGTTGGAGGTGCCAAGTGAGACGATGTGTGACATCCGAGGAATTTTTGTGTTCCTTTTTTTTT
>Ga0153986_1000538_pt1 | contig 11411 bp, 14 predicted proteins | sample TSGA070MetaG_FD_104724 | JGI IMG/M metagenome (GOLD analysis project Ga0153986, IMG submission 104724) | Attine ant fungus gardens microbial communities from Georgia, USA - TSGA070 MetaG | ecosystem: Host-associated > Fungi > Mycelium > Unclassified | place: USA: Georgia, Alexander Wildlife... | reverse complement strand
TAGGATCAAATCTCGAAAAACAACAGGAACAAACACAACACGCGTCCAGAAGTGCGACTCATTAGTCGATCAATTTCATTCTTTCTCAAGTATGGTCACAACGACAACGGAACAGGTAAATTTATTCTTTGACCTTTTGTTCCTATGTCTTCAACCGCAGCTGAGTGATAAAATACCTTGTTGAGGTATCTGCTGGTTTTATAGCAGCAAGGTCCCAACACGAGTGCTGCCAAAAGTCAGACTCAGCTCCTTGAACGGAAGAAACTAAATGTATATTCTGTACCTGCCAAAAGTCAGACTAGGTACATAAGTAAAGTCCTCATGAATACAAAAATGTATAAACAAATACCTCAGCTCCTTGAACAGAAGAAACTGAGGTGTGAAGTAGTACAACATGGCGAAAATAGAGGCTGACTAATGGACTCAGACTAAATATAGAGAGGTAAGTGACTAGAGAAATGAGAGGAATGCACAAAGGTGAAAGGAATACAACACCCCCCCTCGTCAAATGTTGTTCTATTGCTTGACTCCAATTCCATCTTGAAAATACTTGAACTTCTCGCTCCCTAGTGCCTTTGTCATAATATCTGCAATCTGTTCTGTAGTAGCAATATGCTCCCCTTGAATTACTCCTGCATCCTCATGATCACATATATGTCATAAACTGCTCTTTTCTACTAAGTCATTTCTATTATTTTTTCCTTTTAATTTCTTTTCCTGTTCTATTTATAGCGTGGGAAAGTCTGTCATGCCATGTGACACAAGGCGTGACGGAGTCACATCACATAGCATGGTCACAGTCACATGTCATGTCACACATCATTTGGTTAGGAGCATGGGATAATAGGTGTGTCATGAACCGCCCCTCCAGGTATTTGACTAGCCACAACAGCTAAGTCATTATTTATTTTCTTTTACAATTTCTTTTCATTTATTTTATATACAAAGAGCCGCGACCTAACAACAAGATAACTCGATAGTGATGCAACGGTCATGCGTATGTACAAATGTCAGTAAATAGAAATGTTTGTATATAAGTAGAGAGGAATCTAGCAAGAACTCTTATCGAGTTCTCTTTGTCAACGCTGACACAGAAACAGTTGGCTTAATTCCGGTCACTAGAGTAGGCTAACACGACACTAGAACTCGATACCACAATCCTAAGACCTCGCACCTCGCGACTTCTCAATCTCACTCTTAAGTCGGTGATCATCGTGATCGTCGCTTGTCCATTCACATCGACAACTCGGCCGAGGTCATTGCGACCAAAGCCACTTCCATATATAAGTGGGCCCCAGCTTTAAGGGAACTTACCAGTCAGTAGAGAGACTGGAGGAGGATATGCTTCGGCTAGCTCAGGGCAGTCATGTAGAGTCCAGACCTGATAAACTGAGGTGTTAGATAGTTGCTTCAATAGCTGCCTCATGCTGCGGTACATTGTCACTGGTACACGCAGAGGAACAACGGACACTCCTTAAGAGACCATTTAGTTTAGGCATTCCCTTCTTAGGGATACTATTGTTTCACCCTCATAGTCACAAGTAGGTCGTAAAGTAGGATAGCTAGTTGGGTAAAGACTGTGTGCCCCAATAGCTGTAGAACTTAGTACAAATCATTTCCTTTTCCTTTTTGGAAGTAACAAAACGCTATGTCGCTTCCTTTTGACACCACCACCCTCCCAGAACCCACTGAGGAGGAGATGAAAGTTCTGATGGCCACCGTCATGCAAAATGGCCTAATGATCCAGCAGTTGCAACTAATGGTTGCGCTAAAGCAGAAGGAGATGAGAGAAGAGGAAAGCAGAAAAGAGAGCCAACAACAGAGAGAGGAGGAGAAAACAGCGGAAGAAGAAAAACAAAACAAATTAAAGGAAGAGGAAGTGAGAATGATGAACACATGGAGTGAGGAGGAGAGCCGGCGATATGTGGAGAAGTTTAGAGGATACAGGGGAGACAAGAGGTGCAGGAAGTGTAGCTGGTTCGGGCACATGGCCCATCAGTGCAGGAGAGAGGAGATCAAAGCAGAAAGAGAAATGAGAGGGGGGTTGCAGGAGAACAGGTGGGAACCGTTGAGGTGTAGGGTGATGAGGTGCAACGAGGAAAGAGAGGCGGCGCGCTCCATAAGGAGAGAGGCGCAGCAAGGAATGAAGTGTTGGGGATGTGGGGAGGTGGGACATCGTCTATGGATGTGCCCAAAAGGGGCGGCACGCCCTAACAAGGGAAAAGCGCAGCAAGAGAGGAAGGTAGTGTGTGTAGCGTGTAAAGGGGAGAACCACATTGCAAGAAATTGCGACAGTTACTGGAGATGGAAAGAGCTGGAGCTGAGAGAAGAAGTAAAGAGGTTGAGAGAGAAGAAGGAACAAGAACTGAGAGAGAAGGTGAAGGAGTTGAAGGAACAAGGGGAGAAGAGTAAAGGAAAAGAAAGAGTAGTGAGGTGCACGATGCGACCTCTAAGAGAAGTATGGATGAGAATAGGAATGGAGAAGATAGACACTCATAAAGGGGTTATAGTGAAAGCGCTCCTGGACAGTGGAGCTACAGGAATGTTTGTGGACAAGAAGTTCGCAGAAAGGCATGGATTTAGAATGGAGAAGTTAGAAAAATCACTGGTAGTCACAAATGTGGATGGTAGTAACAACAGCGGAGGAAGAATCACTCACGAGATAGAGTGTAATGTCTATTATAAAGGACACCAGGAAAGGATGAAGTTCGACGTGTGTAACCTAGGAAGAACAGACGTGATTTTAGGTATGCCCTGGTTAGCGGCACACAATCCAGAGATAGACTGGGAAAGAGAGGAGGTCAAGATGACGAGATGCCCGCCATGGTGTGGCAGGGGTGATAGAAGCAAGGGAACTAGGGAAAAGGTGATAAGAGGAGAAACGAGAACAGTGGAGGGAGAAAAGGCAATCAGTTGGGCAGCAGGCGAAAAAGAGGACTGGGGTAGGGAAGAAGAGATGGAAATTGACCATCGAAAGATCAAGACCATGATACCCAAGAAATCAATGGTTAAAAGTGTTTGGGAAGGTAGAGTCGGAAAGAATGCCGATTAGAAAAGTCTGGGATCATGCAATAGATGTAAAAGAGGATTTCAAACCAAGCAAAGCAAAGGTGTACCCGCTCTCCAGAAATGAGAGAGAGGAGGTGCAGAAATTTGTAGACAAACATCTGAAAAAGGGGTATATAAGACCCTCCAAATCGCAACAGACGTCACCAGTATTCTTTGTAGGAAAGAAGGACAGAGGAAAGAAGGACAGAGGAAAGCACATGGTCATGGACTACCGCAAATTGAATAGGCAGACAGTAAAGAATAACTACCCATTGCCATTAATCACTGAACTAGTAGATAACATGGGTAGTAAACGCGTGCTCACCAAGATGGATCTGTGGTGGGGCTATAATAATGTGCGAGTGAAGGAGGGAGATGAATGGAAAGCGGCCTTCACAATACATGTGGGGTCGTTTGAGCCAGTTGTGATGTTTTTCGGGATGACAAACTTGCCAGCTACTTTTCAGGCAATGATGAATGAAATCCTGAGGGATATGATCAACGAAGGGAAGGTGGCGGCATTCGTAGATGATGTGTTGGTGGGTACAGAAACAGAGGAAGGATATGATGAAGTAGTGGAAGAGGTGCTGAGATGACTAGAGGAAAACAACCTCTATGTCAAACCAGAGAAGTGCATGTGGAAGGTACGGAAGGTACCGTTTTTAGGAGTGGTAATGGGAGAAGGGAAGGTGAAAATGGAAGAAGACAAAGTGGAGGGAGTGCTGAAGTGGCCAACGCCACAATGTGTGAAGGATGTTAGGAAATTCCTAGGGCTTGCAAATTATTATAGGCAATTTGTGAAAGATTTTGCTAAAGTGGTCCTACCAATGAATTGACTGACACGAAAGGATGAGAAGTGGAAGTGGGGAGAGGAACAACAAGCAGCGTTCGAGCAATTGAAGGCAATATTTACCACCAGGCCAATGTTAGCAACCCCCGAACTAGACAAAGAGTTTAGGGTTAAAGCGGACGCATTAAACTTCGCAACTGGGGGATTATTATTTGTGAAATGCGACGACAACTTGTGACAACCAGTGGCTTTCATCTCCAAAGTGTTAAATGAAACGGAACGTAATTACGAGATCCATGATAAGGAGATGCTGGGAGTGATAAGGTGCTTAGAGGCATGGCGGTACTTCTTAGAGAGCACCAAGGTGAAATTCGAAATCTGGATGGACCACAAGAACTTAGAATACTTTATGAGTAGCCAAAATCTAAATCGTAGACAAGCACGATGGGCATTATATTTATCTAGGTTTGATTTTGTACTTAAGCATATCCCAGGGAGTAGAATGGGGAAAGCAGATGGGCTAAGTAGAAGAAGCAATTGGGAAAAAGGAGTGGAGGGAGATAATGAGGAAAGAACGCTCCTGAAGCCAGAATAGGTAAGGACCATACAAGCAGGAGAAGTAATTGTGGAAGGGGTAGACATTTTGGAAAAGATCAGGAAGTCGGAGGCCAAGGACGATGAGGTAATAAAGGTAGTAGAGGAAATGAAGAAGGTGGGAGTAAAGATGTTGAGAGATAAGGAATGGAGAGAGGAAGACAGATTAATGTTAAGGAAAAGAAAGGTGTATGTGCCAAAGGATGAGGCATTGAGAGTAGAAATTATTAGGCTGCATCATGACACGCCTATGGGAGGGCATGGAGGACAGTGGAAAATGGCGGAGATGGTCACAAGAAATTTTTGGTGGCCAGGAGTAACAAGGGAGGTGAAGCGATATGTAGAGGGGTGCGATGCCTACCAGTGTAATAAGAACCGCATGGAACAGCCGGCTGGAAAGTTAATGCCCAATTCAATACCTGATAAAGCATGGACACACATTTCAGCAGACTTCATCATGAAGCTGCCATTAGTTCAGGGGTACGATAGCATTCTAGTGGTAGTGGATCAGTTCACAAAGATGGCACACTTTGTGCCTACAACTGAGAAGACTACGGCAGAAGGATTGGCCAGGCTGTTTAGGAATAATGTGTGGCGATTACATGGACTGCCTGAAAGTATCATTTCAGACAGGGGTCCACAATTCATGGCAGGATTGATGAGGGAACTAAATGAGATGTTGGGGATTAAGACTAAATTGTTGACGGCTTTCCACCCGCAGACTGATGGACAAACAGAGAGGATGAACCAGGAGTTGGAACAATATCTCCGTATGTTCATTGATCATCGTCAGGAGCAATGGCCGGAATGGCTAGGTACGGCAGAGTTTGCATACAACAACAAGGCGCACAGTGGTACTAAAGTGTCGCCGTTCGAGGCAAACAACGGTCGGAGTCCAAGGATGGGGTTTGAGTTCAGGAAGAAAGGAAAGTTTGAAGGAGTGGAAAAATTTGCCAAGAGGATGGAGGAAGTACAGGGAGAAGCCAAGGCTGCCCTGATAAAAGCACAGGAAGAAATGAGATGATATGCAGATAGGAAGAGGGGAGAGGCGGTGGAGTACAAAGTGGGAGATCTGGTGCTACTCAGCACTAGGGACCTCAAGTGGCAAATGGTTGGCCGAAGCTCAGAAAAGTTGGTCAAACAGTTTGTAGGGCCTTATAAAATCAAGGCCATTATCTCTAGCAACGTAGTAGAGTTAGAACTACCAACCACAATTAAAATACATCTGGTAGTAAATATTAGTCGGATAAAGCAGTATATAGACCAAGTGGACGGCCAGAAGAAGGAAAAACCACAACCCATGGTTATCAAAGGAGAGGAAGAATGGGAGGTAGAGAAAATACTGAATAAAAGAAGAGTAAGAGGGAAGGATAAATTCTTGGTACGATAGAAGGGGTTCACTGTAGAAGAAGACACTTGGGAGAGTAGGGAAAATCTGCAGAATGCAGGAGAGCTGCTGAGGGAATTTGAAGAAGAGTACGGAAGGGACAACAGGGAAGTGAGATGACAAGAAGTAGTGGAAGAAGATAAGGATTACTGGAGTGGAGGGTTCCCCGGACGGTACGCCACCAGGAGGCTATTTGGATGGTCAGACGGAGAGTACGATCACCAATATTGGCAGAGATTGGAGAGGAATTGGAAGCGGTGGAAAAACGTGAAACCAGTAGGAAGGGAGAAGGGGAGACTGACTGCGGTCCACAAAGTTGCTGAAGAACAGGGAGGAAAAATTGAAGAGTGCAATGAAAAAGATGAAATGGGCAACATGGATGACCCAGTAGATGAGCTGTAAAATCCTCGGGACAAGGAATCTTGAGAGAGGGGTGGTGTCATGAATCGCCCCTCCAGGTATTTGACTAGCCACAACAGCTAAGTCATTATTTATTTTCTTTTACAATTTTTTTTCATTTATTTTATATACAAAGAGCCGCGACCTAACGACAAGATGACTTGATAGTGATGCAATGGTCATGCGTATGTACAAACATCAGTAAATAAAAATGTTTGTATATAAGTAGAGAGGAATCTAGTGAGAACTCTTATCAAGTTCTCTTTGTCAACGCTGACACAGAGACAGTTGGCTTAATTCCGGTCACTGGAGTAGGCTAACATGACAAGGTGCACAGACCATTAGAAATGTGTATAAGTAGACAGACCAATGAAATGGGAACTCTAACGAGTTCTCTTTGTCCACACTGATAAAAGAACAGTTAGCTTAATTCCAGCTCAGGAGTTGGCTTGCTACAATATATGTCTGAATTGTGTCTTGATGTGTTTTGTTCTATCATTAATTTGCCCACTTTTGATGAGATTAAGTGACCCTTGATTGTCAATTAGAATGCATGTAGGAATTGTCAATGGCATGTTGAGAGAAGTAAACAGAGATCTTATCCAGATGGTCTCTTTAATGGCTGTTGATGCTGCAATGAACTCTGATTCCACTATTGATAGCACCACACAGCTGTTAAGATGCCAACTCCAAGTTGGAATTAAGCTTCTACTCTTTATCAGTGTTAGACAAAGAGAATTTGTTAGAGTCCTCACTTTATTGGTCTACCTACTTATACATAATCTACTTGGTCTGTTCACTTAGTATCCCATACTCCCAACCAAATCATGTGTGACATGACATGTGATGTTACCTTTGATGTGACTTTGTCATGCATCCTGTCACATAGTGTGACATGAGTTTCCCATACTATAAATAGAAAAGGATATTTAAAAGAAAAGAAAAATGGAAATGAACTTAGTGCAAAAGAGGTGGTTCATAACACCACAACTAAGTCAATATTTATATTTATTTTCCTTTTCTTTTCTTTTCTTTTTCTATTTATAGCGTGGGAAAGTATGTCATACTTTGTGACATAATGTGTGACAGGGTCACACTTGGTCACATGAGGGCACAGGAAAGGAGTGCATAGACCAGGATGATTGTGTATAAGTAGATAGACCAAATACATGAGAACTCTAATGAGTTCTCTTTGTCTATGCTAATAAGAGAGCAGTGGTTTTATTCCAGCTCAGGAGTCAGTTGTTATATCATGATCTGTACTACTCCTAGTAAATCCAAGTTCTTCCAACTCCTTCTTCAATCTCAGATCTCATTTCCTCAATGCTTGTTTTAACCCATACTATTATAAACCACTCCTTTCACTAAAGAGTATTATTATTATTCTTTTCCTTTTACTTTCTTTTCTATTTATAGACTGGGAAAGTCTGTCACACTATGTGATATAAGGAGTGACAGTGTCACATCAAATGTCACGTCACATGTCACACATGGTTTGGTTGGGAGTGTGGGATAACTGGTGCACAGACCAAGTAGATTATGTATAAGTAGACAGACTAATAAAACAAGGACTCTAATGAGTTCTCTTTGTCTAACACTAATAAAGAGTAGAGGCTTAATTCCAACTCGGAGTTGGCATCTTGACACTAGAACTCATTATCTCACTTCCAAACGACCTCACTTCCCATGACCCCAATTAACTTACTCTTACATCTCCTCACTAGTGGTTATCACAACCACAAGCCTCTTGGATAGCAGACCCTAGCTGTAAAGGAGTACTACCAGTGGGGAGACACTAGAGGAGGACGTACTTCAATTAACTCAGGATAGTTGTGTGAAGTCCAGACCTGATAATCTGGGGTGTTAACTAGTTAGAACTTCACTATCTGCTCCATACTACTAGTGTATTGACATCAGTCTACGCAGGGGAATAGCAGCAAACCTCTTAAAGGCCTGCCTAGCTTAGGGATTCCCTTCTTAGAGATAACATTGTTTTACTTTTGTAGTTAATCAAGCCTTAGCTACCATTCTCTCAGACAAAGAAAACCGCTCCTCATACAAGGAAACAGACAAAGAACTCTCTCCCTCACCATCACCCACAATTGCCCCGTCATCACACAACATGTCAAGGCAACAACAACAACAAACTACTTCTCCTACCATAGAGCAAATTTTACAATATATGGCTCAGCAATCAGAGGCTATCACAGTCCTCCAACAACAACTCCTCGCTGCCCAGGCAGCAATTGCAACACCAGCAGTAGCAGTGGTCTCCACCCCAGTTGCTGCACCAATCATAGTGGAGGTGGCTCTGCCTCCAAAGTTTAATGGAGAAAGGAGTCAGGTGGTAGGGTTCATCAATGCCTGTTACCTGTTTATACAAATGAGAATGGGACAAGTAGGAGAGAGGAGCAGGATCAGTTGGGTCCTGTCCTATGTGCAAGGAGGAGTGGTAGAAATCTGGAAAGACAACATTCTGGATGAGATTACAAAGGGAATGTCAGCAGTGAGCACGGTGGAAGAGCTATTCACAAAAATAAGACAAGAATTTGGGGAGTTCAATGAGGAGAGCAGGAAAGTAGATGAGTTGAGAGTGCTGGAGCAGAAAGGAAAAACAGTGGATAAATATATACAGGAATTTAAGAGGGCTGCAAGAGGAAGTGGGTATGAAGAAAGGGCATTGGTGGAGGAATTTAAAAAAGGATTGAGTGGAACAATCAGGAAGAGGCTGGCAAAGGCAGAAACGCCTCCTACTACAATCATGCAGTGGCAGGAGAGGGTGGTCCAGCTGGATTGCAATATGAGGCAGAGTAGGGCAGAAGAAAGAATTCTGGGAAGTAGGGGAGGAAATGCAATATGCCCAGCAATGGGAAATGCACAACAACCAGGAGGACAATGATCCTCTTGGAACAACAGGACATTTAGGAGAGGCTGGGTCCCTAGAGGAGGCTGGCAGGAGCAAAGGGGAGCTGTGCCAAGATTGACAGGAGGGAAGAGGTGTCGTGCAGCTAATTCTGGTGACCGGAATTAAGCCAACTGTCCCTTTATTAGTGATTGACAAAGAGAACTTGTTAGAGTCCTTGCTTTATTAGTCTGTCTACTTATACTGTCATGAACTGCCCCTCTAGGTACTTGACTTGCCACAACAGCTAAGTTATTATTTATTTTCTTTTACATTTTCTTTTTCTTTTATTTTACAAAAGAGTCGCGGCCCAACGACAAGATGACTCAATACTGATGCAACGGTCACACACATGGACAAATGTCAGTAAATAGATAGTCTTGTATATAAGTAGGGCACAATACAGCAAGAACTCTTATTGAGTTCTCTTTGTCAATTGCTGACAACAGAGACAGTTGGCTTTATTCCGGTCACTGGAATTAGCTGATACAACACTAGAACTCGATATCCACTACAGCGACCTCACTCCTCGCGACTTTGCTAACTCTTATCTAAATTGACGACCATCGCAATCGTCGTACTTCCATTTTAATCAACAACTCGGCCAAGGTCATCATGACCAAAGCCACCTCCATACATAAGCAGGCCCCAGCTTTAAGGGGACTTACCAATCAGTAGAGAGATTGGAGGTGGAAACGCTTCGGCTAGCTCAGGACAGTCACGTTGAGACCAGACCTGTTAACCTGGGGAGGTAGATAGTAAACTTCTTTGATAGTTACCTTGTGCTGGGGTGCATTGTCACTCGTACACACAGAGGAATAGCAGTGTGCTCTTAAAGCGCTGCTTAGCTTAGAGGTACCCTTCTTAGGGTCAGTACTGTTTCACCCTTTGTAGTCTAAACACTAGATACAAGTAGCCGGTAGGAAGTAGGATAGCTAGTTGGATAAAGATTGTGCGCCCCAATAGCTGTAGAAATTAGCACAAACATTACTTTCCCCCAGGAGGAGACAATACACTATGTCGCTTCCTTTCAACACCAATAACCTCCCAGAACCCACTGAGGAGAAAATGCAAGCTCTGATGGCCGTCGTCATGCAAAACGGCCTGATGATTCAACAGCTGCAACTTATGGTTGCGCTAAAACAGAAGGAGATGGAGGAAGAGGAGGGAAAGAGGGAAAGGCAACGACAGGAGGAAGAGAAAACAAAACTGGAGGAAGAAAAACAAGAAAAACTAAGAAGAGAGGAAGTCAGGATGATGAGTTTGTGGAGCAAGGAGGAGAGTCGGCAGTATGTAGAGAGGTTTAGGGGATACAGGGGGGACAGGAGGTGCAAAAAATGCAGTTGGTTCGGGCACATGGCCCACCAGTGCAGGAGAGAAGAGATTGAGGCGGAAAAGGAACTGAGAGGGGGGTCGGAGGAGAACAGATGGGAGCCGTTGGGATATAGAGTGATGAGGTATGATGAGGAAAGAAAGGCGGTGTGCTCCATAGGGAGAGAAGCGCAGCAGGGAATGAAGTGTTGGGGATGTGGAGAAGCTGGACACCGTCTATGGACATGTCCAAGAAAGGCGGCGCGCCCCCAAAAGGGAAAAGCGCAGCAAGAGAGGAAAGTAGTGTATGTAGCGTGTAAGGGAGAGAACCATGTCGCAAGGAATTGCGACAGTTACTGGAGATAGAGAGAACTGGAACTGAGGGAAGAGGTGAAGAGGTTGAAAGAGAAGAAGGAACGAGAACTGAGAGAGAAGGTGAAGGAGCTGAAGGAACAAAGGATGAAGGCAGGGGGAGAAGAAAGAGTGGTGAGGCACACGATGCGACCTCTAAGAGAAGTTTGGATGAGAATTGGGTTGGAGAAGATTGACACCCATGAAGGGGTCACAGTGAAAGTGCTCCTAGATAGCGGAGCCACAGGAATGTTTGTGGACAAGAAATTCGTGGAGAGACAGGGGTTTAGAATGGAGAAGTTGGAAAAGCCATTAATAGTGACAAATGTGGACGGCAGTAGTAACAGTGGAGGAAGGATTACACATGAAGTAGAGTGCAACGTCTACTATAAGGGATACCAGGAGCGAATGAAGTTTGATGTATGTAATTTGGGGAGAACGGACGTGATATTGGGTATGCCCTGGTTAGTGGCACATAACCCAGAGATAGACTGGGAGAAGAGAGAATGTCACAAAAAAGTGACTACTGAATGAGAACAGGAAGTATAACAAAATACTTGTTCAAAAGAACTACATAAATAGCTGGACCCACGTTACCAAGTAGCCTTGTTAACGTCGCCCTTTTGGTG
>Ga0153986_1000537_pt1 | contig 11436 bp, 10 predicted proteins | sample TSGA070MetaG_FD_104724 | JGI IMG/M metagenome (GOLD analysis project Ga0153986, IMG submission 104724) | Attine ant fungus gardens microbial communities from Georgia, USA - TSGA070 MetaG | ecosystem: Host-associated > Fungi > Mycelium > Unclassified | place: USA: Georgia, Alexander Wildlife... | reverse complement strand
TGGCTTATTTGTGAATGGTGTCACACGTTGTCTGTTTGTGTGTCATATAATTCGGTCCATTCCACGATAAGTAAATAAACAACACTGTAGCGACAAAACATGACTAAGAACCCAAGTCAGAGAGCTATTTAGCATGAAATGAATGTAGACTTCTAGTGAAAGAAGTAGGTTTTTCCGTAAGGCCTTCATCGAGAGATAGATAGATAGCTGAGATGACAGCGGCTTTGTCACGGATTGCTGCAATTGAATCAGATTTCTATTGTCCAAGAATCGTATATCATGGTGCTTCACTGAGCCCCTGCATCATAGATAAGCGTCCCAGCGTTCATAAGTGTAAGAGGCGTGTGTACTATGGAGCCAGGATAAGTATTTCAGATACCCGAATGAGGGGATGATTCAGCAGCTGATCCCTCATGTCCAACAATGTCTATAAATATACAAAAAGGCTATTCAAGCCCTACTGGGAAAACATAACATATACATCCACAGTGCATCATGCGTTTGAAAATCGACTTTCACCCGTACGTTCTTCTGGTGGAGAGCGTCGTGTATCCAATCTTGGATTGATCATAGCTGACAGGCTGCTGGAACTCGTGTGATGGAACTGAGGCAGCGGATTCGATGCCAGTCTCGAAATGGGACCGTAACTGAAGCCCTCAGATAGTTGAGGAGCTACTACTTCTTCCCCAGTTAGGGGTGGACTTGCGCCCTCGTTCATCGCCGCAGAGGCCATGTTAACATCGATCATGGATCGATTCAACCTGTTCTCTTGCAAGGTGGTTGATGACTTGCCAAAGTTGACACTCGTGTCTGAGAGGTCGAGTGACAGATACGGCGGTGCAAGATAAGGACGTGTATCTTTGGTGTTATCGTCCCCTTCCGGATGCCAGCTCTCTTGCGCGTGGGAGTTGACAGAGCCGAGGTAGCTGCCCCATTGACATGGACTTTGTGGATGATGTGAGTCCTGGGAAACCGTCTGCTCCCAGGTACTCCAGGAACACTGAGCTATTGTAGCAGTAGTCGTGTCTTCGGATGTCCTACATGGTCCATGTGTGGTCGCTGGAAGATGTACAGAAGGACCGAATGCAGTAGCAAGGTTGTAAGGGGCTGCCAATGGGTCGATCATATGGACCGTTGTGCTATGGCCAACGTCGAGCGGTGATGATAGGCTCGATGAAGGCTGAGCGTCGGGAAGAACACGATTAGAAGAGAGCGTCTTCTCCCTTCGAACAGGTTGAGAACCCATCGCATTGCGCTGCATCAAGCGAATTTTCCTCCCCTCCTTGGCCTTCGTCTGGGCCTTGCCGCCTGAGTTTGAGAGTGGATAATTATGATTGATGTATTCTTCTACATCTAGCGGTATGAGCGGCTGCGCAGGCACCCGATAGGAGCCTGGGTCTGGTCGTTCGTCCGTGAAGAAAGGTGTACGAGGTGGGTAGTTTGCGGAACCATATAGTTTCTTCTTTGTCAAACCATGAAGTTGTTGTAAACGACTGACGATATTGAGTGAGGCTGATGTCTCGGTGGACGGTGCCTTGGGGGAGGTTGTTGTTGGAGGGGAACGAGGTCTGGAAGCTGGAACTCCAGACGTGTATTCGGAAGAAGTACAGGGAACCACAGTTCCTGCACCACGACTTGGATGAGAACTCGAAGTATGAAACCGGTCGGCCTGCGAGTCCAAAGTTAATGGGACAGAATTTTCCACAAGAATATTCATGAGGGGACGGCCTTATGCCTTGTTTACGTACATCGTTCGTCGACGGACATTCTGGTCGCGCAAAGAACCCCATACACAAGCGCAGATCACCGACGATGAGTGAGGTAAATTGAGGCGGGATCTGGTAGTCGCGGCTTACCTTCCCTCACTAGTGCATTCTTGCCTTGACTTGAAACACCTGATTGAGCCATGGATAAACGAATGGTCATTGCGCCCGCTGAGGAAATAGCGCCTGATTCAGGAACAGATGTCGACGGTCTTCTTTCTTCAAGGTTTTGCATTTTCATCTGACAGCCACACGGACCAATATGAGTGGTGCCCGCGCAGGGGCATAGTGTTCCGCAAGGGGAATGACTATTGAGTGATCCTTACCGCAGTGTTAAAAAGCAGGATGAGTCCAGTCATGTCTTGATTTGGACGATAGACCAGATGGCATTGTATACCGGTCTGCCAAATAGCGGTTGCGTTAGGCCTTGATGACAGCGGCGGATGCAATGGAATCATGCTTAGTGTATGTATTACCTCCTTGAGTAAGTGTGCCTGCTTGTCCCACCAGGCCCATCCACTCTGCGGGGTCCGCGTGCTCACGCCTGACGGTACTGGACTCGCAGCCACAATAATGAGCTGAAGTGTTGAGCGGCAGTCCCTGGTGCGGGCTGAGGACAGTATCTACAGGGGAGGGCCTTTAGGCATTTTACTTTGATGCAGGGTCAGCGTCGCCTACATCTATGCTGCGTCCAATTATGGAACTCGTAATGATGTTGTCCGAAGTGGAAGAAAATTTGACACTTCCCAAAGCATCACTGAAATCGCTATAGTGTCGCGGGAGTAGTTCAGAAGAGGGTGCGGAATCTACGGGTACACTTTCCAGGACAATTGTCGTCATCTTCAGAACATAGTTACATAGCTGCATCACATGTGTCTGTTGGCCCTCAACATACCGAAGCTGAAGGTCTCTCATTTGACGCCTTCAGCAGGACCTCGAGTGGTACAAGGTGCTCATACCGAACTTGGTTCCACAGTTTTTCCATGGTTGGGGAATTTTCAATCAAAACCATGATCACCACACTGTGGGAGACCATCAGAGTTTTCCATTGTTGTTTCGTAGTAGATACAGGCATCAGCCTTGACGATCTGTGCAAACGATTGGATAATGTTTGTGAGTATAGGAACGAGAGATTCTAGTCGAGGACTAGGCCCACTCGATGATGAAGACTTGATTCCCTAACGTACAAGAAGAAAGGATGTTAGTCAAAGAGACTAATGGTGTTAGAGAAGACTAGAAGCAAACGTCAAGCGTAAGACAGGCAAGAGTGTGACTGGAATTGAGGATCACTGCAAGACTTGGTCGGACTTTCTAACGGACAACCTGTGTTGGGCCATTTGACGCCATCAGTGGCATGTGTCAAGATCGTGTAGAAACGTACATGAACACAGCAGTACCGGCAAGCACACACACCCCACTGAGATATTTCCATGTCAGAATCTCTACAGAACTTGGAGAGATATTTTCGAGGGATGAATCCGCCCTCCATTTATGAAGCATGGGGTCCGCGGAACCCTTTCATTCCGCTGTTCCTCAGCTAGGCTCTTATAAGAGCATGCTGATACCACATGTGAGACTAGGTTCTCGTGCGTGACAACACACTCAACTATGGTAATCGAGCTTGGAGTATATCAACGATTCTGAGAGAAAACTCAAAGATCGCATCACAGATTTCCATGAGACTGTCCACCACGGACTATACAGTTGGACACTTGATAGATGGAAAACTCCGTTAATGCCGTCTTCGGCTTTATCCGACAATCTGTAGATATTTATATCTGCTATAGACCCATGCACAACACACAAATCTTACAGCTGGCCGATGAGATTCGAAGTCCCTTGACATAGACTCAATAGGAATAGATGTCCAAGTTGCAGTCTTGTGTCTTAGCAGCTGAAGGGACTGTGACCAACCAGAGTGCCTGTTCCTACAACTCACTTCTATTTCTCTTCGCTCTTCTTTTTCAAGCCTCCATCTCAAGCCTTTCTCAGAGCTGGGCCCAATAGCAACCGGATCCTCGAGACCAAGTCCTTATGGACGACTCATGTCTGACCATCAAAATCATCAAGGGTGATCGAGCAAAATCTGAATCCCAATGGAATAATGACGTTTCCTTGGCATGGCTCAAAAACCAGTACCATACAGTTCAACGTTAGCAACGGCCCATTGACTTTTAAGCGACTCTTGCCATGATTGCATCAACCTGCTCTTTCCCACCTTCCTCCCAATCATCCCAGCAGTGCCCGAGCATGGCCGTGTGCCTCCCAACCCAATCTTTCCCTCGCGGGTCCCCTTCCCTGACTTCCGTGCCTATACCGTACGCCTTTTTATGTGGTGGCAAGACCCTATCCCACCTTAGAATCCCTTCAAATTTAAACCCCATCCTCTCCGCCAGCCTCCGTGAAGGTTTATTCAGCTCATTCGCCTGCCAAAACACTCTCCTCAATCCCAGACCCCCTTTCTCTGGAAGATCAAGGGCATAATGCATCATAAGTCCGACAGCGTTCGACGTCACGTGAGTGCGTTGGAACGGCGGAAGAGTACAAATATACCCAATTTCTGTGGAAAGATTGGATGCAGAAGAGTTGATGTAGGCCAAATGTCCGGCTACAGCGCCGTCTTCTCCCTCCAGACCGACAGTGGTAGATGCGGGCTTAGTCTTGTCTATGAGAAGAAAAAGCATCCACCCCGGCTCTTTTTGTACGAGGGGATGGTAGAAAGTAGAAAGAAATTCCTCTGTTGTGTCATATGGACCGACTGCGCCAAGGTACTTGAAAACCTCTGGATAAGGTCTTGCAGCCTTGACAAATGCTTCCGTGTGTTTCGTAATCGGCTTTCCCCTAGTTAGTCGGATCTTCATACTGCTCAAGGTGTCCAAGGTCTTACCTCAAATGGTATTAACTTCACTCGATCATTTTCGAGTTTTGAAGGAACAGGAAAGCAGAAATTGAAATCGTAGCTCTCGGAGGCAGGCTGGGCGACCATGACGAAGGAAGGCGTGGAATACGAGCAAGATTCTTTAAATAAACATATAAATGAAACCCTGATCTTGGTTTATCAACTTCCGTCGACCCGACGGAGCTCCGCATCCTCCTATACCATTGATTCTAAGGATAAAAATATGTTTTGTGATCTTATTGACAGATCGAAGGTCGGGAAGGGGTCCCAAGACACACGGTACGTCCTGCATGCTGGAGTTCTCAGTGGAAAAGCCTCATGTGTTCTCGAACATAGAATTACATTTCAACTTTCGACTATCTAAGTCAATTTGTTACGGATTTCCTTGTTTTTATATACAGAAATAGTGAATCCTTGCTCTGCTCGGTTCTTAGTTATGTTATGGGAAATTCTGTACTGAAAAGAGCCATGACCTTTGTCCAGAACGACGTGCTTTAGAGCGCTCAGAAGTTTTAAGCTTTTCCAGATGCAAAAAGTCGACTACCTCTTATCTTCAAGTCCATGGTCCCATATCTGAATCAAGCCCTCACTAAACAAATTGTTCTTGCTTCCAGTACGCAAATCGAGCCTTCGTTAAGCTTGGTTTTCCATTCCCGGTATTGTACATGGAGAACGCAGCACCTTTGAAGAAGAAGCCACTGTAGGGTTATGATCTCTGTTGAGCAAGATGGATTAAATCAGTTGAGAAGTTGTTCACCCACCCGGCTGGTGGAACAGATATCACAGATCCGTCAAACCTTGCTACTTCTTGCCACTGTCCAGTCGAGCCCTCTGAGTAGGAGAAGGCATACTCCATTGGCGTCGCTTCAACTCGTAACTTCACGGGCTCGGTATCATTCGATAACTGTATGTACTTTGTCTGCAATATGTCATTGCGTGGTCAGAATATGCGCTTGGGGGTGATCAGCGTTCTACTGACGTTCGTGACAGTTGCATTTTCCGTTGTCAAAGCCCACGGTCCAACCTGTTTATTGAGTGTGACAGTCCTCACCACAACAAATCTTCCGGTCTTCCCATCAGGTGGTCCACTCATGCCAATCTCGTTATGCAACATATCACCGTACAAAATCCCAATTCCAGCTTCTTCTGAGCTGGTTTTGGGCGATGGGAAATCAAGCTGCGTTTCGAAAGTTTCGTTATGTGAGGTCTGCTTTCGGAGGAACATAGCAGGTGCATCTCGGTCGCCAGGAGCATAGGCATTTGGTCGTAATTCAAGAGCTCCACAACGAACGCTGTGGAAGGGCGCGTAAGGTGTTCGGAGGGTATAGAAGGAGTGGTCAAGAGAGTCTGAGGTGAAGTCATTGATATAAATGTTATCAAGATTTTTTGGTACGGAGGAGGGTGAGGGCATGGGAGTGCCATCATCGTGAAGGTATACGTCTTCAGACAGCGGTTTCCCCTTGTTAAACACAGGCCAATCATCGACCCAATCTACTGGGAACAAGAATGTCTCCCTACCGAGTTGTTCTCTGCTCAACCTCAGCTGATCGTCGAGGCTACCTTGTGGCCTGACACCTAGCGCAACACCCCACCATTTGTTATCAGCAGCTTGCACGATGTCTGCATGTCCAGTGTTCTGGACACTCAAGTTAGTGTTTGCTCCATTGAACAAGATAGGATTGCTCGGGTTGTTCTCCCAGGGACCAGAAGGACTAACAGAGCTTCGTTGGATAGTAGCACGGTGTAGGATGCCTGATCCACCTTCAGCTATGAGGAGGTAGTATGTCGAGTTGATATAATAGACGTGAGGTCCCTCGGGCCGCGCAGCAGAGTCGTGTTGAAGGGTACCATTAAAGATGATCTGTGCCGGAGTGAGGGACGTTCCTTTCTTGAGGTCGATTTTGGATTGGTAAATGCCTGTTGTAAATGCTAAGACTGAAATGGAATCAGTAAGAGCTAGGGACGAACTATAAATTTTGTCGTGGTTGTTATTGATACCTGACCAAGTGAGGTAAGTCTATCAAGAATGATCAGAATGGACCAGTAAGTCGGAACAGAAATTGGAAATGTTTTTTTACATCGCCATTGGTATCCCAGAATATGTCACTGTCGTAACCAAGACTATCTAGACAAGGGAGTTCAATAGAAGGGCACCAGAATTCAATCTAAATGCTTGCCGAAGTACATGGGGTCACTCCATTCATTCGAAAATATGTCGTTGGTCTTGATGTAGAAAGATCGAGGAAACAACCTGAGTTCAGCTGCAACCTCATGGATCACCCGACCGATTCCAGCTCGAGTGGGATGAACGTACACGTATAAACGAAGCGAGTCGTTGATACCAGATAAAATGTCCCATTATGATATCTCAGCGATGGTGCCCATACACCTGCATGAGCATCAGACCTGATCTTTAGTGTCTTGGTCAAATTGTTGAAGGAAAACGCACCAGCATCTGAGGGTGTGCCGAATAGTGGAAGCTGGGACTGTCTATTCAATCCATGTCCAATCAGCGTCCAGTTCAACAAATTTTTGCTATGATAGATCGGGTGGCCGGGGAAATATTCAAATGTTGACGTCGCAATAAAGTAGTCGGACCCGACGCGTAGAATACTAGGGTCTGGGTTCCATCCAGGTAAAATAGGATTCTTGGGAGTTGCGGAGGCCAGCAGAGCACAAAGGAATGTAACTAAGAAGTTCATGCAGTACCTGGGCAGTACTTGTCCGAATGTCGTTTATATACATTTCTCGACACGAGGAGGTATTTTGGAAGTCAGTTGGCGACTTGTCGGACCGCTGTCCGGGTTAGAGCATCCGCCTCAGGAACGGCGACTTATGCTTCCTACTTTGCCATGACCGTTTTGATTGGACATATGACAAGCTACCTTCCCTTAATGAATACGCTACTTCATTGAGCTTGAATCTGTATCAGCACAAGTGAATTTATGTTGATCACATGTTGAGGCAATGCACTGCGTGAAGTCCATTGAGCTCCAGGCTATAGAAGGTCTGCAGAATAGGATATACCAGATTCCTGGTAATCCTCTTTCTAATTGCTGATAACTGTATAAACATCATATCATCCTCCACCCGTTTTCCTGAGTAGGATCCTCGAGCATCTCATCTAGACATAGGGAACGTTGTTTCGTCTGCTTATCACTTTACACGCGAGTGTGACTTCTTGAATGGCCGAAATGACCGCGAGGGATAGGATTTCTCGATGAGTATTTCGAAATACTCATCTTTAGGTCTTTGGGTCGAGAGCAAAAACTGCTTATAGTCAATTGACCCGGTATGCCTTTTATAGAGATTGATGATCCGGCGCCGCCATGATGCATGAGCGGATCCATTTGATACCTATTACCAGCATGTCACCAGCAGTCCAGCCAACAAATGTGAAATTACTTCTTATTGGAAACTCATCCGTTGGAAAGTCTAGCCTTCTCCTACGGTTTTCAGACGAACAATGGCTGCCAGAGGACGAGAGCAGTGCAACAATTGGAGTCGATTTTCGTGTGAGGAGTCCTGCATAGGGTATGTTGCTCCGAAAGCTGATAGTCAGGATTTAGGTGCATAAAATGGAAGTGAAAGGAAAGAGAGTGAAATTAAGCATCTGGGTGATTATCCAATCTTGTTGCTCAACGAAATGCTGGTCTCATTTCATCATCCCAGGACACAGCGGGACAAGAAAGATACCGAACAATTACATCTTCGTACTATCGTGGTGCACAGGGCATCATACTAGGTATTCCCGCTCAATTATCCCCTTCTCTTTGCAGCTGTAGTCTAACGTCGGCCACAAGTATATGACGTTTCGAGTCGGGAAACCTTCGACGCCCTACCAAGGTGGTATAGCGAGCTAGAAACTTACGTTTCGAGCTCTGTTGTCAAGATCCTTGTAGGCAACAAAGTTGACAAAGTGGGTTTTCGTCCTGATGGCTGGGGTGGGATATTAACGCTCTGTTTTTGAAAGGAATATTCCCGGCAGGTCATGACAGCTGAGGGACGACAATTCGCTGAGCGAATGGGCTCCCTATTTATTGAGGCATCAGCAAAGACGGCTGTTGGAGTCACGGAGGTGTTCACAAAACTTGTAGAAAAGATTATGGACACACCAGAATTGTGGGGTAGCTCAACCGGAGGCCAGAGTACAAGTGGGGGTAACGGTGGAATGCCTGGAGGTGTGCAAGTAGTTGGACTTGCAGCCGATGATTCTCCGCATAAAGATGGTTGTGCATGCTAGGGCGCACTACGACAGTTTCACTCACGGCCGGGGTGCGCAACAATGGATAAGGTGAGTGCGAATCCAGCACATCACGCCCAATTGGTTGCCTTCGTTCCCAGTCAATAAGGTTCTATGATCGTTTATTCGCGCCTTGTTCATACTGGCTGTATTGCATTATGCTTGGCTCTCGTCGATTATAATATCTGCAATTATCTTGGGCTAGTTTGTCATTTTGGATTACTGGACGACTAGATGAAATCGCATTTCTCAACTAAGACAGTTTATTGACGTAGCCATATAGTTCGCTTCATACTACTTGATGAGGGACATTATCTGCCGAGTCCTGCTCATCTACCTTGTGATCAAGGCTACTCGAGTCGATTTGCGGGGCTCTATTTGACTGGGCCTCCATGAGTATTCTTGTGTCATTGAACCGTATCGTGGAAAGCGGTACTGAGTTCTGACCATTGTTGAAATTCCCAGTACCGGCTATCTCGCTGTTCTCTGAGGGTTCATGGTAGGTTTGTTGATTCATAAGTACCATGAAGCAGTTGCTATACCTGTTCGAATGATGAGTAGTTGGCAAGCAAGAAAAGCGCTTGAAAATACAGTTTTCCGATTATGTAGCCACTGAAATGGAATTAATAAATAGAGATTTTTTGCTTGGAATGAGACTGACAGGGTGACATTAACATTGGTTTTCTGCAGGAGATAACACGTCTGAGCTTATCAAAATTATAAGCAAGAATGAGGATGCCTTACTGGTTCTGCAACAGGTGGAATGAAGAACGTAAGAACGAGCGCAATTGCCACTATGGCTGCATCAAACATGATGAGTACTTCCCGCAAATTGTCAGTCAGCCTTGAGCTTATTCACCAGTGATAGCATTTGTTTCCAATGTCAACAACAGGATACGCTTCAAAAGTACCATTGTAGAGTGGTCTGATTTCTCTTTTCGAAGTCCTTTGAGCTTTAAGAACACGATGAGTCCAACACATCGGGTATGTGAGGATGTTACTTGATGCAGCGTACCAGATAAGCCATCGAACAAGCAATTATGATGTCTGTGACGGCACTCGCAAATAACCACAGCTAGGTCACTGGATCAGATACATCATCCGCATGGGTTTCGAATCCTGACCTCTTCAACAGGCTTATCTTTTCTGGCCGTAGCAGGATCCTTAACCGTACCCTGTAGCTTGTCAGCAGACATTCAATACTAAAGAGGGGGATTATTCACATAAATGCCGACAAATAGCCCACTGACACACGCAACGAACGCGAGCTGTACGCTAGTGGATTAGCCTTGTTGTCTCGATACGAATACTAGAAGAAACTTGCAAAGGCTGCGACTCCTGGTATGACTCTCCATCCTCCAAGTCTCCACACCCTCCAGCAGTACACGATCTGCACTGTGAACATTATGAGAGCGTCGAAGAATGGCCCGTTGACGAGTGCATAATTGAAGTGGAAAAACGAGGTGAAGTCGTTGAAGTGATAAACAAACCAGTAGAAAAGGTCGTCCATCACCAGCACACTTTGAATGGTGTCAAGCAAGAACATGAAATGCACTAGAGATGTTGTTGAGTAGGGTCGACAACACGGATGCATTGCCACACATACCCACTGCTTTAAGCCACTTCTGGTCTCGCTTGGAGTGATTGAGATATATGACTCAATGAAGGATGAGAAAAGGGGAAGATGATGTCAATTCACAGGAAAGCGTACAGTATTGCATTACCAGTATTCCATAGAAGAACCAGTTGAGGACGATGCCGATCATCTGAGAATGCGTATGAGCACGAGTGGACCTAGAAGGATGTTGGGCTCACCGACGGTCCCATGCTTAATGATACTTCATTTCAGCAATTCACTTGTCTGTTTTCAATGTCGCTTACATTAATGTCGCATTGGCCGGTAGTGGTGCAGGGGCAGACGCCATATCCAGTCGGCAGGTGGGAGTAGGTGGTTGGAACGAAACCACACTTCATCCCAGAAACTCGATTTTAAGCTAATCAGTTTGTGCATCAGACAACCCACTCCATTTTCTGTCATAGGCTGAAACGGATCGGTTGATGGGCTACCGCCCTTGTCGGGGTGTGCCTTAGCTCAATACCAAAGTAAATCTGTTATGTTTCTAATCTCGAGATCGCGTGAATTGAATTTCTGCCATCACAATTACACCCATGGGAATTTGTGTTGATCTCCTTGTTGGTAAATACATTCTTTGAGCCAAGGAGATTACACGGCAGACGTATCAAATGAGTATCAAATGGCCCCCTGGGACTGGGATGCCAAGTCATCAAATCGTCTAAATTTGGCCTGCTGCCACGTTCTGCTCTACGGCGAGCCGGAACGATGCTCTAGGTTATTTGTAGAGCGAATGTTGTCAAATTTCTCATGCCAGATAAACTACGGAAGACCACATCAGCAAAAGCCCAAAATACTGATCCTTACTTTGTGAAAAAAATCAATCATAAATCAGTAGAAAGCTTACTAACAGAAACTGATTCTTAAAAATAGTTGAGGATCAGTGATCAATAAGCAG
>Ga0153986_1000536_pt1 | contig 11445 bp, 19 predicted proteins | sample TSGA070MetaG_FD_104724 | JGI IMG/M metagenome (GOLD analysis project Ga0153986, IMG submission 104724) | Attine ant fungus gardens microbial communities from Georgia, USA - TSGA070 MetaG | ecosystem: Host-associated > Fungi > Mycelium > Unclassified | place: USA: Georgia, Alexander Wildlife... | reverse complement strand
AAGCACCAACACGCCAGCTATCCCAAGCACCGACCACTTACTTGTAAGTCAGTTTTTGTTTTGAAACATACATTAGTAGTAGAACACACACCTCAATATTCTTCCTCTTCATCACCTGTTGCGTCATCATCTCCCAGCCCAACACACCCAGCCCACCACATGCCAAGACGCGCATCACGACCCAGAAAACACCGATATCAAGATCCAGCAACCATTCCTTTGCAGACTGCAACGATATCACGAACAGAACATCAACAACTACAAGTTTGGGTATCTGCCTGCCTGGTATTCTGTTGTCATACCAAAAAAGAACACACAGAAAAACAAAGAAAAATGGTGGAGAATTGAGGTCAAATTTTTGAAGAGTCAAAATTCATCTGTCTGGAGCAAGCTGTCACTGACGAGGTGTTTATGACTTTTGTAGGATTCAAACTGATTTTATTTCGTGTTCGAGCATCAGGTACAGACATGGCTCCTCGTCGCCGTCGTCAAAATCGGATGAAACGAAAGAAGTAAAGGATCAGCGTCATTCATGTGTTTGAACGAAAACCAGTACAAATAAGGATATATACGGATAGATACTTGTACATCTCCAAGGACAAGAATCCAAAAAAAGAGCAAATATGCGTGGCATCTACCAATTTAAATGTACAATACGGGTCATCTGGTCGAAGATCAAGAAAATCAGGTGTTTGACGAGAAGAAGCTTCAGCGGTACTGTGCCATGAAATTATACCATGAGGCATTCAGATCCTGCGGTGGACTCGGAATCTCAGGTGAGGCAGACATCATCTGCAAATTATGATCATTACCACCTGCGTATCCGAAAAATTCTGGTAAAACCCCTCCGGAGAGCTGTGGTATACTATTTTCGGTGTACATGATTTGCGATGGTACATGAGCTTGCTGTTGTTGTTGCTGGAATGTCATGGAATTTGAATGGTGGGTATGACTGTGTTGGGAATGAAGTGGAGGAGGAGGAGGATGTGTCATAACAGATTGGTGTTGTTCAGCAGAAATGGCTGACAATTTGGAAGGGATATTCGCTTGCTGCCGCTGGAAGGCCATCATTGGTTGCTGAGGCGATAGCGAAGACTGATGTGTCTGAGATGGCGGAGGACCATGTTGATAAATGGGTTGGACAACACCATGGACAGGAGGGTACACCGCATACTCCTGAGTTTCCATGGCTCCATACCCCTGGTTGATATTCCCAAATCCTTCCCAAGACTGAACACCTTCCGCAGGCTGGTAGGCCTGTAGAGGAGATATAGACTCCGAAGGGATGATGGGAGGTGACGCTGCCTGTGACGATGGGCTAGACCCGAAAGAAGGGGATTGAGATGGACACTTTGATACAAGCCGTGTCATTCCGCCAAGAGTGGATAGTTCAATCACTTCGTTCTTGACCCTGGTCGGATCAATGGGAGGTGAGCCTGGCAATGTTTCTGCAAGTGCCGTATGAGCTTTATCTCTCAGATTTGCTAGGATGGGCTGTAAAAAAATCAGACAGGGCGATCAGGACCTGGACACGCCACCTACCAGAATTTTCTGGGTTCGGGTATTATCAGAGACGCGGCTGAAAAGATTATAGGCGGTGTCAAGGTATGAAAGTGCAGAAGGAGCTAGTTGCATCTGAGCCTTGATGGCAATCGACCCCAAGACAATCTGGGAGACCAGGTTTTTTTTCTCATGACCGAAAAGCCCAGCATATTCCACTTACTGAGCATGAAAACACATGTGTAAACAAAAACCACTTGCGTTCTGTCAGGGCTGGATGTTGCTTGAACAAACTCTCGATCAAACCGACGAAAGAACAGGCACTCCTATAGGCAGCAAGGACTGATGGCCCATATTTGCTTCCCATAGGATCCGTAGGATTGTCTTCAAAGGCCTGAGCAAAAAAGCCTCGGTGCATGTAAAATAGCGCTGAAAATTGACCGTCAACATGATAGTTTCATGAGAGAGGAGGGCACCCACTGATTTCTCTGATAGCAAATGCGATATACCGCTGCATGGTCAACTCTACCGAGGGCTGGCCGACATGCTTTGAATCTCCAAAGCCAGGGATTTGTAAACTTGGAGGGGTATAGAAATTTCTCACTTTCTTGTCAAGGTCGGTGATGACCTTGTAAGAGGGTGTTTTGGCACCGAAAGCGGTATCGTGCACGTTGCTTAGGCATAACGCGGAGAAGCGGTGTTTCCAAGCCACGACTGAGGGGGAATGAGAATGAAGAGGTAACAAAGCGGAGTGTGGCGTACAATCCATTTCAACTTCACCCTGGGAATTGACGGTAGTATCAGTCGGAAACTTGCAATCGATATGGGCCGAGGACAAGGAGGGTGGACGGCCATATGTCAGACTCTAAAGCAAGGGAGATCAGTCAAGATGGGTGAGAGGAGAATTACTGCACGCACTTGCCAAGAATCGTAAGTAAGTAATTCGTAAAATAGAGCACGACGTCTGAGAGTCTCCTCCGGATCGACTTTCCATTTACCGCTATCTCGGTCTTGAGACGGGTAGATGAGTGACAAGGGAAAAAAAGAAGCAAAAAAGTCTCACGTAGGCCGACCTGAAGTGGAGGTTGAGGACAAGTGGTCAGATAGTAGGAAAAGGGGGGGATACTGACACTCTGAGCCATCTTGACGATAATTCCCATGATGATCCACCTTGGACTTGACATTTCGGAAAGGAACATGAAATGACACATGAGGAGCTTGAGACAGAAGAGTGAGGATGGAGAAGTAAGAGGAGGAAGAAACATACCAGAGCTTGGATGGCTGGTATGGACTGTTCTTCGAGGATGGAATCAAGAGCCAAAGAGGCTCTTGCGAGTTGATAAAACTGCATAGACTGGGGATTATGAGGGGGCGAGTTGAGGTCCAAAAGGCTGCCAAGGGCCAAGGCCATGAAGAAGACGGCTAGATGATGTGAACTGGGGGGCACCTGTGGAAGGGAGGAAGGGTTGTAGATGGGGCGGAAAAGGGAATCATAGAAATCAAGTTGGCTAATGGGAGTATACCTGGAAGAAAAGACAGAGGTCAGGGAGAAAGAAGGAGATAGAGGGAGGGACGTGCATCCAGGCAGCATGACGGTAATAAAGGTCGGTGAGTCGTTGGGCGGTGGAGGCATCTGGGAGATAGCTGATGATGGTGGTTCGGATGTCAAGGGCGGTGGCAATGCCAATGGTATTGAATGGGAAAGCGGAGGTGAGCCAGGAAAGGTCTTCTGGGATAGACGAGTCGGGAGCGGAGTCTCCGTCGCCGTTGTCGTCGTTGGCGGTAGCTTCATTCTACACAAAATGTCAATGAAGGAAGCGTGGACAGAAAAGGTCGTACCTGCAAAAGATACTGTTGGAAGAGTTTAGATTGTGTCCAGATGAGAAGAAAAGAAGGCGTACCCAGGAGTTGGCGGTGGTGCCGAAGAAGTTGGAACGACCATCGTGGGAGATGAAGCTTTTTGGAACGATAAGCGTGTGGCGGACTAGATAAAAAAGACAAAGGGTAGGCGTACAGGGAGCCCAGGGCATCGATAGTATCAGACTGGTCTTGTTGATCGTCCTTGGGGATGACGGTGTTGGTGGGCTCGCGCTCGAGGGGATACTTTATCTGAAGCAGCTCTTGTGAGAGGAGGGGATGAGGCTGGTTGGAACAGCCGGCATGGGCAGCTGCGAGGGCATCTTCGAGTACTCTGACCCGGGAAGAAAGATCGTGGATTTTTTCATGGAGAACCTCGGTATTTGCGAGGACAAAGCTAGGTAGTATATGAGCCCAAGAAAAAAAATAAAAATAAAAAAATAAAAGACAGACCGGTTGCCCTTGCCAGTTGTGAGGGAGCCCTGGGGGCAGATTGCAGCACAACCTTTCTTGACACAATTAGTGCAGGGAAAGACTTTGCTGCATTTGAGTTTGAGGCGCCTGCACTCGGCACACGACAGTGTTACCCCCCGTCGTTTGCTGCGCTCCATTGTGTTGCTCTTAGTCTGTCTGTTGTCGCCTGTTTGCCCTCTCTTTGCTTCGTACGTCCACCTTTTTTTTCTTTGTGCGGATGACCCATAGATGACGAGTCCGATTTCCGTGACGAGTCTTTTATTTTTTCCATTCATGCCTTTCTGACCTTCTTCTGCTTCTCTCTCTCTCCTCCATATACTCATCCATCTCCAGATGTCAGACGACGACGATGACGACGACACCACTACCACCGTCCTTCTCGGTCTTCCAGATGGCCCGATTCATGATCCCAGCGACATAACAGACGTCGCCGTCTCTCGCATTGGCGGCCACCCTGTACGCCGCCCCGTCCTACCCTGTCTTTTTTTTCTGATCTCCTCAAAGGCCTTTCTTCCTTCTTCTGAACTTCCTTTCCATGCTTCCCAATGCAAATCTTGTTCTTTCCCTATGCCCCTTCTCCTCCAGATATGGTGTCCTTTTGAAGACAGCCCCATGGACAGAGCTCTCTATGTCTGGGGCTGCTCCCGCGGTCCCTGTCAGATCAAATCCGGAAGGTAATTTTTATTGTCACATCACGTGTTTCCCTCATCCCTGTCAAGCATCCGTGCTTGGCGCGCTCTTCATTTCAACGAAAAGTACGCTGCAAAGCTAGCCAAGAAATCCCATACCCCAAAACAAAAAAATCCATTTACTGTACGTCGCTCCACTTTTCTCCCCCTTTTGTTGCCTACCCACTATAGCTCTCTCCAGCCACACACCTAAGCCCCTTGGGAAACAATGTCTTCGATCTTCCTCAGACTACCCAACAGGACACTGGTGACGAGTCAGATACTTCTGATGACTCCCTTGTCATTGCTATTGCCTCAGTCACCCTTGCTGATTCCGTTTGGAAAGCAGCCCCCTCCTATCAACCCTTGTATCTATCTACTGTGTCTGAATATTTGTCCCCCCAACCAGACTACAGGCTTTCTCCAAACGTCCATCTAACCATTTCCGACGAATCAGATCCTACATGGACTCGTGAACTCTACGAAAACTCTCTGAAAACTGACTCCGTCTTTGATCGCTTCGCAAAACGTGTTTCGTATGAAAGCCAACAATGTCTTCGGTATTATCTTTCAATTGTTATGTTTCCTTCCTCATTTGTGATTTTAGCTATGATTTACAAGGCATCCCGCTTCCATATGCCAAAGACGCTGTCTTTGATAAGCTCTTCCCTGTACCTGCGCCCAAGTCTACAACCCTATCCCAATTTACCGTCTCTTCCCTCACCAAACCCACATATTCTCCAACCTCAGACCTCATCCCCCCATGTTCCATATGTCAATCCCCACGCACATTTGAATGTCAGCTCATGCCCAATCTCATTAACGTCCTCAAACAACCCTCAAACTCGTGCGAATCAAGTCAAGAGAGAAAGACAGGCCTGCAGATGACGCTTAAAGGCGACGACGGAATGTCGTGGGGCACCGCAATGATTTTTTCTTGTCAGCAGGATTGTTGTTCTGTTGACGATAAAGAGGTAAAAGAATGCTGGACAGAAGAACTGGTGGTTGTTCAATGGGATACATGACTAGTTTTCGCAGAGATCAGATAAGATATTGCTAGTTGTCGAGTCACACAACAAATATAATTTAATTCTTTTTCTTTTTTTGGGTGAGATGCTTTTGTATCGATTGCGTCTTATTTCCTCCTCTTTCCATTGCTCTCTTACTCACTCACGGAACCTTATGGCTTCGTCTGCGGACCAAATTCCTTCCCAGCAGTTCTTCGATGGATCAAACACCAAGAGTGCAGGTAATTTCAAGTGCTCAACACTTGGATATCCAATCTTATCTGTCGATCGTATAGCGAAAAGAGAAGCAAAGAGGTTAGAGAAGGAGGCAAAGCTAGCTGCCAAAGTTACAAAACAGTCTTCCACCACGCCGAAAGCCAAGAACGGTCCTGTGGGGAAGAAGGACAAACTCAAGGAGGAAGAGCAAGAGTTTGTAAACACCACCCTTCCAGGAGAGAAGAAGGGTACGCTCTGTGTCGTATGAGGGCGCTCGAGTTCTGGTTTATGATGTTTCCATAAGATGTGTCCGGCCCCATGCCTGCTGGCTATAATCCTCTCGCCGTCGAAGCAGCTTGGTACGACTGGTGGCTCAAGTCAGGTTTCTTCAAACCTCGAGTCGATCAAGATGCAGACGGAAATCCCAAAATTAAGCCTGCAGGACTGTTTGTCATCCCTGCACCTCCACCCAACGTAACTGGAAGCCTGCACATCGGCCATGCATTGACGACGGCTATCCAGGATGCCCTGATACGCTGGTATGCCTAAGTCGTTTTCTTGGAATTTGGGCTCTGATGGGTTGTAACCTCAGGAATCGTATGCTGGGAAAGACAACGTTATTCGCGCCTGGTTTCGACCATGCCGGTATCTCTACTCAAAGCGTTGTTGAAAAACGATTGTATAAGACTCAAGGAAAGACAAGACATGACCTGGGTCGTGAAAAGTTCTTGGAACAGGTCATGGCCTGGAAAAACGAGTGTGTCGTCTACTCGAACATTCTATTTAGGTCATTGACGTGTTCCCAGCTATCAAGATCGTATAACTAAACAGCTGTACCGTCTCGGTGGTTCTTACGACTGGGATCGTACTTCGTTTACCATGGATCCTGTGCGCCTGCCTCTTCTATATCAAGTCCAAACTTCTGATCCATTGCTCGACGTTCTAGAAACTCTCGAAAGCCGTCATTGAAACTTTTTGCCGTCTTCATGAAGACGGTGTGATTTATCGTGCTAACCGCCTCGTTAATTGGTGTGTCAAACTCAACACTACTCTCTCAAACCTTGAAGTCGAACAGAAACAACTCGACGGTCGCACTTTTCTTGCTGTACCTGGCTATGATCCAAAAGAAAAATTTGAATTTGGTGTCTTAACGTCCTTTGCCTACCCCATCCTCGATTCTCCCACAAATGAAAGAATTGTCATTGCTACTACACGTCCAGAAACCATGTTAGGTGATACAGCTATCGCCGTTCATCCTGATGACACGAGGTATCTACATCTGCACGGAAAATTTGTTCAACATCCGTTTGTGCCCGATAGAAGAATTCCAATTGTGACGGACAGTATTATAGTGGATATGGAATTCGGAACGGGTGCGGTCAAGATCACACCTGCCCATGATCCAAACGATTATGAAGTTGGATTGCGGCATGGATTGGAATTTGTGAATATTCTGAATGATGATGGGACGCTAAATGCGAACGCGGGTGACAAATTCAAAGTATGTGGGATCCTAGACGTTTCATAATGACGAGGATGTCATAATGATTTAGGGGATGAAACGCTTCCATGCACGGGTAGCTATCATCAAGGCTCTCAAGGAATTAGGGTTGTATGTTGAGACGAAAGATAACGCAATGCAGATCCCAATTTGTAGCAAGTCGGGAGATATAATTGAGCCGATTCTGAAACCGCAGTGGTGGGTCAACTGTAAGCCATTAGCAGAGGAAGCTATCAAAGTAAGGAAACTTCTGATATTCCCGGCTGCTAAGCTTCGTAATTGACGATGAAATAGCGCACCAGAGCGGGCGAATTGTTGATCCAACCAAAGCAGTCGGAAAATGAATGGTATCGTTGGTTAGAAGGTATCCAGGACTGGTGTATATCGCGTCAGCTATGGTGGGGTCATCGATGCCCAGCCTACTTTGTTCGCATCGATGGACAGGAACAGGATGTATGTGATTTCGGCTTGCCATTGGTGATTGAATCAACCTGATTTACTTTTGAAAGATTAATGACGGTAAGAATTGGGTGGTTGGAAGGACAATTGATCAAGCGAATGAACGTGCTGAAATCCTCGCCAATGGAGTTCCTTTCACTCTAGAGCAGGATGAGGATGTTCTCGACACTTGGTTCTCTTCTGGACTTTGGCCATTTTCTATCATGGGTTGGCCAGACAAGGTATGGCTGTTTATTAGCTTTCAATCTTTTGGAATGCTTAGGTAGATTCATAGACTGACGATCTCAAATACTTTTATCCGTCATCTGTCCTTGAAACTGGTTGGGATATCCTTTTCTTCTGGGTCGCGCGTATGGTCCTCCTTGGTATCAAACTCACGGGCCAAATGCCATTTCGAGAAGTTTACTGCCATGCTATGATTCGTGACGCTCACGGCCGTAAAATGTCCAAATCTTTGGGAAACGTTATTGATCCTATCGACGTTATTCAGGGACTTCCCCTTGCCCAACTACACGATAAACTCTATGAGGGGAATTTGGATGATAGAGAAATTGTCAAAGCAAGAGATGGACAGAAGAAAGATTTTCCTAAAGGTATTCCACAGTGTGGCACGGATGCCTTGAGGTTTGCCCTGTGTACATATAGCGGAGGAGGGAGAGATATCAATTTGGAAATTTTGAGAGTGGAGGGTTATAGGAAATTTTGCAATAAGATTTTTAATGCGACCAAGTTTGCAATGTTGAAGCTGGATGAAGCGTTTGTACCTCAGCCCCGTATTAAGGTGAGTGTCCCTATTACTTTTCTGTCTCTTGAGCATTTCGTTGATAATTGTCCTCGCAGCCGACTGGGAAAGAATCGCTGGTCGAGAAGTGGATTTTACACAAGCTGAACATCGCTGCTACTGAAGTAAATCAGCATCTTACGGATCGTAACTTTATGGCTGCAACAACATCGGCGCATAATTTCTGGCTGTACGAGCTTTGTGATGTCTACATCGTATGTCTCTTCGAGTATCCCATTACTGTTTTCGCAATAACTCATCGTATTGTGTAGGAAGCTATGAAGCCCATGACTGAAGAGTCAACACCACTGGAAAGAAAAAAGTCTGCCCAACAGACGTTGTATACTTGTTTGGATTATGGCTTACGCCTGCTTCATCCTTTCATGCCTTTTGTTACGGAAGAACTTTGGCAAAGGTTGCCTAGAATGCCGAATGATTCAACTCTATCGATTATGCTGTCTTCTTTCCCCATCTCGGTGCGCAGATTAGTCTTTTTTGACATTATATTGCTCATTCAGGATTGGATAGGATCCTGACTTTGTGTTTAAGGAGGAAGATCAAGAGTTTGACCTTGTATTCTCAACGCTTAAAACGGGCCGTTCATTGGCGGCATCATACAACCTCCAGAACAGCATTCAATGTATGTGATTCAATGCTGGTTCCAGAAACAACATTGATGCCGGTTCTTCCAGTCTTCATTCACGTTCAAAATGATGCTGAGGCTACCCTACTAGAATCCCAAATCCCAACAATTGTAACCCTCATCAAAGGCTGTAAGAGTGCACAGGTCGTCCGTTCAGCCAGTGAGATACCCGAAGGATGTGGAGCAAGTGTCGTCACTGCTTTTGTGACTATACATACCCTCGTCAAGGGCTTGGTCGATCTTGATGTAGAGATTGGGAAATGTAAGAAAAAGCTCGATATTGCCTTGTTGAACCAAGCCAAGATTGTCAAGACGGAGGCGCAGCCTGATTACATGGAGACTGTTCCGGAAAGTGTGAGGTTGGCTAACGAGGAGAAGGTGCGTTGCACAGATGTTGAATAACTGCGTGTGCTGATATGATTATAGCGCAAGCTGTTTGAAGCTGAGGTTGCGACGTTGGAGGCGTCGATAGCAATGTTTAATGAACTCAAGTAGAGTCCGTACTGAAAATGATTAATACATCTGATTTTGAGCGAATTGTCCAATATCTTTTCTAATCTACCCCCGAAGGTTCTTGCGGTTCTGGATGCCATCAATCAATCCGGAAAGAGCCGTAATAGATAGACCTTCGGAAGAAAAGTGGATGTGTGAAAGAAGACTTGGAATCGACTTGGAATCGACGTGCCCCAAATCCTCCACAGCAGATGCGACAGGAGGTCATTTTGCAGAGGTCGCGCTGTATGCAGCGGCATACTGACGTTACGTGTCAGTAGTCTCTACATCGGATACGAAAATCTATAAGAAAGCAACAAATTTGTAAGTTCTTACGATGAACAACAAGTTCGGACAGATGCCGAGACTTTAGTCAAAAAAGGCATCCGGACCGATAAAAATTTTCCTGACATAGAGATTATCTATATCTTTTCGGTGTGCCGACACCTCAATTGGGCTTCTGGAACCTGAAAGATCACCAGCTGGCTGATGATGCAATGTCTAGCAATTCCCTTGTATGTACGTCGATCTTAGCCTCGCAGCCTTTGGACTAATTTTTGTCTCCAGCTCGATTACGAAGTCTCAGATTTGTCCGGATGTCCTTGACAACCGAACAAATCGGTCATTCACATCAATCTATATTCTTTGTATACTTCTCTCTTACTATCATGGTAGTTCAGGACAGGTCAGCCACAGGGTCTTCTCGCAAATCAATTCTGTCCTGCGCTGAATGTAGACGGTTCGTCTCCCTCCACTTGCTCACCGTAGAATCATCTGATACAATATTCAGATCAAAGCTCAAATGTGACCGGTATGCTCAGAAAATCTTGCCCATTTTCATAATCGAACATCTCAAACATCATACCTCCCAGGGCCTTTCCATGTCAATCATGTGTTCGGTGAGTATTTTTACATTCAATGCCACCTATGATTGAGATGTACAATATGCAGTCGGGGATGCGCTGCAATATGTCCCGAAGGCAATTCTGAAACTCTCTTGGTAAACGACTCTTCTCTCATGTACATTCATAGGCATTCTACCAGCGACAAAGGGAAATAAGTAGGGAAAAAATTTGCAGAACTTCCAGATGTCAGTGTAACGGACGTCTGCTACAGGGTGCTCATGGCACACGCCGAGGAGCTCTCTGAACAGGTCAAGTACCTCAATTCTAGAGTTCAAGAACTCGAACAGATACTACAGACACAAGCACAACTCTCGAATATGGATACGACGAAGCAAGAGCAGATTGAACCTCAAAGTCATCCTCTCAAGCCAGGATCTCCTGCAGAGCTGGACAACCATCATGAAGCCCAACCGAACTCACCACCTGAGACAATTGAGGAGAGCCTCGGATACGGAACAGATGTTAAACTTGTTACAGATCGCATCGGTTCTCTTGCAATAGGTCAGGAAGGACAAATGCGATATCGTGGAGAGACAGCGGGTGCCGAGGTGTGTGAACAGTATATTTTTGTAATTTATGATTCTCAGAAGCTCTCTCTCGCAGTACCTAGAAGATTTACTTCCTGTATGTTCCCGAACATCATACTCACTTCATTTTCCGACATGTTTACTAGTCAATTTATGACGAAAACAAATATCGCTTGAAGGACCTTGATTTTCCGCAGGAAATCAAGGAGCTTGCCACGGCTTTCCCCTACGGTCTCAGAGATGCTTCCTATCTCAAGACCTACTTTCTATATTTCATACCGTCACGAGAAAGGGCCCTTCATCTCTTTGACACCTATTATGAGTACACTTCATGGATGTGAGCTTTTTTTTGAGTGTCGCTTCCCTGACGCCTACTTCTTTTGCCCAGGTATAATCCATTTTCTCGTGATCTTTT
>Ga0153986_1000535_pt1 | contig 11445 bp, 13 predicted proteins | sample TSGA070MetaG_FD_104724 | JGI IMG/M metagenome (GOLD analysis project Ga0153986, IMG submission 104724) | Attine ant fungus gardens microbial communities from Georgia, USA - TSGA070 MetaG | ecosystem: Host-associated > Fungi > Mycelium > Unclassified | place: USA: Georgia, Alexander Wildlife... | reverse complement strand
TCTGAAAGAGAGTAAAAGGGAGGATCAGAAGAAAGAATAGAACTGGTGTTCTATTCTCTTCCTCCATGTATTTATAGTCCTTGAGTTACATGTTCTTGTAACTAGGAAGTGTCACTTGAGTGCAAGTATTACAAGACAGGGTCACTAAGGTGTTACAGAACAGAGTCACTAGAAGTTACAAGTAAAATGAAAAGAAGGAAAGAGAAGACAACTGAGTAGAAGAATGTTATAAGACAAGGTCACAATCAAGGGTCAGACACAAAGAAGGAGAGAGGAGCCCACTATCTTGGTAAGAGTTCTAATAAGCAAGAGTTGTGTCCTAGAAGTTCCAGAAGTTTAGCAAGATGAAGGAGTATGGGTGAGATTGGACAATGTAGCCATCTCTGTATTCTAGAGCAGTTCAAGCCACTGCTGGTCTATAGCCGACAGCTCTGGTGAATCCAGATATGTCATAACACCCTATGGCTATCAAAGTATTTTGATGAAGTAGGGTTACCAATCCCAAGACCACTCAAAATATTCACAGATAATAGTGGCTCTATCTCAAACAGCCTAAACAACAAGAATCACTGATGTACTAAGTACATCAACGTGCAGCACTATTTTATTAAGGAGCATACAAAATTAGACAATGTCATATTCCAATATACTCCAACAACTGAGAACATAGCTGATATTCTGACAAAGGCACTACCACAAGATATGCTACGCAAATTTGTACACCAGATGGAATTTAATCCAAGAGTTATGAGCACACCAGTCCAGGGGAGTGTTTTTTAATTAGAATATATGACATGACCAGCACATTACTGTCAAGATGTTACTCAGTCTGAAATAGCAGAACTGTATTTGTCTAGTGTACCTGTCAAGATGTTACTAACAGATACATCAGTACATGACAAGTCAGAACATGAGAAAGTAATGATAAATACCTCAGTCTGAAATAGCAGAACTGAGGTTAGAAAAATATAATGACGTGAAAACATCAACACTGATTAGTAAGCAGTTACTGTCACAAAAGATAATCAAGAGAGATGTGAGAGGAAGTGTAATTGGATATAATGAGTCACAATGTCATTCACAACAGTGTTGATATGGACTGACTCCTGAAGGTCTCATTTCTATTGTCCCACTGAAACACGCTATGTTATTTTTAACTGAGACACGACATACACTGATAGATATTAAACAGCGTAGTAGACCAGTTAGTACCTCAGTTGATCACCCGTTAAGGTGTCATCTGAGTTACTTGTCTTTTAAGAGGCAAATGGAACTCACTAGAAAATCCAATGGCAATGTTCATTAACTTGACTTGGCTAGCTTACTGAGGTACACTCTAGAATGTTCTACAAACATGTCTATAAAATAGATACAACAGTTAATTTCCTGATACTCGTAGTTAAGATCTATCGACTATTCGCTACCGTAAGACTACTCAAACAGGATCTGAAATTTTCCCAATGGCATAGCTAAAATCATTCCCTGTGGGCATTTGTTATAGACTGTCGTGGACGCTTGTCGTAAGTGTCATGGGAATTTGTTGCGTATCGTATGGCACGGCTAGGATCAGATGGATGCAGAATGGCTATGCAGCCTCCGCCGGCTCCTTTTCATCTGTAGTTTGGAGTGACGCTAGGCTTTTTCACAGAAGCTGATGTAAGCGTGTTGCTTGCGCGCATTTGCTCGCCCCTGTAGTATAACCAGACCGGGAATGGGAAACCAATCACAATCGCACATCCAGCCAACAACTATGAGAAGACATTAATACCTGCAACACTAACCAAAGAATGAGAGAGACGTACAGAGTTTCCACCACCTTGGCCCAGTGCCCGATACATCTGAGCACCGAATAACGGGAAGGCAAATCCGAGTAAGGATCTGAACAGCTGATCACGGATTCCAAGTTGTCGTCAGCCAATAGGGGCCTCAATCTCAAAAGTCAGGACGTACAGAAGCAGCTGCAAGGGCACTGGCAGCATACGAAAATGTGTCAACCAAGTAAAGTTGAATGGGCAAGCTACAACAACATTAAAAAGATCCGTGTTCATAAGTATATTGATCATGCGGCCATCGAATCTATCGCTCACAAAGTCGCCATCATCCCTGAAATAAGAATAAATTATATTCTTATCCAAGATAAAGCGGAAATGAGACTCACCGAAACCAAAGATACCTGTCCCGACAATCGGCATGATCCAGTGGAGTTTCGCTTGTGCAGACCAGCCATACCAACTGGGCACAGGCATTAGTCTCTCGCGTCCAAAGTCACAGAAGACAGCTTACAACAAACCAATAGGTATAAAGAGTGAACCAAGAAAGAGTGCAGGTACCCGCATTTCTGGCTTGCCAACTCCATCGTTCTTTTTTGCGAGCTATTCAGAGGTATTGATAAAATGTCGATATCAAACCAGGAGATCTACGTACGTAATTGTAATTTTGATCCGCGAATCTAGCGCAACAGCCCGTGGAAATGAAGAAACCGACTCCAAGGCCGATGTAAGCTAACCCCCCGGTTCCGGTATTGAATCCGTAGGTTTCGGAGAAAAGGTCGGTGAAGGTTGTGAACATAAGGTAGTAAATACCATACTGGCTTTTAAATTTAAATTGTCAGGCCCATTCTTGATATTTGATTTAAACACTTACAATGCCATGAACAAACTGAGCATGAAACAGATTGAGCTCCTGAATAGGAGAACAGTTGGCCTCCTGAAATTGACCCAGAGATAACTCAGAAGCTCCCCACGAGATTGTTGGAGCTGCGGGATAGCCTTTTCTGGATCTGCTGAACGAGCAGCTAATCGTATACGAAGAACAGGTGCATATGTTTCTTTTAACAATGGGATACCGATCAATGAAGCAAAGCCGCAGATACCTAAATGTCCGAACCTTAATCCAATGAGTCAAAGGATGAGGAATAACTTACATGAAAAGATAATAAAAACCCATTTGACTCCTATATTTTGTGCAATAAAACCACCGGCAATAGGTCCGACGACAGGGCCTTTGTATCTGCGTCAACAAACCAAAACGTTCAAAGACAAGACATCGTCTGAAATACCTACCAACCAAAGGTCCTAAAGTAAACATCGCCATGGCGGAGGCACGGTCACGCTCAGCGAATAAATCACTGACTGAACCACCTCCGATGGCAATAGGCGCACTTCCAGACAACCCAGCTATAAAAGAGTGTAAGGTATCTCAGTCGCAATGATTCAATGCAGGTTACGTACCAAGGAAACGCAAGGCAATAAGCGACCCGACGTTGGGAGCAAAAGCACATCCCAGACTGAATGCCACAGTGAATATGTTCGCAATGTTAAATACCTTTTCTCGGTTGGAGTAAGGAAGATAGTATAAGCAAAGACACACTGATCATAAATGATCACCTACCCAAGTCCGTCCATACATCTCGGACAGGGGAGCAAATAGGAGAGGCTAAACCAGATGTAGCATAATAAATCTTATTCCTTTCCAGTTGAAATTATGATTTACCCCAAAAGCAAAAGTAATCAAATATATCGAAAGGGTCAATGCGATCACTGTCGGATTGGTAATGTTGTATTTGGCGGCAACCTCCGGCAGACCAGGGGCCATCATAGAACTCGCCAACGGGGGACAAAAACTGTACAGAGAAATCTCACAAGATCCAGGGTCAGACATGCAACCAGCTCTGAGATATAACCCAACTTACTACTCCTACCGCTGTCCACTTCCTGGAAAAAGACCAGTTCCTGGCGTTGGTTGGATCGACTTCCCATGCTTCCTCTGGATCGTCCGCCACCTTGCTTGTTTTCTCTTCTAAGAGGCTGGGTTCGATTTGGCTAGGCAGTGACCGTACGGGTTCATGTCGAGGGACTATGGCGTTACAGCCGGTGTAGTGTACATGAGTGTCTGAGGATGCGGAGGCAGTGGTATCCGGCCGAGAATGGTTCATGAACTTAGTGAAATCCAAGGCAAGCGGGAGACCGCGTGAAAGCAACGATGGTATTTCTTTCTTTTATACCTTCACGTCACCATAAATTACAAGATTCCGCTCGGGCCGACCGAAATAGCTTGTGTACCTGGTGCACGTTTCTAAGTCTATTGAGTTCCGGTCAGATTTTTGATGACTGAGTCAGTACAACTCTCGTCAAGTGTACATTCCGTCCGATGGTGCTCGGCTTCCTTTTCGGGAGTGTAATGACGGCACACTTTACACGTCTTAACATGTTTGCATCGTATCCCTTGGCCCTCAGAATTTTGGTTCTTGAATCGCCACATCGTTTATTACTGCAGAATGACAGCCATGGACACGCAGCTCATCGAAGCTGAAGCGATCAGTAATTAGGGGAATCCTACGCTGTGACTTCACAAGTCCAGCCAATCGTGGTCTACTTGACTTTTGATCACCAAGGCTTCAATCTATATACTTTTACCAACCACTACCAATCTATATTTCACTCGGATTTCGCAGGTAAACTAGCGGGTGGCATTTACTTCATCCTCTCAATTACTGATCTGCTCATTAGACGTCTTTCAAAAGTCCACAGGAGATGACGTTATGCACGACATTATTCCAAACTCTTTACCTTCGTTGTTGGAATCTTATCGGGCATAATCACCTCCCCTCAAGTGGGGTATATGGCCAACTAAAATTAATGAAGCATTGCCTTCTTACCGGCGTTTCTGCGAAATTTCCTCGGACTCCGATTTTATCAAGGCTCATAACTAGGATCTAGGATCGATTACGGTCAGAACATTTAATTGGGCCACCCAAGGTCCTCCTCGTGACAGTCAGTTTACTTGATAATCTGTGATCTATGATAGAAAAACAGACTGAGACACTATATCTTATTATTATTGCTGCCATTTCTCCGCTTTTCAAAATTATTCTTATTGACAGTACATTGTCTCATTTACTTCCTCACTAAGAGGCCTATCACTCGTATGGCATTCATCTCTGTTGGCAGTCTCTGAGTCATAATGTCCATCATCGACGACGATATAAATAGTCCGATGATCGATAATCTTCACGACTTGGTTGGGGTTGAATTCAAAAGAACCATTATCAACATGTGACTCCACTCTACATGAGTTGTCTACATGTGTTTTGGGGTAAGGTTTCATGGGAACGAATCCAAAAATGGAAACAAATTACCTCCCTCATTTATGCCAACGGTACCAAAAAAAATGACCACATCAGGTTACTCGGGTATTCTTGAGTTGGGTTTGTTGAGTTGTGTGAAATTTCCTGTACATAATGTCTTGTTAATTTGGCCGATGACACCCCAATTTCTCATGAGGAACAAGCTATACACACACGTACACACGTTGAAAGCTGTCAGAGAATTAATGAGTTTATCATCAATAAGTACACACGAGACCAACCGGATGTCCCAACCGTCGTCAATGACGTACAAGAACTTACAGAACCTCTATCTAAAAAAACTCTTTTGAAACGGCAATAAAAGAGAGTAGCACTCGTGAGAAAAAAACCGGTCGCGCGTTCAGAAAAAAAAGATCAAGTTGTTGCCTCTTATCAGTAGTGAGTCAGCCTGACAGTCACCACATCATAAAATAAAAATAGATTTGACCGTGTGTATATGTGCGTGTCAGCAAGCTCTCCTTGGGTTGTATGAAGCTTAAATCAAAAATCAAAAAAAAAACAAGAAAAAGGAGAAACGAAAGTGTTTTGTACGTCCATCGAGAAAGGGAACAAGCTCACGTGAATAAACGCATTTCATCATCATTGCGTCCTCTCTCTCCCTCTCTCTCTGTCTCTCTCACACACACACATTGCATTGCCGCTCTATCCATTTGGAGCCTAATTTTCATTCAAACAACAACAAAAAAGACAACCCTGAATGATCTAGTCAATAAATAGGACGGGAGTCGTGCTGCGGCTGCAATTCGGCATCGCTCATAACGGAGATCATAAGAATCATTTCAGTCAAGCTGACAATAGCAGGAGATGATTTTTGATTTCAGGACTCCGTCAGTTTTCAGATTAGACCGAGCAATCGTGGAAGAAAAGAACACTGTCGAGATACTTCTTTCCTTTCAAAAAATATACACTCCAGACTCTCTAAATATGAGAACAGGGGGATAAGAACTTGTTTATCAAGACCATGTATTGGCTAGGACAGGTTCTCTAAACCCCAGGGATCGACATGAATCCATTAAAGACTATGACTTGGAGCCCCTTTCCCCCCAAGAGATTATCTAAATAATAAATACTTCGGCCCGTCCTTGATATAAAGAAAAGAAAAAAAAGAATCCATCATCATTACCTCTACTAAAACACAATCATTCTTTTGCACTATCTCCACCACCACCAACACCAAAAGCAAAAAAATCAAACCTATGTCGTATTGACCTTTTCCTTCAACGACGAAATAAACTGTTGATAACTCGGCAACACATCCACCCGATCCTGTATAAGCGCACTAAGCGCCCAAAGCCTCAACGGTGGCTCCCCATCCTCCTTCACAACATACAAATGAGGATAATACACCCCACGTCGCATTTCACGGATCTTTTGAACAACCGCATTGACACGTCGCGAAAAATCGTTCTCAAGTATCGGTAACGTTGTCTGAAGTCAGTGAATTAGTTATGGTTCATATCGGGAAGGCGTCAACTTGAAAGAATGATCAAAAACCAACCTTGCCACCAGATAAATTCTCATAACTCGCAAGACCAAAAACATCCATGATAAGTTGAGGCACGGCGTCACGTCCAACCCAGAGAAAGACAGTTTGTCCATCCTCAATCAAAAAAAGGCCGTGGCGCTCAAATCGCTCCGAAGTCGAGGGAAGTGCAGGGGGAAGTGTAATTCCATGTTCACCAATCGTACCAGCCTATTATAAAAAAAGAGGGTCGCATGTCAGTTTCAACAAGTCAGGAAAAGACGACTTGAATCGGGAGAAGTAAACAATGTCCTTACCTCGGCAGGCATGTTGTGCAAAGAATAAAACGTCGGGTAAATATACGGAATCAGCGATTGCGAAGGTAATGTTGTCAGCAACGCCTGCGCATACGCTCGAATATCCGGCGGAATCTGTGCACTCTGACGAATACCAACCTAGACAGAGAAAAACCAGGACACACAGTCAACAACCACAGTCACTAAATGACTTGCGACAATAGAGACTCACATTCTTCAGCAGCGCAAGTACTAAAACCGGCAACATCTTCATGTTTTCAGAAATCGCCAACTGTGCACTTGCTCCTGCACCCCCCGCTGTCATACTCGTCCTATACGCGATAAGTATATCTACAAGTTTCTGATACACAAAATCTCTCGCATCCTCCAGTTTGTGAGTCAAACTCCTCTCAACAGCCTTGTTCGCCAACAGTGTCGTAATCGCAATCTGATCAGCAGATGCAAATACTTCAGACAAGTTGGTAGTAGTAGGCAAAGCGAGGGTAACAACACGTATACGTCGTTCACCGTAGCATGTGGTGTGTAGAACGGCGGTCTGGAACACAACAAAGGGTGTAGTAATGGCTTCTTCAATCTGAATCTCAATGGCGTAGGATTGGTCTTGGGGAACGGCTGGCATGGCGAGGAGATCGGTAGAACGGACGAAAAAGTTGCCGTGGAAGGATGACATGCGTACACCTTTTTCGGATTAGAGTAAGTCAAGGTGTTTAGAACTCATCCTCACCGCGTGATGCACGAACACGCATGACTGCTTCGAGCATAATGGGCATAGCCAGAACATCACCAAATTCACGAGCAAACTTGAGTGCATCCTCTGGCCTAGCAGCATTGAATGCGGGATAGTAGTATGTTTGGCCAGAGGTATAGTGCGGCAAGCAAGCTACACAACACTGTATCAATGCATTTCATAGATCGGAGAAGAGATAATATACCAAGGCTGGCAACATCTTGGTAGCTCTGGCTGAATAGGAACATATCAACAGAGACTTGAGATCTTGAACAGTCAATGGCGAAAGTCTTGTAGAACGGCGATGCGGCCTGAAGGAGACTCGACTCCTAATAAACCAAGCGATGAGAACCTCTTACACATCTATTATGTTTGTGGCTGACCTTGGCAGTACCGAGTAGTTTTGGGTCCTCTCTGTTCTTCAAAGCACCTGCACCGATACTAGGAAGAGAAGCGGAAAGAACAACAATTTTTCCACCAATCGGGGACTATGAGAATGGCCTGGTCAGTACTCACCATTCTCTCAGGACTTGAACTCACCATCAGCTTGAAACCAGCCTGTAGAGCAGGTCCCATCGCACTCCCAATGATATTGTTCTCCTGAAACATATCATTGATTCTACCTAACAAAGTTTCCAACGACGAACGTGACTCTGCGAGATTTACAAGCAAATCGGTAGGTTTGGGCAAAAATATATCATCAATATCTGAGACAACAAGCATAGAGGATTCTGAGCCAGACTGATGGCGTAAAATGTGTCAGAACTGTCAAATTTTACGGTTAGATACTGAATGACTCACGGGGATAGAGAAGAAATAAAGCGATGTGTCGTAGCAAATGATAGCGATTTTGGTACGTTGGTCTTCATCAGGGAGGTGGTCCAAGTTCTCAAGGATGGTGCGAGTGGCCGTGGCGACCATACCTACACACAAGGTCAACACTGATCCCGATTTTTTGACAAGGTACTAACCAGACTGTACAGCAGCATGACTCACGTCTATTAAAAACACATAGACAGCGGGTTGAGGCGGGCGGACCATGTACTCAGTAGGAGCCACAAACTCGACAACAGAATGATTGAGCTCAGCGCGAGCCCACCTATCACCGGGCTGGTTCTTCGCTTGATCCCAATCAAATAACTGAGGAACCTCATTCGACATATTACACATGCAACACCGCCATCTGACAACCCAACATCAACAATGCATCTTCGCAAAATGCTGAGTCTTGATAAAGGATCTCACCGATTCCCTCCATCAATGAACTGCACATATGGATTGATATAGGTCCTACACCTCCTACACCTTGCAATAACCGTATCGGTGACAACGGGCACCAATTCATCACCATCCTTCAATGACCTATATGGTGTCAAAACTAACGCCAAAGGAATTTTTGTCTTATTCAACAATGAAGACGTAGTTGGGATTGCATTCAGAGTACATCGTTGGTAGGAAGGATCGGCATTCGCCAAAGGAGATGGTGAGATCGACGAATTGGGTGGTAGCCTAATATCAGGCGGAGGTCGATGCAGCTCTCTTGGCTCAGGAGGTGATGTTAACAAATTCGTAGTATATAGCTGGAACTGTTTTTGTCCTCCTGCAGCTAGACCCATTTGCCCAAATTGAGCAGCAAGAGCATCAACACCTGGTTGAGTATATTGCAGTTGTTGCGTAGGAACATGGGCACTGTATCCAGCAGCAGCAGGGTCAGCTCCATAAGCGACGCCAGTTTGGTCAGGCTGTTGACCGTAATAGGAAGGCTGAGTTTGGAGGCTCTGGAACTGATTCTCGGCTGCAAGGCCTGGAGTGAAGAGCTGGGTGCCTGCAGGCTGAGGTTGCATTCCAGCGGCGCCATATCCAGAATCAGGTCCTGCTTCAGCGACGCCGTAGTAGGCCTGAGTCTGGCCAGCAGCATACTGGCGTTTTTTTGGATTGTGGTGGGTAGACTGCGTAGGGGGAGCTTGTAAATCCTGAGCTTGTACAGGAGGTTCCCATTGAGTATGGCCAGACGCGGTCTCTGAGTGAGTCTGGCGCCTTAGAAGTTAAAACCGGCCACGAGACGAGAACTAACCAATAAAGAGGTATCGCTGGTGCTCTTGATTCCTGTGTTAAAATGTCAGAAAGAGTTTTAAGCCAGTTCAAGAGAGCACCTACCACTCTGCAGCCCAACCTGGGGGCAGTTGCTGTGCTGGAGGTGAGGACATGAGTAGCAGAGAAAAGATTAGAAAAAGATTATAGGTGATATTAAGATCGCCACGTTCCCTGACAACACTCGCAAATACGTTGTATCACGTGGTCAATTTATTCAGTTACTGTAAGCAATCTAATCAGCCTGTGTAGATACTCTAGCTAACGGTTGCGAGGACGTCGACGGGTGTCCGACGCTGAGTTTGTTGCGCTCAAGTCGTTTGAGTAGTACCCCAGTGCAGCCCTCGAGCGACCGTACTTCCTCGTCGGTAGCATCTGCACATCCACCCCACCTGATCTTCAGATTCTCGTCGACCAAGAAGACATAACCGACTCGTGAGTTAGTCATCCCAAGAGCGTCACGAAGATACTCCATGCTTTGTGTCGACACCAAATATGTCGATTGTAGGTCGTGTGGTATCACCCTGCGGAGTGAGGTCAGGAACATATTGACCAAGAGGGACTTGAGGATATTCTCCTGGAGGTTGACTTGAACATATTGGTAGAGTGGATGTGAAGCATACCGCGCATGTGCGGGGTCGACAAAGCCTTTGGCATTGATCTGGTCTCTGGATGAGCATTGTAATCAAACCAGGACAGACTCTGGATCTTGCCTCAGATACTCTTGTGCCAAGCATGGCGAGTATGGTGATCTTTCCAAAACACATTTCGGTTGAAGTCTTGGTGGCACCCGTGTCAAGGCTCTTGCCTGAGATATTGGGCAGGTAGAGGGCCTTCTGCATCCAGTATCACCTCTGGTGGTTAGTTGTGGGCTGGAGTAACTCACATCCTCGCGGATGAGCACTTTGGGTGCTAGCCAGGTCTTGCCGCCGTGTTTGCGAGTCATGTTGAGATCGTGAAAGTAGCCGAAGCTGGCCTCTTTGATTCTAGCAATGGGGGTCAGTTATACATTCTGTGAGCAGCGCTATCGCAACAGACAAGTGTCTCCGCTGAGCCATGCGAGTGTCTGGATCCATGAGATCCTTCAGCCTGTCAACGGTGTTCCTGACGAGTATTGTCGGCCGCTCTCTGACCCCGAGGGGCCGGGCAAGGGGTGGAAGGGCATCTTTCTGAGATGGATGGGAACTATTGGTTGTATCTGGCGCAGAATTGGAGAGATGGGAGGAAGAGACGAAGGAACGTCTGGAGAGAGAACGCACGGGCCAGGCAAACAATGACATTTTTAGTTGTTTAATGCAAGTCACGAAAAGCGTATCACTCCGCGCCTATCACGTGATGTGCTTGGCAAACCCATAAATGGACGCGCTTACTCCCTCACAGCTCTCTTCTCAACCATCACCTCTTTTTATATTATATCAACATGGTGCGCATCTTCTCGTATATACTTGATATCTGTTTTGACCTGTCTTTTTTTTTAGTCTGGAAAAGGTGAGCACTCCCGATTTCTCGGCTGTTCAAGATTCTGAACAGGTGCACAGGAAAGTCTGGAAAAGCATCGTCTGGTGGCAAGGCTGGTGGCGACGGCAAGTCCCAGTCTCGTTCCTCAAAGGCTGGTCTCCAGTTCCCTGTCGGTCGTGTCCACCGTCTCCTCAAAAGAGGCAACTATGCACAGCGTGTCGGTGCTGGCGCGCCAGGTGTGTAC
>Ga0153986_1000533_pt1 | contig 11472 bp, 9 predicted proteins | sample TSGA070MetaG_FD_104724 | JGI IMG/M metagenome (GOLD analysis project Ga0153986, IMG submission 104724) | Attine ant fungus gardens microbial communities from Georgia, USA - TSGA070 MetaG | ecosystem: Host-associated > Fungi > Mycelium > Unclassified | place: USA: Georgia, Alexander Wildlife... | reverse complement strand
GGCTCGAGATACAATACTCTGTAGCTGCGAGGAAGTGAATGTCCACTTTGCCTGATCCATCGTCAGTCCTCTGTACGGCATAGCTGGGACATTGAAACTTGGAGATCGCGACAAAGGCGTTGCGGCAGGGCTCGCCGCGACTGTTGTGCCGCTGAGTAAGGGATTGATTCCAGGGGATTGGGGATCGGGGGATGGATTGGGGGATGGCAGGTCAATCGGTTGAGGTCTGGAGTCAGTAGGAGGGGTAGATACATTTCGAGGTGGTGAAGAGGATGAAATGGCCCCTGTACTGATCACAGACGCATCAGACGGCATCCGGCTCCTAGAAATAGAATTGTTGCTGGCATGTGAAAGCTGTCGTCGGGGTCCAGTAGGTCTCACACGCTCTCGACGATAGTTACTGATCACATTCTTCGAATTCTTCCTGGTCGTTATAAATTCATTACTTAGGTTTTGTGGAGCTTGTTGTGAAGATTGGATAAACGAATTGCTAGATTGTGCGTCATTACTCGAACCAAAGCTGCCTGGATGCAATATAGGTAGCGCTCTGTCTTGATGGATGGTATCGTAAGGTGGTGGAGATTCAAGGTTCTGACTTATCTCGGAGATTGGCCGCAGTGATTGACCATCATACGAAGAAGGTACCAAAGTCTGTTCAGCTGCAAAGGGATTCGTAAATTGAGGTCTAGAACCGGATTGATGGATTTGAGGTGATATTGGGTTGGCAGACATGGGAGAATGCATAGACCGTGATGAAGGATCGCGGTTCAGATTACCAAGCAAGGGAAAAGAGCCAATAGAAGATGGGGGAGTCATATCGGCTATGTTAGTGTCCCGGACTGTAGCAGCATCCGCTCCTTCGTGTCGTGGCTCATCACTCCGCTGTGAGTAATAGGAAGCACTACTATCTGACAGAGGTGCAGATGGTCCCTCATATGAAACTTCTACCTCCTGAGCTGTCCTTCCGGTCACATCTTCTGGAGTAGGTGGTGCAACTGGACCTCTCGCGCTTGCGTTACTACCTTTCCTCATGTGATTCAGAGCAGAATAAGCCCTTGTCAACATGGTCTGGCTCGGATGTTTATTTCTCCTTTGCAAAGGACATGCAGCAGACATAGGCGTATGTGGCATTGGGGAAAATTCATGACCTTCAGGTAGTCTTTGGATCATACCAGGCGAACCCGTGGAGCTGGCAGACGCGGACAAGAAAGGACTGAATGCTCTCGGTGTTTCAGGGAACGTCTGATGAGTTGTGATCCTACTACCATCGTCTCCTGTGGAAGGCGTATCCAGTGCTCTTTCAGGTATGAGCGAGAGAATCTTGTAGGTGTTGAGATCTTCAGAGCATCTGGAAATTTCGATAGGACTGGGGACACTGCCAAACCGCAATCGGCCACTAACTACTGTACCTGGTGGTCGTAGAGGGCTCAATGATGCTCCTTGAGAAGTGATACTACTGGTCTCTGGAGGCGTAGGTAGTGCACTACTCGGATTGGAAGACTGTCATAGACCACACTTAGATATGGAAACAAATATATCCTTAATCAGTTTGTTGCTTACAATTTGTAAAGAATGTCGGCGTGAACTTGCAACTCCTCCAATAATAGCTCCATCTGATGGTTTGCGAACAGTGCTTAGATCAAATCTCCCTGAAAACCAAATCAGCTGTGAATGTATCACTCGGTAGTTATGGATACATACTGTTTGTGGTACCCAACAATGGGGATATGTCTCTGCTTTTTTGTATTCCTGAAGTTGAAAGGCATTTGCTAGCCGGAGACGAAAGCTCCCAGCTGAATTCTTCGGCAATGGGTGAGAAAGCAGGGGAGAACGGTTTCTCTGGCTTCTTCTCAGAAAAGGAATAATAATCGAGAATATCCTCAGATTCTTTTGCTGAAGAAATCAATGTAGTCGATGACGATGGAACAGGGGAGGTACAAGGAATAGGTTGAGGAACTGGAGGAGGAGGAGGAGGTGGTGGTGGTGTTAACTCGGTTAGAGAACTGGGGGCTTCTGGTGAAATGGGAGATAGCTCGACTGCAGAGTGTTTCGGCTTGAGGGATACGCCTGAATTAACCGAGGGTGATTTGGGATATATGCCCGGACTAGCCGTGATTGTTGGCACCGATGAAGGTGTTTCCAGAATATACAGCTTCCGGTGTAACGCTAAAATATCCTTGTCTTTTTCTGCAGTAAATTCCGCAATGCTGTTCGGCCGAGAGCGAACACTATTGGCTTCACTTTTGGAAGGTGGTGGCACCAAGCTTCCCGTGCTCGATCGTCGCCTAATCTTCGCTTTTCTTCGAGTCTCTGTCCCAGTACCAGAATGTCGAGGTGTTCGAGGCGGTACGTAGACCCTCTCAGCGTTTGATGGAACAGGTGGAGCATTCTTATCAGCTGCAAAATTGTCGCTTGTCCCGCTTAGGGTCCGATCACGCCCATTAGGTGAATTCATGAATGAATGGTCTCCGCGAGGTAAGGTTGTGGAATCGCAACGGACGAGACCACTTCTGTATCTCGATGATCTGCTATCCGGGGACAAGACAAAACTGTTGCCAATCAGTGCTCGAGCAAGAGTTTGACCAGAGATCGCAGAGGACTCGACGGAAGAAACCTCGGAGAGGGGGCGGGGATCGTTTGCTTCTGCCGAACGAACGATCTGGACTTGAGCACCATGCATGGACATATTTGGGATTTTGATGGGAGTTGGTGCGCTTCGCTTCGGCATGGTCTGTTCCATTGTCTAGATAGAAAGAGCATCGTGATCTTTGTACAACGCTGTAAATGGGAGAGATTACCTCATTACTTGCAAAAGGATGGCTCGGCTGAGTCGAAAGGTTCACGAATGTGGACGCCTATTATAGGTTCAAAAATGCCCACTGAATCGTAGTCAATCACTCACGTCCATCGACTTGAGATAATCTAGTACATCATCTTCAGATGTCGAACGGTCGAAATCATCATCGTCGTGCTGAATTTCTTCTTGGGTGCTACGTAACGATGTCCCCTCTCCGTTGGACCCAACCGTCCGACCCGCAGCAGTCTTGCTTCCACCGGGTGATTGACGTGAGGGTGGTACATTGAACGTCGTCTGGAACCAATCTGAGCCAAAAGGGTCGGGTGGAACCTCATAATCGGCTTTGGTATGTGAGAAGATCTGACCCGAACGTTTCTTGGATACAATTTGTTCGTCAACGGATTCGTGGGTTGTGTGGCCATGTATGTCAATGATTTCCGGAGATGCATAAGGGTGTGGTGAGCTGAGACTGACAGGGTCTACTCGAGCAGCAGAGAATAGTGGTCTGGGAACCTTGGATATCCATCTGGGTGCCTTTGGTGCCTTTGGTAGACTGATGAAGGAAAGGGCAGGCATTGACACGAGAGGACTGCCGACAAGAAATTAAATTACCAGCCCTGGGACATGAAAGAACCGGGATGGCAACCAAGGGCGCTTCGCATCATTTGCATGATGTTTGGCGATGTGTAGCATGGAACATGCGTAAATTTGGATGGCTTCAAGCGCCTATGCCCGGAACAATCACTGTTCAATCACGTCAAGATCGGAGCACAATATGATGCCATCATTATGATATGATGCCTGTATTTCCCATAGGTCACCACCTAGAAGGAACTCTGTGGAAAACACTGAGTAGCACTCAACGGGTAGAGAGAAGGTTGGTGGAAAGTAGAGGGTTCCCATGCCACTCAAAAATTATCCACCCAAAAATCCTTTTTACATGTATTCTTACCAGAGTGTTGTATATTGTATCAATTGTTAGGGTACATCCTACCCCTGGTGGACCCTACCAAAACTGGAGTAGGCAAAAATTCTTAATTACTATTAATTATAGAATATGTTAAATGATTACATCTATCATCAAAACACTTGAGTCCCAGACAAATTCTAGTTCTGTAGCAAGTGCTCAGGAACTTCCTGTGAATTGTCATCAATTGCAAGATCTAGACATGAAACTGATGATTGCTCTGAAGACTACACAACAATATATTATCCAAAGAAGTTTCCATATCACATATTGTATTATCCTCATCCTCATGACTCATTGACCCCTATCCCTCAGCACTTCCCAAAGTGGTTACCATCATTCCATGTTTTTTCCATATCTTTGAAACTTATTCATTTATCACTGATATGACTATACAACCTATGGACTATTCACATGTACATATGATGATCAAATAGTAATAGCTAGTCATGGTTTCTAGTGGTAAGTTAATAGGACATTGGGTAGTGCCTGTATTTTTTCTCGACATCGTATACCATGCATTACAAACGTTGATCCATAGATCAACAAGACTCTGTATTTCAGTTCCACATGTCATCTTCGCTGATTTCTCTCGGATTCCTCTCGTTTTCACGCCTCCTTCTCTCTTGTTCCGTCTGATGCCTATACAATCCCGGGTGCTCATGGTCACCTTCCAAAACAATGGGTTGCCTCTTGCGGAATACATGGTACAGTTGTGTGATGAGAAGTGCGAAGGGGTGCAGAGCAGTGCAGATGATGGCAATGACCTGGTACAAAATATGTTAGTGTATATCCCTCATTCTTTGGGAAAAGGCACGCACATAGATAGGAGCAGGCTTTGGTTTCAAACTCCAGATGCTGATGCAAATCCAAGTCGCTGCCACAGTCCATACGATATCTCTGCGAAGTATTACAACAGCCAACCCAATCAGGTTAGTGCCCAGAAAGACTCCAAATACGGGCCAAATATGCCATGTATCGTAGCTAGTATCTGGGATAGATGGGTTATGGATGTAACCAAGCATGATGCTGGAAATTCTGAGTCAGAACCAATATTTAGAAATACATCAAGTAGGACGTACAATAGATTCAATGGAAAGAGGAGCATAAACGGAAGAATAAAAAAGAATCGGAGTGGTGCATGGATGAGAGCTGTATCAAATGGCCTGGACGAGACGGGAGGGTGATAAACCAGGAGGGCGACATTGGAATAGAGTAAGAAGAGGACCAATAACCCTTGTAATATGGTCGACACCAGGAACCATTGCATGACCTGAGTAATAATGATTTGCCAGATTTTGTATCACAGATGCGAAACGCACCCAAGTGATCGCCCAGATCGCCATAATAAAATTCGAGAAGATGAGGGAAAGACCCACAGCCTTAGTAAGTGCTTTCTTTGTCTCGTTTTTCGTGGCAAGGACAAGGAGAATGCAATAGCCAAGTTGCATCATGTAGAGCACTAGGATATAGATTCCAATTACTGACGTATTGGGTGATATTGCAGTCGGTCTCAGCTGTGATACGCCGCCTTTGCAGCACAGTGGTTCAATAATGCTCAATGAACTTGAGGGTATGTATACACACTGATGGACGGCAGGGCTGCAAGAGAGCACACGATGACAGCAGCAACACTGATGATGACAGAGAGAGGAGTCAGCACCTGCAATCTGTCCGCCAGAACTTAAGTATCAGGAAGCGAGAAAGGGCCTCCGAGAGAACAAACCGCGTCAGTGCAAGGTATTCTTTCACAGCAGGATTGTTCAGATCGACTGGAAGAGACTCCATGGTGGTCAAACAGAGGAGACGCGGTAGGAGGAACTGCTGTAAGAGGCCGATGACGTCACTGCTGACTTATTCTTGAAATCTAATCGACTTGGTAAAGCCTCATCAGCCCCCATGTAATGTTGATATGAAAACAATCTCGTCTCCATTCTGAAGCACATAATCTCCCTCTCCCTCTAGCTCCCAGTCTGTATCATTGACGAGCACCAGAATGCCTGGGCGGCTGAACCAGTGTTAAGTGCGAGTCCGAGGAAACATTATTACATACACAGTCTGATTATCCATGAACAGCTCTGGTCGTTCTTTGAGGAGATGGTCACGCAGGTAGCGAATGAGGTATGTGATGTCGGCGCGCCTGGTCTCGATACCATCAGAAGATGGTAACCCAGACGCAGAATCATCCCTGGGAACCCTTGAAGGGAGCGATACATTATGTGAACGTTGGTTTGAGAATAAAAGTTCCAGCCCTCCACCAAACTCAACCTTCAGCGAGAGGACATCCACCGACATGATATCTAGATCGGGGAAAGTAGTGTCGTTTGTCAGAACGGAGCAAATCAAAGGACACGTGACCGTACCCAGAAAGTGTGTTATGTTCTCGCCAGTTCTTCCTTTTACCTTGTGGTATCTCAGCTGGGTGCCAGGTGAAAAAATAATTCGCCTCTAGAAATATGCAAATTTTGACGATCCTCAGTGCTCATCTCGAGCACCACACACTAGTGCAAAGCATCCGCAAGACCCTGCCAATCTTACATTCGGCAACCTTCTAATTTATATCTGGATAGCTGCAAGACATGCCGGATAGAATTGATTATGGCTTTGAGACTTGGACAGATAAATTTAAACGAAAGTTCAACGAGAACCTATGGGTACCTATCGGTATGTGATTACCTGAAGTCATCCGTTGAATTATTCATATAATAAAGCACATGCTCTTGAACAGGTTGCCTAGCGACAACAGGCGCTCTCGTTATGTCTGCGATCAAGATGAAAGCCGGAAAGTCTAAAGATATGCAATACTGGCTTCGTGCGCGTGTTGCACTCCAGGGCCTAACGCTAGTCGCTCTCGTAGTGGGTTCAATGGCTATTCAAGCATCGAGAAAATCAATAGGCGACAATGGTGCTTCCTCCTTTCTTCCTTCTTTTTCTCCCTCTCATACATCTCCAGCCGAGGGCGTACCACGGAATGAAGCTGTCGCCGAACTTTTGCGGGAACAAAAGAAGGAGAGGGGGAAAGTTGAGTTTGAAGAGAGACTCAAAGGTGCAGAACTGGCACATGCCGAAGAGCAAGCTATTGCTGCACGTGGGTCTGCCACCGCACAAGGTTCCGGAACCCCTGCGAGCATAGATAAACCCGGCACACTACCAGCTTCTACTGATGTCAATTCAAGTACAAAATCGAGGAGTTTATGGACAAGATGGTTCGGTCGGGGTTCCTCCAAAGACAGCAGCGAGTCAAGTAACAAATCATGATTCTCGTCTCGATTGTCGACTTGTACAGTCACACCCGTAATACGACTAAATGCATTTGTTATGAACCATCAGAAGGCGCAGGTGTGAATGACCTTCAATAGATATTCCTCTGGAATTCAAACATGTGTGTTCTATGATCTAGTCTTGTCGCCTAGCTCATCGTCTTGTGAGGTCGGTTTTGTAGTCACAATACGGTTTGGGTCAATCCGTGCGATTGTTCGAATCAGGTGGCCACGTTCTCAGCCGTTCCCACTCTTCGTGCACAAGACATATATTGCATGCGCAAGGTCTCCCTTTGTCGTTCGATAGGATTCAGCAAAAACAATGTATCAATGATCTTCTACTGGTGACGCAGTACTCAGTCACCCGAGTTTTGTTCCACCTCTGGATGAGGGTATCGATTTGTCCAAGTACCAAGAACGTGACAGAAGAGGTCTGTCAATCAATACATGCCAACTATAAATTGGATCAAGGTTCTGCGAACACCATGAATATTGATATGTTGTGTTTGAAGGAAAGAAAGTTCCAGTGACATGTTAATTTTGAGAGCGATAGGACAGCAACTCAAGGTCGATTTACTGAGGCAGCTGTTGATTCATTGTGCACAAAAGAAAGTATGCGGCATTCAGATCATATCTTGTAGTTCTACTAAGCTGAGATGAGGCAAGTAGGAGGTGAATTGGCTTGTATCTGAGTAATTAATAATGAGAGAACGATGCCCTATCGAGGAGACTCCAAGATACGATGAAAACATACTCCCAGAGCTGTATAAAGTTGCATGGTTCAGAATGAGTCTTGATCTGGCTATCTGAGTGGTGTTGCATAGACTGTTTCAGAAGGATGTGTCTTATTATCAATGGCTCTTCTTATGATCGCCAAAAATTATACTTCTTAGCTCAGTCGAAGGTTATATCATACTTTGCTGGTTCTTCAGGTTGCTATCTGCTAAAAAAGACTAGAGCAAAACGCAAGGTACCAAAAACGTCACATGCTCTTGTAATGTCGACTTATGTCTTGGCATAAAACACCGGGGCTTTAGATCATTCGGACAATGTTACATGCATCAGTGTCCCTGACCTTAAGGTCAACTGACAATGAACTGACAATGAATCGAAAAGACGTTATTTTGGTCTAATAGCCCACAGCCAGCACCTAGTAGACAACCGGTCTTTATGTCTACAATGCGTCCTTGGGGAGTCTTCTCCTCGTCTTCTCCTCGCAATTGACGTTCATATACCATACGAATTAGACTAAGATCATGTGTCCCCTCGTTCTTTCACTTCCTCCGGTCTTTTCTCGACCTCTACAGCCAACCTCCAACCTCCATACAGTTGGTTGACGATGGCACTTCTCCGGATGACATTGAGTTCCTTGACGGCATCACTGTACAGAGTGCTCAGCTTCTGAGGATCCTCTTCTGCCTGAAAAAAACGAATATCATTTTTCGAGTTCAAAGTGGCCTGTAGCACTTGCCTGGATACTCTTGAAAGTGTCCTTGGTTCTGCGGACGAAGTAATGCCGAAAATTGTATGAGCTGAATGATCGAGAGGTACGAAGCATTGCAGCGTATAAATGGAGAACAGCACCCCTTGAAGGAGCTGCAGCGGCGGTCGCCATTTGGTATTGTCGAGGATGGTGGAGATTGATCTAATTATATAATCAACTCTTGATCCGAAAGTTGATCATTACATGTCACTTGAGATTAAATAAGCGAGTCACATTACAATCTCAGCGCGCTATTCCAGTCTTTTGCATGGACGACTTGTCTGTTGTTACGCCAGGACCCCGGCGCTCACAACGAGAGAGAAAACCAGTGACTCCATTTTCCTCGGGTACCATTTTTCAAAATATATTTCGCAGGTCGCTTATTGTTTGCCCAGATGCTGTCAAACGCAAACGGAAGTACGCTGACACAGACGCTGGAGACCATGCGCAGAACATGCAAGTGCAAAATGAACAGCACGTCCAGTCAGAATCTGCTCCTGAAGACAGCCCTGCCGGACAAAAAGTGCTCAAGCAGAGGCAGAAGCGCGTTAATGGTCTGGCCTCGAAAGTCAAAGGAGCACCTCCTGCTAAACGGCCCAGAGCCATGGAAAGAGAGCAAGAAAGCCAAGTATCCAGTGATACGTCTGCAGAAGAAAGTGATGAGCCGATAAACAAGGCTAAAGAATCTCCCAAAGTCAAAACGAAACGCCCACGGAAAACAAAGGTAGCGACCACTGCTTTACAGCAGAATAAACCTGCTGGCAGGCGAGGTCGCCGCGTCAAACAGAGGGCAGAAGGTTACGATGCCGAGCAAATCGCAAAGGAGACTAAAATTGCAACTGACAACGCTCTCTTCAGTGCGCGTCGTGCTTTGATTCTGACCCTGCAACTTGGTTCTGACGTTATATACAGATGCTCTTATTGATCCCACAGTGGCACTGCAGGATTCAGTCCAAGATTTTATCCGATCATTACAAGAATCGCCTGAAGCAGCCCAGGCAGAGCTCGTCAACCTCGTTCTTCGCTGCTGTGGTTGCAATGATTCGGTCGATGCCAATCAGGCTGTTGATCATGACGGCGTCGTAGATGCCCTCGACAATTTCACTGAAGTTCTCAAACAAGAAAACTCCCCAGTCTACCCGCTCACCTCCAAGCTTCCCATCTTCAAACCCTTCCGTGCATCCCTTTCCGAATTCATTGATCGCCTTGTGTCGTCCACAGCTGATCTTGGAGTCCTATACACCTCAGGGTTGATATCCACATTGCAGACATGGGTAATTGCAATGTCGTCTTCTCAAATTCGTAGTTTCCGACACACGGCGACAGTGTTAGCGCTCGAAGTTGAAACGGCACTGTGTGATGCTGCTGCTGCCGTTGACAAAGAAGCGGAGGTTGTAAGCAGGCAAAGGGAGGGCGAGAAGAAGCGCAAAGGAACGGGAAAAGGTTCAAATGCGAGAGATAAAGAATTGGAGGCCAAAGCTCGTGAGATTAGGGAGAGACGCACAAAACTGGCGGAGTATCTCAAAGAAACAGTGGATGGGTGTGTATTTATTTGACTCCTTCAAAGACTGGCTCATTGAGATTCTCAGTGTCTTTGTGCATCGATATCGTGACTTGGATCACAACATACGCGCCGAGTGCGTCCGCTCTATTGGACACTGGTTCAAGAAGTATCCGGATCATTTCCTGAATGCCTCATACCTTCGCTATGTTGGCTGGGTTCTCTCCGATACCAACACCCACGTCCGCCTGGAAGCAGTCAAGTCGCTTTCAACAGTGTACAATCAAGACGAATACATTGGCAACTTGATGCATTTCACCGAACGTTTCAAACCTCGACTACTTGAGATGGCGACCAGTGACATTGAGCTTTCAATCCGAGTTGCTGTCATCCAAGTACTCGTAGCCATCGATGCCCAATCTTTGCTGGAAGAAGAAGAGCGGGAAAAACTATGTTTATTGGTTTTTGATGAGGAAGCCAAGGTGCGAAAAGTTGTTGGCAGTTTTGTAAAGAGGGTATGGAACGAAAATCTAGAGGAGAGGACAGTCCTTGAACGAAGAGGCAAAGATAGGAAGAATATGCAAGAACACAACAAAGATCGAATTGGGCTCAAGGCAATAGTGGCTTTACTCGAGAAGTGGGAGAAAGCACTTAGTGAGCTGGCTGGAGATGCGGAGGAGAGTGAAGTCAGTGATGATATGTTAGCAAATGGTCAAGAAGAGAATGACTCTATTGACGGGGGTTCTAGACGGGCTTCAAGACGGAAGGAAGTGCTCGCTCTTGTCGGTATAGACAAAAAGAGTCGTATCGCACTAGCTGTGGAGGCATTATGGGACGAGGTCGATTTGTTGAAGGATTGGGAAGAAATCATTGATATGCTGTTACTCGACCATTCCTCGAGATCGAGTGAATCCCAGACACAAAATGGTGCCAAAGCCAATGGCAAAGAGTTGACACCTCCCGATCGAGACAGTGTGATTGATAGTTGGCGGTTGGAGGAGGGTGAGGAGACAATCTTGTTGGAAATTTTGGTCACTTGTCTTCGGCAGACGAAGGCAAATACTGGGGGAGGTAAAAAGGTTTGTGCAGTTCCTAATTGTGTGACTCTTCGTTTATTTATCTTTTTTTGGGATAGGCAGAAGAGGAGACAGTTACTAACGACATCTCAAGAGAACTTATCAAAGCACTTCCACGTTTGTTCATCAAATACCAGACTGATCAGAAGCGGATTGCGAACGTTCTAGCGATACCGACTCTGATGAACCTCGACCTCTATCTTGAGATGCGCATGATCACGGTGTGTGGGGAGCCTCTGCCTCTGTTTTTGGAAGCTTATATGATACCAAGGCATATCATGCGCTTTGGGATGATATCATCAAACAGTTCATGTCGCATACCTCAGTGACCGTTCTTAGTCATGCTATAACAGCTATTCGATATCTCGTAGATGCGACATCGCTATCC
>Ga0153986_1000532_pt1 | contig 11513 bp, 10 predicted proteins | sample TSGA070MetaG_FD_104724 | JGI IMG/M metagenome (GOLD analysis project Ga0153986, IMG submission 104724) | Attine ant fungus gardens microbial communities from Georgia, USA - TSGA070 MetaG | ecosystem: Host-associated > Fungi > Mycelium > Unclassified | place: USA: Georgia, Alexander Wildlife... | reverse complement strand
GGAACTTGAAGTGGAACCGTTCAAGTTGAGGCAGATCATGGTACTATTTCTACATATCATTGAGCTGGTGTGAAAGGTAAGTTGGGTTGATCAAGACCGGATTTGAAGGATTACACTGTCCTAATCAGATCGGTCAGGACGGTTTGTCATATGGAGGTAAATACATTCTCGTACCCCACTTGACCTCCTGTCTCAGGACGTAACGAATTCAAATGGTGGTTCTAGCACGACGAATTATCATGGTAAGGGATAATTTATCCCAAGAGAGGTATATATGTATAACGATCGGTGATAGGTTGTCTGTTGCTCTCACGGATGGAGGCAAATGACAGCGGCAAGACCCGAGGACGTATTTGTTAAAGTCTGGTCAATGGATGAGCCACGAATAGCGAGCTCTGGTCTGAATGTGGAATGGTCAGATGCGTGTGACAGTCAACCAACCTGAACCTAAAATTGACTCTGGAATCGACAAGGGGTTGTACGATGAAGATCATCATTCGATGCATCGAATGATGAGAGGCCTAGTGAAGTGCTGCGGCGCTGATCGATGGAGCCAAGTCTTACGCCATTGCTCGATTGAGTTTATTTGCAAACAGGGACGATTACATGGTTATTTGTGACGCTTATAGGAATGAGGAACCCATAGTTTGGAAGGTTTACTAAGCTGAGGAAGGATACCAATTGCCCTGGAGCGCCGAATGGCCTTGCCGAGTCGACGTTGACTACGGGCAGTGAGGCCAGTGACGTTGCGGGCGTAAATTTTACCCATTTCCGAGGTAAAGGCAGACAGGACGTTCGGTTTCAGGGCATAGTCTACGGGGTCGAGGTCAAGCTGCCGGAATATGTCGTTGTAGCGTGCAACCGAGGCGGGAGGGGGAGCCTTGGGATAGCGGAAGCGACGGGAGACGGTACATTTGTCCTTTTGAAGGTCGTTGGGAGTGACGATCTGTATCAACAGTCGGTAAGAGCGAAGCAAGAAAAAGGAAGAGATGCACATCTCCCGGAAAGAAAGTTCGCCAGTGTCGAGCTACGGCTTGTTGACAGATGAGGCTGTAGGCAAAAGAAACTGGGAGAGAGACGAACCGAGGTCGGGGGTCCCAGCGTTCTGGACGATGTCGGTGATGATGGAGATGGTCTTTGCATTGTTGATGGCAGTGGCGGCAGGGGAAAGGGAGGAGGACCAGCGCACGTAGGGCGGACGGAGAGCTGTGCGTAGGCAGGCGAGCATGACCGTCACAAGGCAAGCTGTGCGTGAGAAAAATTGAAAACTAGGCGTGGGAGAAAACGACTAATTTATATTTAATTATAAACGGGCAGTCTCCTGCTCCATGTCGTGTCTCTAGTTTGGATGTCTGACCCCCAAGTCCCCCGTAGACAGCTGAACTCGCCCTTTGTATTCTCCCCTGACTCTGTTCTTACCTCCTATGCTCCTGCAACAGTCTCCATGCCCTTCGTCAGGCGCCATGTTACTCGTCGTCTCAAGGCTGCAAAGGCAGAGTGCGACAGGGAGCTTCACCGCGTCACAAATTCTATCACTATCTCTTATGAGGCCCGTCTGCACGATGCAGATCTTGACATAGACCGTGACCGACTGAGAGCTCAGGACGGCGATACTGACTCTCAGCTAGGTGATCTTGACTCTGTCGGTGGTACCTGTCTTTGTTTTGCCCCAGAAGTCTCCAGTGCCATCCACTCAGATAATGAGTATAGCTCAGACGGCGCTGGAGAGGGTGAGCTCGATCTCTCTCACCGTTCTCGTCCCCATGCCCTCCAAGACACTGATAATCCAAGAAACATTTCTCCCCTCACACATTCTCGCTCTTCACCTGGTTCCCAACCAACATGTGGTCTTCTTGGCCCCACCTCATTTCGTAGACATTACACTACTTCCTGGGATAAATCTCTTACTCCCTCCCTTTCTTCAGGTGTCCTCGGATCTACTAGCCCTACGTCTTCCGCCTCAATGCTACCCGAACAGACTCTCACTCGGAAGCTCACAAATGCATCAAGCATTGCTCCACCCACTTCTTGGAATTCTGGCGCTCCTCCTTCTCGTCGCCTATCCCGCAGTTTCCACATGGTTGGAAAGCCCACTCTTTCTGGCCAGAGTTCGCGTTCGACTTCGCGTTCACGGTCTCCTCTGCCCCCCTTCTCTGGCCATGCAGGCTTCAGTGATTATTACCAAGCTGCGATCACAAGGCGCTCCTCACGTATCCTCATCGATGATTCGGTCGATCCCACCATGTCCGCTCTCTCCGGTCTCATAGGTATTGCCACGGAGATCATTGACATGACGGTTGCGCAACTTACTGCTCAACCAAAAATATGCGAAAATTTAGTCCAGCGTGTTCAAAATCTTGGTAAAGCATGGGAGGACCATCCTGGTTGGAACGGTAGGAACTGGTATGTCCAGGTCCTACTCGCCGTCGCTAGTCTTAGTCGTGTCGTTGAGTGGTGGGAGGCTGAGAAGCAGTTCTGGAACTTCGATGACAATGACACCGAGGACGAGCCTCTCTTGTTTGTCACAAAGTCTGTCAGTGATGATGATGCCGAATTCGACAACTTCCGTCTCAATGACGAAGATCAAGCCAGACATCACCTCATGCGTTCAGCTAGTCAGACAAAACGTTCCCGAGAAGCTCATCCCAAAACACAGGTCCCGACGTCAATTCCATTAGTATCTTGTGAGCCTGCTCAGGCAAAGTCAGATAAGGCACTTCAAGAACCAATTGAGTCTCACCGGGTCCTTGCTACTGAACGCTTGCGCCTACAGGTTGAAACGGCGCAGAGTCAGAACATCGTTATGGAACTCAGTCTGGATGGGGAACACTTCCTTTGGGTCAATCACGCCTGGAGAGGAGTCGTCGGGTGAGATTAATACATGTTTTTGATTCATGACTCGCTGCTCATTGTCGTCAAAATATAGCACTGAGCCTGATGATTTGCTAGGTACTCGGATATCAGATCTACTTTCACAGAATGATATCGGCGTGTTCAAGGATGCAACTTGCCGTCTGCAAGAGGATGATTCTCATACTGTTGAAGTCCGGTTTCAGCTTCAGATCGCACTCACCATGGAACGTGATCTTTCTCTTGGGAGGCTTTATCAGATGATGGAGGGCAAGGGCATGCTGATGATTGATCGCATGGATGGCCAACCTTCTCATACTATGTGGGTCGTAAGGCCCATAGCGCCGCCCCGCTACGAGAAGGAACGATGTGCAATAGCTATAGAACCTGGTGATCTTGCCCCGGAACCAGCGTCCTCTATCCAAGCTTCCTTTGATTATAGTACAATGGAGTCCCCATCGACACCGCTTCCATTTAGTCAGCCTATCCAAACCGAGCCCATTCTATGTCGCATATGCGAGTGCAAAATCCCTCAGTGGTATTTCGAGAAGCATAGTGAAACATGTGTTGAAACACATAGACTAGAAGCTGAGATCATGGAGTGCAACGAGTCCATTAGCGAGCTTCGTAATACCATCCGTGATATTGCGAGTGCACTAGATCGAACTTCAATCAACAATGTTACTGAATACCGTGGAATGCCCATATACAGACCTCCTTCTAACCCTATCGTTTCCTCTCCCCTTCAACTTTTTCGTGCGAGTAGAATGCAAAAGTTTGGTGTGAAGAAGATGCAAAAAAGGCTGTTGGAGCAGTTGGATGATATCTTACTAGTGGCTATGGAGGTGTCGATGCCTGCACTCAAGGAACAAGAAGTCAATGAACCGGTCGAAAGGCAGCGGTTCCTATCGCCGAGCTCTGAGAGCAAGATAACTCAAATACGCACATGGTCAAAGCCCACTGTGGAAGATGCAGCGTTGACACAACTGGTGCAGGACGCCGAGCGTGTGATGAGGCAGAAGATCGACACCGTTGTGCGCATGCAAAATACGATCCGGTATTCTGAAAAGATTTGGGTGGAGTGGCAAGACAAGGTAGAAATATTCCTAGCGACTTCGAGTGAAGGAAACAGTGGAAGCGGTAGCGAAAGTGGCAGTGAGGAAGGAGAGAAGCAACATGATCTGCTAGAAATTGGTAGGGCTGAGATTTACGACAGTGAACAAGTCCAAGTTGAAGAAAACGTCGACGGCTATTCCAGTACGACCTCTGAATACGTGTGTGCTGGTGAATCCTCTGACCCAACGCCTATGGCGTCTTCTTTGACTGTTCGTACAGTTTCGCCTACACTGCCCTGTTTACCACATACTTCATCCCCTCGTTCTGTGATTCCGTCTTCCGCATCTTCGATACCATTCGTTTCTTCATCTGAGACCCGTCCCATGAGCATACCTATACCCAACAATCCCATAACTTCTTGCGTCCCTCGACAAATTCAGCATACGAGATCTTCTACCCCTTCGTCTGTCTCTTCTCCATTGGCACTAGCAGTTCCGATTGTGGCTTCTAATACAATGGAAGACGCTATGCCTCCTATGTTTTTGGATGAATCATCGGTCCTCAATCCCTCTACACCTGCTGCCTCCTCTCAGCCATCTTTGACCAGTCCATTGACGATAAAGACCCGTAAGTCTGCTTCAAATCTTCTGGAGCCGAGGTTTGTCGTCACACCGCCAGCGTCACCCAGAGTTGCGGCGCGGGAAGGGACTAGTGGGCTTACTCGTGAACCTTCGAAAAAGCGAAGTCATCGTCGTCACTCAATTGTAAATCCCCTTCTGAGTCCAAATATTGGCCCTATTTCTCCCCGACAACCTAATGCACCTATATTACGGACGACTACTTCAATTAAAGATTTTGACGTAATAAAACCTATCAGCAAGGGCGCTTTTGGGTCGGTGTTTTTAGCGAAGAAGAAGGCTACGGGAGATTATTTTGCGATCAAGGTATTGAAGAAGGCGGACATGATTGCCAAGAATCAGATTACGAACGTGAAAGCGGAAAGGATGATTCTTATGAAGCAAGCGGAATCGCCGTTCGTTGCCAAGTTGTACTTCACATTCCAGAGTAAGGATAATTTGTATCTGGTAATGGAGTATCTGAATGGAGGGGATTGTGCTGCGTTGATCAAGAGTCTGGGATGTTTGCCAGAAGAATGGACGAAGAATTATATAGCAGAGGTTGTGCTTGGATTGGAGTATCTACATCAAAGAGGCATTATTCACCGGTATGATTTAATACTTGCGTGTATGCTCTTGCTGACTTGGGTATTTTGGCAGTGATCTCAAACCTGATAACCTTCTCATTGACCAACATGGCCATCTAAAGCTCACTGATTTTGGTCTGAGTAGGATCGGTCTTCTTGGGCGTCAGCATAATCAAGCTGGGCTTGGAAGGTCGTTTACGAGATACAATTCACGATCGAGACCACCATCTATGGATTCGTCATATCTGTCTTCCCCCTTGGTTTACACTCATGATCTTTCAACTAATACTGGAGGTTCGTATTTCAACCAGCGGACGACCTCCACCTCCTCACGACCAGGACATTCGCCCTATTTGCCCATCACAGATGATATCAGCGAGTCGGGTGGTTCAGAGCCCATGTCTGGACTACATGCTGGCCGTAATAGAATCAACGATAGTCCTCTGCAGTCCTTTGCCACAGAACTTACAACAGACTTGCGGTCCCATTCTACAATTTCGGGTGGCGGGGCTGCCTCGGTGGGCGAACAAAAGTTTGTGGGGACCCCAGACTATCTTGCTCCTGAGACAATCCTCGGTCTTCGGGGTGATGATGAAGGGGTTGATTGGGTATGTGGAGCTGCTTATGCTTCGTGTGACTGGTTGACCTATGCCATAATCATAGTGGGCACTTGGGATCATTACATACGAATTCCTTTACGGGATACCTCCGTTCCACGCTGAGTCACCTGAAAGGGTGTTTGAAAATATTCTGTCGGGTCAGATAGAATGGCATGAGGACTGGGTAGAGTTCTCTGAGGAAGCGCGTGATTTCATCAGGGGCCTGCTCACTCTGGATCCTGGAGAACGATTAGGGTCTAATGGCGCTGAGGAAGTCAAGGCTCATCCTTTCTTTGCTGGAATTGATTGGGAAAAGGTCACTACAACAGAAGCTGCGTTCATTCCCCAGGTCACAGATCCCGAATCAACAGATTACTTTGATCCTAGGGGAGCTATTCCGCAGTTGTTTCAGGACGATGATCCTATTTCCCTTGCTGCTACTCGATCATCGGGGGGAAGTCCTGTTATCAGTTCGTCAATGCCACCACCTTCTATGTCTGTGCCCATAGCGAATAAAGAGTCGACATCGGGATCGGGAAGTGATGATTTTGGCTCGTTCAGTTTCAAGAATCTGCCAATTCTGAAGCAAGCGAATGATGATGTTATTCGGAAGTTGAAAACGGATCAGATGGCACCGCTTACTCACGCATTGTCTGAGCCGACGCATAACAGGAGGAAGAGTTTGTCTGCGAAAATCAAGAAACCTCCGAGTGTTGTCACCTCGCTGGATTCGAGGAATCAGCTGACAAATCCTCCTTCACCCGCAACTTCGATTTCGTCCATTGCTTCCTCGCCCTCGAGGACGAGCTTGCCTCCGCCAACACCTGGAAATGGGACACATGTCCGCAAGACCTCTGAGTTTGGAGCACTTGAACGATTTAAACAGAATTATATGGAGGATCGACGAAATTCTATGCCGAGCCGCCTTCGTACTGCTTCCGTGTCGAGTATTGGAGATGGTTCAGGTTCCGAAACATGGAATTCTTCCGTTGGAGTTGGTAGCCAACAAGAATGTTATACCCCGCCTTCATCTGTACACTCAATAGATATGAGGAAGGCCTCTGATCCAACGGATCGCGCGGTGACTTGCTTGTTGGCGGAGGATAATCCTATCACGGCTAAGATCATAGAGACCTTGTTGATACGTTTGGGATGTCGATGTGTTGTTGTTCACGATGGATCGGAGGCCATTAGTGTGGCTATGGGCGATATCAGTAAGCCAAGGCTTGTTTTCTGCGTTGGGCCGTGCTGACCTTTTTCACTAGAATTCGACTGTATCCTCATGGATTTACATATGCCAGTTCGTAAGTAAACTGCATCGTTCATCTAACGAGGTGGAACGAATGATCGGCTACGTGTCACAGTAGACGGTGAAGGTGCCGCGAGATATATTCGAAGCACGAACAGCAAGAACACGAACACACCTATCATTGCTGTTAGTGCCTATAGCAGCACGGACCCGAACGAGCTAAGTAATATCTTTTCCGCTTCGTTGTCGAAGCCTGTACAGAAGGTGGATTTGCTAGGTCAGTTGGTTCTGAGTATTCCATAAAGCTTTGCGACTTACACTATTTCACCAGCTGCCATGCGTCAATTAGGGTTTAAGACCTCAACGATGTCTAGCAACAATACAAAAGTTCTCGCTACCAATCGCCCACAGGCGAATCTTCCTTATGCCCAGTCTGTCAACATTCATTCATGATTATCATTTCAGTGATATTCTGGGTTGTTTTGATTTGGTTCCTTCTTTTCTTTAGGTTTTCAGTATGATTCAATTCGGTCATTTCTTTCTTGCTCCTTTTTGTTTTTCCGTCAGTTGTCGCTCTTGATCCGCATTTCCACCTCCCATACATCATCTCAGCATACTATCGCACCATCATTGTCATGTCATCCCTGCATATGTAACGTACTAGATTCCATATCCTATACTCATCATCCTGCTAGGTCAATTCCGACAGAGCAACCACCCCTTTAGTAAGAAGGCTGAGAGTCAGAAGCGAAATATATAATTAATGGCACTGTCAGTTTTACTTTATGATAAGCTAACTTCAAACTGGGTTTGGAAGGTGGCAGGGCAAGTTGCACGAGAACCTCTTCAGTACCAAGATACCATGAATCGCGAGCGTAACATACAAACAAACTGAGGAGCATCATCGCTCTGGTGAACGTATTTGTCTAGTTAGAGAACTGCCGGAAGCAAGGTTTGTTTTTGAATTTTAACTTCTCGACTGAGTTGGGTGTCATTCGGATCGCTTTGGATCATGTAAGGTCCCAGGCACTCACCCTGGTATCTCATGGGCGTGGGTAGATACGAGCGTCTGATACCATGCCCCGTGCCAGCAATCCTGATACTTTCCTCGTAACTTCACATTGTTCAGAATGGCTGACCATGTGCAAGCATACAGCCAGTCTCCTAGTGAGTTCGTCGGTCATTGATGTATCAAAAAGTCTTATGGGTCTCATCGCCTCGTATTTGTTTGTCTTTGACTCTACTGCCGCAATGTTGTGTGAGCAGTGCCTCGGGCCACCTCAAAAGATGAAAATAACAGGGAAAGACGCTTGATTGACCACAGGCAGCCCCATCGAGCGACAACTTCCCCATTCCCCTCAACTATGTCTCCCCAGGTGAATCCCTATCTAGGCCAGACTGCCTATCCCCCTCCGCAGCTCTATTCTGGACAACGTAACTCTCAGACGACACCAATGTCTGACACTTACTTCCCTCAGAAGAATTATACATACAGTGATCTGTTATACCCCTTGGACGAACCTATACCTGGTCCTTCCCAGCTATATCCTGCACACGAACAACACCTCTATGGTGTTTCATATTATAATCATCGCAAGATGCAGATGCCAACACCTGAGCCTTTTGTTCCTGTACCGCCCAAACCTCTCGCACTCCAAGAAACAAGGGGGAATGGAGGGCACGCGATTTTACATCCAACCTTGTATCGATCGATGACTTCTCCGCCTGTACCACCAAAGCCCGTGTTGTTTTCCGAGTCCGAGCCTGGACCTGGGGTAATACCCACTGGTGCCTATCCTGGAAATTTTTGGCCTGGAACCATCTCGACATCAACTGCGGACGAGATCCCACGACCACCCGGTGCCGTTGCCACCAATCCACCTGTCGCCGAAGAATCAGCAGACCAGCAGCTTCAGGAAGAGGAAGATGGGGGAGATGACCTTGCTGTTGCGATGGCGCTGTCAAAGGATGAGTCCGAGAGGGAAGAAGAAAGGATGCAGGAGTTAGTGAGGTTGGAGGAGGAGGAGCTTGAGCGTGCTTTGGCTGCGTCTATGTTGACTGCAAATGGAAGATATGATGATTTTGAATCCCAACTAGGCGCTGACCGTTCCAATTTGGCGTCATCTGCGACTCAATCATTTCTTTTTGCTATTCCTCCTGATGTGCACCTGGAAGCTGGTCCTTCTGCCACGTCGTCATCATTTTTGGAAACTCCTGCGAAAGATGCTTCTTCACGGGCACGGAAAATAGATGAGCTTGGTCATGAAGATAGCGCCTTGCAGGTGCATGAAGGGACCAAACGAACTCTTGAGACCGTCAAAGCATCTCCTCAACAGACGACAGAACGTTGTCCACCCGATGTTTCTTCATGTCCTAGGATGTCGTCTGATGATGATCAAGTTGAGATATACCCTCCTGCGGCTGGGGGGCCACCTTCTGCAGCGCCGCCATTCCCGCCCATGATTCAGCCGCAATCCGTTATAGGAACAAATGATGATGATGATGGATTGCCATATCTCAAAGGAGCTAGGGAAACTCTATCAGTTTCAATTCCTCTCCTTACGGAACCGGACAGAGAATCAAGACTCAGCCCTGTGTCTGCATCATTTATCGACCTCAGCTACGACGACTCGTACATTGATGAGGATGAGGCTTTTGCTCGGAGGTTGGAAGAAGAAGAGAAATCTTCCCGGAGGTTATTGGGAGGAGAAACTCCCGTTCAACATCAAAGTGATCATCTAACCGGCGAGGAGCCTCCTGAGTGTAATCTTTCCCGCAATTCTAGTGCAACGAGTGCGAGCACACGCCCTCGTCCTGAGACACCAAATGATCTTCCTACTTACAGCGATGTAATATCGGGCAACTCGGGTCTAGCGTTGCAGGGGTCAACCTATCTTCCTTCAGTCACGATTGAATCACTTACCTCCCCAGAGAAGGCCGAACAAATGCAAAATTCCTCCATGACAGATATTCCCATCGCAAGGTCTACGTCACAACTCGTTGTCCCTTTTCCATCTCATGGTCTCAGTGCTATTGCTTTACCACCAGATGGACCGCAACGAGCCAGAGTATCCTCTTCAAGTGCATTAACTCCTGGTCGCACACCAACTGAAAACGAGGTTCCCTTTTCGCCCGTTGATGATCTTGCAACACCCAAAAATCATTTGTCGTTAGGTCTTGGAGCTAGTTACCCACCAACCACATCAATGAAAGGTTTCAACAGTTCAAGTGATAATCCTAGCTGTGCAGGTGTCTTTAACCCAAACCTTTTCATTGATGCTGAATTATTCCTTGGAGTTTGTTCGTCCTTGTCCTTTCTGATTGTACGCTCATACTGATTTACTTTAGCTATGCAATTCACGCCACCCGTCATTTCTGCTAGGCTCGTGCCTATGCAAGGTCAAATGCCGACACTCATCTCCTTACCCTATGGCCGGTGTCCTCCATTGCATTTCCAAGCCTTAAGTTGGCGTCACATATTGAAACTGATGGCTCGATTAAGTAGCACAAAGATGGAACCCTCCATCGAAGCCATGGCTGTGAACAAGAACGAAGCACTCAAACTTCGAACAGTCATTCAATTCATCAAAGTAAAATTGGCCTTAACATGTTACAACAAGATGCTGATAGTTCTCAATTGTAGCTTCATCACATGTCAGACGAATGGCGAACTATCTTATGGTTCACGATTGACCATCCTGTCCCTCTGAATATGCCAAATGCTGCAAAGCACAGCTCTACTAACGTCAACAATTTGCCCTTCTCCTACACGCTTTCGAGTATTCCTGCATTGCTTAAGGATGCTTCGGATACTTCTCTTTCTAAGACCTACACAATACCAGCTACCGGCTCCGTTCCCTATCCTTCTCTTCCCATTACATTCCCAAACCTTGCATTATACCTTCAAGCCGCACTCGATGAATCTAGAAAGCAGAGTGAATCTAGCCCTTTGCGAAAATTGGCAAAGATGGTGCAGACATGCTATCCCAATGATTTTGTGCCTCAAGAATCGGACGAGCCAGAGAACTCAAGGGGTGTAAGCGGTCTTTTCAAGAGGGTCATGGGAAGAGGTGGGAAGAAGAAGGGAGGTGGTGGGAACGAAGATACGTATGACCTTGTAACGCCTTTTGTCCCAGATGAATGGGGCTAGAAGTGATCTGGATTCTCCTCATAGTCTGTTGATCCATCTCTTATAGCTGCTTGATTTATACTTGCAGACAACAAATAATCTTGTATCAACTCAATTTCTTCCACCGGCATCTTGATTCCTCACTTTCGTAAGGAATGCGTTAAGAGTATGACTGGCCTGCTTCTGCAACAAGATGGTGATGTTTCAAAATAAGCCATATACAATACCCAGCAAACCCAGCCTGCCCCTGTGGTGAACCTTACCAAACCTGTGCCCACATCCTACGTGATTGCCGCCTCTATAAAGACCACCAGTACATCCTAGAGGAGATCTCACCCTCCATACCCCCCCCCCCCCCCCCCCCCCCCCCCACCCCCCCCAACACCAACCCCCCCACCCGCCACGCAACCCCACCCCCCCACCACG
>Ga0153986_1000531_pt1 | contig 11525 bp, 15 predicted proteins | sample TSGA070MetaG_FD_104724 | JGI IMG/M metagenome (GOLD analysis project Ga0153986, IMG submission 104724) | Attine ant fungus gardens microbial communities from Georgia, USA - TSGA070 MetaG | ecosystem: Host-associated > Fungi > Mycelium > Unclassified | place: USA: Georgia, Alexander Wildlife... | reverse complement strand
GTTATCTTGTTTTTGTAGAACTCTGAAGATATTCCTGCAGCTTTTTGCCTGCATTTTGTAGATTTTCCTCAGGTTCCCATGTATTGTCTCCTTGAGTGTACCCTTTCCATCTAACAAGGAATTTGTTTTTTCCATGTCATTGTTGTGAATCTAGAATCTCCTCTACTTTCCATTCCTCCTGGCCCTGTATCAAGGTCAGTGGTGGGGCAATGGATTTCTGTCCATGGATGGTGGATTTGGAGTATTGAGCTAACTTGCTTGCGTGAAAGACTGGGTGCAGGGCTTGGTAACAAGGTGGTATTATAAGCCAGAACGTAATGTCGGACAACTTTTCTATTACTTCAAATGGTCCTTTGTACCAGGGTCATAATGCTTGCTCTGTAGTCTGGTAATCCTTCAGATTGAGTAGCACTTTGTCACCAACTTTAAATGGGACACTTTGGACTTTCTTGTCATAGTACCACTTCATTCTTTCTGCTGCAAGGGTAAGAGCTGCTTTTGCCTGCTCCAAGGCTTTTTGTTATTTATACGTCAGGTTATTCAAGTCCCTTTGTGGCAACTCTTTGACTAAACTTGGTCCTTCTTGTGGGTTTCTGCCATATTCAAGGAAGAAAGGACTATCTTTTGTTCCTTCATGTGCTTGATTGTTGTATGCAAACTCTGCACTTGGTAACAGGTCCAACCAATTACTTAGATTGTAATCAATATAGCACCAGAGATATTGCTCTAGTGACTGGTTTACATGTTCTGTTTGTCCATCCGTTTGAGGGTAATATGCTGTTGACACTGTAGATTCTATTCTTAAAATCTTGCACCATTCTTGGAATAGCTTGGCTGAGTATTGTACTCCTCTATCTGAAATGATTTGTAGGGGCAGTCCATGCAATAGATAAACCTTGTCATATAGTAACTACACCATATCCTTGGAAGAGAACTGATTGTTGATAGGGATGAAATGAGCTCACTTTGTGAGCCTGTCAACAATAACACAGATAGCATTATAACTATTTGATTCTGGCAATTGTGTGATTAAGTCCATTGAGATTATTTCCCAAGGCCTGTTAGGCACCTTGTTAGGCATGAGTGGTCCAAAAGGTTGCTGTGGGCAATTTTTCATCCACTGACACAGATCACAACCCGTAACATATTTCTTGACAAATGTAGTTATTCCAGGCCACCAGTAATTTCTGGAGACCAACTTGTAGGTCTTCTACCAACCTGGGTGTCCAGTGGATGGCAAATCATGGTGCATTTTAACAATCTGTTGTTGTAAACTGTCTTCCACGCTATGGGGAATATAAACTTTCCCTCTGTACAGGAGTAGTCCATTCTCATAGTTCTAGTCTTGTAGTGATTTCCCAAATTCTCTGGAGCTGGACTTGAGTAACGACTTATAGTCTTTTGTGACTTCATCTGATAAGAGTGCAGCTTTGACCTCCCTAAGGATTAGGTTGTCATTTATTGGCAATTTATGATTTGCCTCTAGTGCATTAATAGCAAAGAACTCAGGTTTCAGTAGAACCTGGTTCATATTGTTGAGGTCTGTCCCCATTTCATGGTCTGCTTGTCTGGACAAGGGGTCTTCCACCTGCATTGTCTTTCCCAGTTTATGGTAGAGTGCAAAGTCAAAACAAGTCATGAATAGTGCCCATCTTGCTTGCCTCCTGGTCAGCTTCTGTGCTGTCAGAAGTGCCAACTCCAAGCCGGAATTAAGCCAACTGCTCTTTATCAGCATTAGACAAAGAGAACTTGTTAAGAGTTCCCGTTGGATTAGTCTGTCTACTTATACAAGTGCTACTTGGTCTGTGCACTACTTTCCCACACTACCATGTGACCTTGTGACGTGTGCCGTGACGTGACCGTGACGTGACCGTTTGATGTGAAATGGTCACGCCTTGTGTCACATAGTGTGACAGAGTTTCCCACGCTATAAATAGAAAAGAGAATAAAAGAGAAAAGAATAATAGAAATAGACTTAGCTAGAGAGACGGTTTATGACATCATCCCCCTCTCAAGACTCCTTGTCCTTAAGGATTTTTCTTCTTCCTTCTATAGTTCTCCTATCTCATCTCCCATGCATCCCATTTGGTCTTCTTCATCCCACTCTTCACTCTTTCCCCCTTGATCTTCCTCCTCTTCTCTTACTTCCCTTATTGGATCTAATCTTCTTTGTCCCAAGGGTCTCGTCCCCTTCCATTTTCTCCAATTTCTGTCCATTCAATCCCAATACTCCCTATTATACCTCCTGTCATTCCATCCATATAGCTTTCCTGCTGTAAATCTCCCTGGGAATCCTCCCCTCCAGTAATCTCTATTGTCTTCTTCCTTCTCTTGTCTCCTTACTTCTTGACTATCCCTTCTATATTCTTCCTCAAATTCTTTCAACAAGTCTCCTGCATTCTCTAAATTCTCCCTACTCTCCCAAGTGTCTCCCTCTGCCGTGAATCCTTTCCATCGCACCAAATATTTGTCCTTTCCCCAAACTTTCCTTTTGTTCAGGATTTTCTCCACTTCCCACTCCTCCTCTCCTTCAATGACTACAGGCTGTGCCACCTCTTTTCTCTGACCGTTTACTTGGCTAGTATATCTTCTAATCCTACTAACATTCACTACTGGATGTATTTTTACTGTAGTAGGCAATTCTAATTCTACTGTATTATTTGAGATAATTGCCTTGACCTTGTAAGGTCCTACAAATCTTTCTGTCAACTTTTCAGATCTTCTGCCAATCATTTGCCACTTGAGGTCTTTAGTACTGAGTAGCACCAAGTCTCCAACCTTGTACTCCACTGCCTCTGACCTATGCCTATCTGCATACTTCCTCATGTTCTTCTATGCCTTAGCAAGTGCTGCTCTGGTCTCTTCTTGGACCTCTTTCATCCTCTCTGTGAACTTTGTTGCACCCTCGTACTTCCCCTTCTTTCTCAACTCAAACCCTATCCTTGGATTCTGACCACTATTAGCCTCAAAAGGCAACACTTTTGTTCCTGTGTGCACTTTATTGTTGCAGGCAAATTCTGCCGTTCCTAGCCATTCTGGCCACTGCTCCTGACAATAATCTATGAACATTCAAAGGTATTGCTCCAACTCCTGGTTCATTCTCTCAGTTTGTCCATTGGTTTGTGGGTGAAATGCTGTTGACAGTTTGGTCTCAATCCCCAACAACCCATTTAACTCCCTTATTAAACCTGCTGCAAACTGTGGGCCCCTATCTGATATTATACTTTCAGGCAACCCATGTAGTCTCCATACGTTATCCCTAAACAACCTTGCTAAACCTTCAGCTATAGTCTTCTCAGTTGTAGGCACAAAGTGTGCCATCTTTGTGAACCGATCTACCACCACTAATATACTGTCATACCCTTGTGCTAATGGTAACTTTGTGATAAAGTCTGCTGATATATGTGTCCAAGCTTTATCAGGTATTGAATTTGGCATCAGCTTTCCTGCTGGTTGTTCAGTACAGTTTTTGTTACGCTGGCAGGCGTTACACTCCTCCACATATCTCTTCACTTCTCTAGTGACCCCTGGCCACCAGAAGTTCCTTGTCACTATCTCTGCTGTTTTCCACTATCCCCCATGTCCTCCCATAGGCGTGTCATGATGTAGCCTAATAATTTCCACTCTTAGTGCCTCATCCTTGGGCACATAGACTTTTCCTTCTTTTAACATTAAACCATTCTCTTCCCTCCACTCTTCATCCCTTAGCATCTTTACTCCTGCTTGTTTTATTTCCTCCACTGCTTTTATTACCTCATCATCTCTTGCTTCCAACTTTCTTATCCTTTCCAGGACATCTACTCCTTCAACTATTACCTCTCCTACTTGTACTTGCTTTATCCACTCTGGCTTTAACAGTATCCTTTGCTTATTATCTTCTTCTGCCCCTTTCTCCCAGTCACTCCTCCTACTCAGCCCATCCGCCTTCCCCATTTTACTCCCTGGTACATGTTTTAACGTAAAGTTAAACCTAGACAAATACAGAGCCCATCTAGCTTGTCTACAATTTAGGTTTTGACTAGTCATGAAATACTCTAGGTTTTTGTGGTCTGTCCAGATTTCAAACTTCAACTGTGCGCCCTCCAAAAAGTGTCTCCATGCCTCTAAGCATTGAATGACTGCCAGTATTTCCTTGTCATGTATCTCATAATTCCTCTCTGTCTCATTGAGAGCTTTAGAGATAAAAAGCTACTGGTCACCATAATTTATCTTCACATTTTACTGACAAAACACCTCCTGTTGCAAAGTTTGAAGCATCAGCTTCTACCCTGAACTCTTTGTCTAAGTCTGGTGTCACCAACATTGGTCTACTTGTAAAGATCTCTTTTAATTGCTCAAAGGCTTTCTGTTGCTCTCCTTTCCACTTCCATTTCTCATCCTTTCTTGTCAACTTGTTCATGGGCAGTGCCACCTTGGCAAAGTCTTTTACAAAATGCCTGTAGTAGTTTGCTAGCCCCAAGAACTTCCTCATATCTCTGATGCACTGCGGCATTGGCCACTTTAGTACTCCTGCTACCTTGTCCTCCTCCATCTCAACTTTTCCTTTGCCCATCACTACTCCCAGAAATAGCACCTTCTTTACCTTCCACACACATTTCTCTGGCTTAACATAGAGGTTGTTTTCCTCTAGTCTCCTCAATACTTCCTCTACTATCTCATCATGCCCTTCCTCTGTGTCTGTTCCCACTAGCACATCATCCACAGATGCTACCACCTTTCCTTCATTAATCATATCCCTCAAAATCTCATTCATCATGGCCTAAAAAGTAGCTAGAGAGTTTGTCATCCCAAAGAACATGACTACTGGCTCAAACAACCCCACATGTGTAGTGAAGGCTGCTTTCCACTTATCCCCCTCCTTTATTCTCACATTGTTATATCCCCACCATAAGTCTATCTTAGTAAATACTCATTTGCTACCCATGTTATCTACCAGTTCTGTGATTAATGGCAAAGGATAGTTGTTCTTTACTGTCTGCTTATTCAACCCACGATAGTCCATAACCATCCACTTTCCTACATCTTTCTTCCCCACAAAGAATACCAGTGACGTCTGTTGCAATTTTGAAGGTCTGATGTAGCCCTTCCTCAAGTGTTCCTCTACAAACTCTTGTACTTCATCTCTTTCATTCCTGGACAAAGGATACACTTTAGCTTTGCTTGCATTGAAGTCCTTCTTGAGATCTATTACATGGTCCCAGACTTTCCTCACTGGCATTCTTTCTGACTCCACCTTCCCAAACACTTTCAACCATCGGTGGAATTTCTTTGGCACCATTCCTTCTATCTTTCGATGATCTAGCTCCATCTCCTCCTCTTTTCCCCAATCCTCTTTCTCATCTGCTGCCCAATTAATTGCCTTTTCTTTCTCCATCCTCCTTGCCTGTCTCCTTCTCATTGCTTCCTTCTTCTCCTTGTCTTTTTTAACTTTATTGCTTTTGCCACATAGTAGTGGGCATCTTGTCATCTTAATCTCCCCTTTCTCCCAATCTATCTCTGGATTGTGTGCTGCTAGCCAGGGCATTCCTAGTATGACTTCTGTCCTTCCTAAGTCACATACATCTAACTGCATTTGTTCTACATGTCCTTTGTAGTAGACATTGCATTCTATCTCATGCATCACCATCCCCCCACTATTCTTTGTTCTGTCCACATTCTTTATTCTCACTGCCCTTTCTAATTTCTCCAACTTGAATTCATTCTTTTCTACAAACTTTTTATCTGCAAACATTCCTATGGCTCCACTATCCAGGAGTGCTTTTACAGTAACCCCTTCATAGGTATCCACCTTCTCCATTCCTATTGTCATCCATACTTCATTTAGAGGTCGCAATGTATGCCTCAAGTCTCTTTCTCCTTCTTTCTCTGCTTGCTGTGCTTTCACCTCTCTGGGTTGCACCCCTTCCTTTCCCCTTCTTTCCTCTTCACACTCCCTACATTCTTCTGCTTCCACTTCCACTTTCTTTGCTGCCACCCATTTTTTTCTACATGCCGTACATCTTATCTTTGATTTCCTCCTTGTTGCTACCTCCCTATCCAGCCATTCTTTCTTGGGTTTACACCTTTCACACCACATGTCATGTACGCACTCTAACCTCACAAAATTTCCTCCTTCTGCTGTCCCCTCCTCACCACAGTACCCACAAGTCACACCTGATACTGCACAGTATTCTCCTCTTCTCGTCTCAATCCATCCTCTCTCATTTCTTTCCACCAACTGTCCTCTATTGGCCACCTCCTTTTCTTTTGTTTGCCACTTCCTCTTTACTTTATCCCTTCTTTCTGTTTCCACCACTAACTTCCTTTTCTCTCCATGCTGCGCATTTCCCATTCCAAGGTACGCCGCTTTGTTTGGGCATGCCCATAGGCAATGACCCACATCCCCATATCCCCAACACTTAACTCCCTGCTGCGCTTCTCTCCTTGCAGAGCGTGCCGCCTCTCTATCCTCATCACATCCCATAACTCTACTTCTCAATGCCCCCCACCTGTTTTCACACAACCCTCCTCTCTGGTCCCTTGCTACCATCTGTTCTTTATATTGACAGTAACGGGCCATGTGCCCAAACCATCCATACTTTCTGCACCTATGATCCCCCTTATATCCCTTATGTATCTCTTGTTGATCTCGTGTAAGAGACATTGTGTTGTCCCTCTTTGTTGTAATTGAAAAAAGGTGTTTTTGGTCAAGTTGACCATTGATGACTTTGTGCTATGAGTTACAGCTACTGGAGCACACAATCTTTACCTAGCTAGCTATCCTACCAACCACCTACTACTGGTCAACCTACTCACTATTTACCAAGGGTGAAACAAATACTATCCCTAAGAAGGGAATGCCTAAGCTAGACAGTGTCTTAAGGACGATCTGTTGTTCCTCTGCGCATACAAGTGACAATGCACCCCAGCATAAGGCTACTAGCAAAGATGTACTATCTACCTCCCCAGATTAACAGTTCTGGTCTCTACACAACTGTCCTGAGATGACCAAAGTGTGTTCTCCTCCAGTCCCTAACTGACTGGTAAGTCCCCTTAAAGCTAGGGCCCGCTTATGTATGGATATGATGGTTAAGAAGCTGCGATGGCCACCGTCAAGTTGTTGAGTATAAATGGACATGTGACAATTGTGACAACTATTGACTTAGGAGTAAGATAGTGAGGTTGTAAGGAGTGAGGTCACTGAAGTGGAAATGAGTTCTAGTGTCAGAAGTGCCAACTCCAAGCTGGAATTAAGCCAACTGCTCTTTATCAGCATTAGACAAAAAGAACTCGTTAAGAGTTCCCATTGGATTGGTCTGTCTACTTATACAAGTGCTACTTGGTCTGTGCACTACTTTTCTGCACTACCATGTGACCTTGTGACATGTGACGTGACCCTTTTTTTATGTGACATTGTCACGCCTTGTGTTACATAGTGTGACAGAGTTTCCCACGCTATAAATAGAAAAGAGAATAAAAGAGAAAAGAATAATAGAAATGAACTTAGCCAGAGAGACGGTTTATGACATGTGCTGTCCTAAAGAAAGTGAGGTTCTGATGATCTGACCAGATCTCAATTTTGTGTGGATGTCCCTCCAAATAATGTCTGTATTCCTCTAGTCCCCTAATTACTGCAAGTAGTTCTTGTAGATTTCATAGTTCCTTTCATGAACATCTAACAACTTGGAGAAGAATGCTACTGGGTGCCACAGGTTTGTTTGCATGTTCTTTTGCAATAAGACAGCTCCTGTTGCAAAGTCACTGGCATTGGTGGATAGTTTAAAGGGATCTTTGCCATTTGGTATTCTCAGGACTAGAGCAGTAGTAAAGGCCTTTTTCAGCACCTCAAAAGCGTCTTGTTGGTCAATGCCCCAAGTCCAGGTACTATCCTTTTTGGTCAAGTCGGAGAGTGGTTTTGACATCTTGGCAAAGTTCTTAATGAACCTACAATAGAAATTTGCAAAGCCTAAGAATGCTTGTACTTGCTTGACTTTTGTTGGTATTGGCCACTCTAGAACTCCTGAAAGTTTCTCCTGATCCATCTGTACTTTATTTTCCGAAATTATTACACCCAAATACTTAATACTACTTTGTTCAAAGAAACACTTTTCTGCTTTAGCATAGAGGTCATTATCCTGGAGCCTTTTCAGTACTTCCTTGACCAATCACCTATGTTCCTTGATACATGTCCCAAATATTAGAATGTTATCTAAATACACCATTACTAGTCGTATGTGTATCAAATCTCCAAGTATATTGTTCATCATACTTTGGAAAGTTGCTGGTGCATTGGAAAAACTGAAATACATTACGGTTGCCTCAAAAAGGCCTTGCCTTATGATAAATGCTGTTTTCCATTCATCCCCTTCTTTGATGCAAACATTGTTGTATCCCCACCTCAAGTTGATTTTGGTAAAGATTGAGGCATGGCTGAGTGATTCAATCAAGTCTGCAATTCTAGGGATTGGATAGCAGTTTTTGATGGTAATTCCATTGAGGGCTCTGTAGTCCATAATGGGTTGTAAGCTTCTATTGTGCTTCTTTACAAAGAAGAATGGAGCTACTATTGGGCTAGTCAATAGTTGGATGTAACCTTTTCTGAGTTCTTCATTGATCCATGTATCAAGAGAGTTTCTTTCCACTGGAGAGAGCAGATAGACCTTGGCTGGTTTGGGAAGCGTTGCGCCTTTCTCAAAGTTAATCGCATGGTTGTACAGTTTCTGTAATGGTATTCTCTCTGATTTGTGTTTTGAAAACACATTTCCATACTCGTATAGCCACTCTGGCACATGAGCCTTCCAGGTCTTTGTGTCTTTGCAATCTGAGTCCCCATATTGGTCTCAATTGTTAAGTATTGCTGCAGCCACCATTGCCTGTTAATGACTGCCTGGGTCAGTCATGTCTGCCCAGCTAAGAATGTGGTTGTTGGGGTCCTCATCTCCTATGTTGTCCAACGAGGGGAATCCACTGACAAACATTTCAAGGTAAAGCTCATTAGCTCCTGCTTTTACCTCTTGCTTTTTACGGACTTTACTAGTATATGTATCCAGGCACCTGGTGAACTCTCATTGACCTTTTTGCCAATCTATATCTGGATTATGTTTGTACAAGTACAAGTATCCAATCATCATCTCCTTATTTCCTAAGTTGGTAACAAAGAGGTGCTGGGTTGTCTTGTACAATCCAATTTCTACATAAGCTTGGACATATTCTGTAATTTGTCCCACTTTGTTGGGAGTACCATCTGCACTGATTACACAATACAGATTTGCCAGTTTATGTGTTACCAGGTTATTATTTTCTACAACAACTCTGTTGACAAAGTTTGTGGTGGCTCCTGAATCAACTAAAGCCTTGGTTTGTACTTTTTTGCCGTATACCCAAAGTGTAATTAGAATTTTAAAGGAGGTAGTCTTGTTGCGTGCTATATTATTACAAGATTCCAGTACTACTTCTGACGTTTGCGAGCTAATTGTGGGTACACGTCCCTCCTCCGACTGTAGATCACAGACATTATATGTCATGAATTGCCCCTCTAGGCATTTGACTAGCCACAATGGCTAAGTCATTATTTATTTTCTTTTACATTTTCTTTTTCATTTATTTTACAAAAGAGTCGCAGCCCAACAACAAGATGACTCAATACTAATACAACGGTCACGCGCATAGACAAACGTCAGTAAATAGATAGTCTTGTATATAAGTAGGGCACAATACAGCAAGAACTCTTATCGAGTTCTCTTTGTTAATGCTGACACAGAGACAGTTGGCTTAATTCTGGTCACTGGAGTTGGCTAACATGACATTATACTCTACAGTCCCAAGGGAAAATCCAACTTGGGTGTCCCTTTGCCTTTTCCACTGGGAACAGGGTCCGGTATTTCCTCAATGGCCACGCTATTTATTTTGACATCCTCAGGTGGGGTGTCTGGGTTGTCATTGTTTTCCTCCAACAGTTTCATCAACCGTGCTTTGAACAATTGATTTTTATTTTTGCTTGGACCTGGTGGAGATGGTTTCTGGGAAGAGGTCTTATAAGGACGCTTGTCCTCATTACCAGGCTTGTTGTAGCAATCTACCATGTTGTGCAATTTTGATTTGTTCTTAAAACCTTTACCCGCACATATCTAACAGAATCTTGAGCTCTTTCCTTCCTTTCTTTGAATCTCATCTATCTCCATTGCATCCAGGTCCTTCTTTTCTCCACTTTTCTCTCCATTTGCCTCTAGACTGAATATTGTGCCCTGGGCCTTGTCTGGATGTAAGGCCTTAAATGCTTGCATCAACAATTTGAGGTATTCATCCCATGTCTTGGGACACTGGTTTGTGATTTCATATATGACGAGTGCATTTCACAGCTCATCTGGGATTATCTCTTTTATTTTGTCAATGTGAGCTTTGTTGCTATAGTTGATAATCCTTGCAAATGTCCTGTATTGTTCTGCATACTTGACAAAGTTCTTCTTTGCTAGGTCCTTGTTGACCCAGAGCGCTGTTAATTCCTTCTTTGCTCCTTCCTTGTTATCTCCTTGTCTGTAAATATTTTTGAGCTCCTGGGCAAAGTTGCCCCAAGAGCCAACATTTGATCCTACCTCTATTTTGTCAAAGTATGATTTCATATATATGCTGGTGGGAGCACGTAAGTGGGTGAGGATGCACACAATTTTCTGGCTATCCAAGGTAATTCCTGAAGCCGAATAGTATAAGACAATTTGGCTCAACCAATCATGCAAGTGCATCTTGTTCTCAGAGCCTGCAAAAGTTGGTGGCTCTGGTACCTTGGTTTTGGACCACACATTTCCTCCAGGGAGCCTGGTCAGCTCTCCCTGAAGGTTAGTGACCTATGCTTCAAGCGCCGCAATTTTATTGTAAGCAGTGGTCAAGGTCCCATTGTAGTGGTTAACGGCCGCATTGAGTACTGAATCAATATAACTTTTGAGGACATGTGATGTCCCCAAGTGTGCATTCCTCAACATCCTGATTTCCACCTCCTCAAAGTTGGTGGACTCAGCAGGAATTCCGTCCCTAATGAGTGTTTCCCAAGTCTCAGCAGAGTAATTAGCGAGGGGGACAGTGGCAGTGAAGTTGTTGTAAGTCAACATTTCTATATATAAGTAGTTAATTACGGTTCTTGAGTATGATTTCAAGGGATAAAAGGAAAAAACACCCAATTTTAGCCTCTTAATGCCATTTATGTTACACCAAGTACCATTCCAATTGTTATTATCTATGGAATAGTAATGTTGAGCTCCAGAAGAGCTTTACAAATTTCTGGTACCCTAGTTGCTAGTTTGGAGAAATCTATATGTTTGAGGTGCTTACAAGCACCTTTCAGCATCCTCCACTCTTTAGCAGTAAGCTTGTGACCAATTTCATCTAACTCTATTATCACATCCTGCAGCCAGTTGAACCATTTCCACAATGAGTCATACTGGGGATTCTCTGCCCAGGACTTGTTTTCACTCATCTTGGTAAAGAATGGTGATATGCGATCCAAGGTAGGTTCCAGGAGTTCTTTGTACTCCTTTATGCGTAATAACTTTTTG
>Ga0153986_1000530_pt1 | contig 11536 bp, 9 predicted proteins | sample TSGA070MetaG_FD_104724 | JGI IMG/M metagenome (GOLD analysis project Ga0153986, IMG submission 104724) | Attine ant fungus gardens microbial communities from Georgia, USA - TSGA070 MetaG | ecosystem: Host-associated > Fungi > Mycelium > Unclassified | place: USA: Georgia, Alexander Wildlife... | reverse complement strand
CCTCCATGTGACCAAGTGTGATGTGACATATTTCCCACGCTATAAATAGAACAGAAAATAAAGGAAAAGAAATAGAAAAGAAAATACATATTGACTTAGCTGTGATAGCTAGTCAATGGTCTGAACTGGTGGTTCATGACAACCATCCACTTTCTTCTTCTGCATCTTCACTCCTCCTGGTCCGATTACTACTCCTAAGAATTCTACTTCTCTCGTCTTCCACCTGTACTTCTTTGGCTTTACAAACAGGTTGTTCTCTTCCAGTCTCCTCAGCACTTCCTCCACTATCTCGTCATGCTCTTCCTTGGTGTCTGTTGCCACGATAATGTTGTTGATGAATGTAGCCATGCTCCCTTGGTTGACCATGTCCCAGAATAAGTTGTTCATTATCATCTGGAAGGTAGTGGGTGAGTTTGTGAGGCCAAAGTACATGACCATCAGCTTATAGGACCCAATGTGCATTGTAAATGCTGTCTTCCACTTGTCGCCCTCCTTAATTCTCACATTATTGTATCCCCAGCAAAGATCTAGTTTGGTGAACACCTTTTTTGTCCCTACTCTGTCCAAGATATCTGCAATAAAGGGTAGTGGGTATGCATTCTTGATTGTTCCCTCATTGTGTCATGAATCGCCCCTATAGGTATTTGACTAGCCACAATGGCTAAGTCATTATTTATTTTCTTTTACATTTTATTTTCATTTATTTTATAAAAGAGTTACGACCTAACAACAAGATGACTCAATACTGATGCAATGGTCATGCACATGGACAAACGTCAGTAAATGGATTATTTTGTATATAAGTAGGGCACAATACAGCGAGAACTCTTATCAAGTTCTCTTTGTCAATGCTGACTTAGAGGGCAGTTGGCTTCATTCTGGCCCAGGAACTAAGCCGATCTTTACACATTAATGTGTTAGTAATCCTGTACCATCCTCCTTTTCCCATCCTTTTTAGCCACAAAGTGTACTGGCAACATCTGAGATGACTTAGATGGTTGGATGTAGCCTTTCTTCAACTGATCCTCCATGAACACCTGTATCTCTTCCCTCTCTTCTCTTGACAGTAAATACATCTTCCCTTTCCTCAGTACAAAACCCTCCTTGAGTTTAATGGCATGGTCCCAAGGTTTTTGCACTAGTATTCTCTCTGATTCTGCTTTCTCAAATACCTTCTTTGTCAGAAAGCCAACTCCAAGTTGGAATTAAGCCAACTACTCTTTATCAGTGTTAGACAAAGAGAACTCGTTAGAGTTCTTGCTTCATTGGTCTACCTACTTATACATAATCTACTTGGTCTGTGCACTTAGTATCCTGCACTCCCAACCAAATCATGTGTGACAGGTCTTGTAATGTGATGTGTGATGTGACCTTTAATGTGACCTTGTCACGCATCCTGTCACATGGTGTGACATGAGTTTCCCATGCTATAAATAGAAAATATATTTAAAAGAAAAGAAAAATAAAAATGAACTTAGTGTAGAAAAGGCAGTTCATGACATTCTTCTACCTCCAGAACCTCCTTGGTACTAGCTTCTCCACTGCCTTCTCTATCATCTCTATTTTCCTTCTTTTCTCCTTCTCCTTGCTCTGTGCACACTATGGTGGGCACCTTGTCATCTTCACCTTCCTCTTCTCCTAGTCAATTTCTGGGTTATAGGCAGCCAGCCATGGCATACCCAGTATCACCTTTGTCCTGCCTAATTTACATACATCCATCCTGATTCTTTCTATGTGTCCTTCAAAATACATATTACATTTAATCTCGTACTCTATTCTCCCCCCATCATTGTTTGTTCCATCCACATTTTTTACTTCTAATGGTTTATCTAAATTTTCTAACTTAAACTCCTGCTCCTCTGCAAATTCTTTATCAATAAACATCCCCATTGCTCTGCTATCCAACAGTGCTTTCACTGTTGCTCCCTCATGCATATCCAGTTTCTCCAATTCTACTTTCATCCATACTTCTCAGAGAGACCATAGTATGCACTTCACTTCTCTTGCTCCTTCAGTGTTATTTTTCAAACTGCAGTTCATATTTTGAGTAGATAAAACACTGTATTTATTTGAGAAGGGCAGACGGAAGTCTACTGCCCCCCTTTTTCTTTTAACTTCTCTACTTGTTTCTCCAATTCCAATATTCTAATCCTAGCCTTCTCTCTACACTTGCTCTTGTAGTGCCCCTTTTTCCCACACCAGTGGCATACCACCTGTGCTTTCCTTGCTGCCCAATTTACTGCCATCCTCCTTCTCTGTTAGCAACCAACCACAAGTGGCAGCAGTGCCAAGGTAGAAGGGACTTAGGCAGACAAAGGGAGAGGAGTGTCACTCATAGATTGGGATAATTAACGAGAACTCGACAAGAGTCCTCCTAGTATTCTCTACCTATTTATACAAGAGATCTACTAGGTATCATATGCAACTAGGTACTCTATTATTATCAGTATTTCCCATGTCTATCTGCTATCATATGTTTATGTCCATCTATCATATGTCCATGTCATGTACCTGACAGGACTGTTCCCATGTCATCCTATTAATAATTTGCATCTTTCCAGAGACACCACTCCTAACTCCCACAGCTGTCCATTAATAACAGCTACTGACTCCTGATGTCAGAAGGCCTGTCCAAGGCAAATCATAACACCATCCCCATCTCAAGGCTTGTCATCCCAACAAAGCCATTAAGTCAAACACAAAATAAAACAAAAGTAAAAACTAAATTAATGTTCAAAAAAATTTTGTGCCCCAGCCATTGCCTGAGTCAAGTTGGCCATCCCATACTCCCAGTTGTCTTCCTCTGACTGGACCCTTGGACCTACTTCCTGTAGTGGTCCTCTCACTCATACCTCCCTTGAGTCCCAGTTCTCATATCTATTCCTCATCAACACTGGAGTCCATGCTGTTCTCCATGTCCTCCTTTGTCAGGTACTCTCCTCTACTACCATCCCCTTCTCAACAAAATGACGTCCTGACATTTTACCTCCTCTAGCTTTCCTCTTGTTTCTTAGCCTTTTTCTTCCTAAAAATAAACCACTTATTCTCTTCTCAGGATCTTGTGGCATCAATTCTCATCTACAAAAAATTATGTAAAATATCTCCATCTCAGAGGTTAACTCCTCTGAATAAATGTACCACTACCTAAAACTTTGACTAATAGAAAAGAAATTTTGCTGGTCTCACTGGACTTCAATCCCATCATCACTAGGGCAGCACTAAGCATTTACCCTAGCTAATCCAGTTGACCACCAATTAAAGTGTTAGACCTTTGTATACTACTTTCAACTATCAATTAAGATGTCAAAAATTTCTACTAAACTTCATGTTTGCCCTATACTTCTTTGCATGTTTCTTTATTAATATAACTAATCTAAAAACAACTTCCATTAGGTCTTATTGAAACTGCCTGGATAATCCCCTTCTTATGCTCCTCTAGATTCTAACTGTATGGCATACCAGCTCACCGGCTTTCATCTTGCCATGCCTCAAAGTTTGGTGGATCTTGGTGTTCTTAACTTCCCAATTTTCCAGGTCTGCCTACCATCAGCACTTCTGACCTAAATCTGGATCTACCTCTCAGTTGGCGCATCTGATCCCATTTTGTGGTCTTATTGACTTTGCCACATCTACATGGCAACATTCTCATGACTGTCTTTAAGGCTTGCTCCACCATCAGATCTAACCCTGGACCTGTTGACCCACTTCCATACTAACAGGACTTATTGACACTGCCTCTACTGATGACCCCCGTTCCTTTGGAGTTCAGCCATCCTATCCAGCCAGCTACCATTGCTCAAAACTGCAGCCCTATCACTACTTCCTTTATCCAACATATCCCCCTCTGAAGACTTGTTACTCATCACCAGTGGCCAAGATGGCACTTTTGGCAGAGCTAACCGGCTTCCGACCGAGATGGCTATCTACCGACTGTAGAAGGAACAAGATGTTTGTCCACATCACCTGATGTCTCCCATCCTCCTGTCCAACAGTCCAAAAATACATCCCATCAATCAACATCACATCACCTGTCATAGGTTGACATCTTGTGGTCTTATTGATGTTGCCAGGCACACTTCTAAAACTCTAAACACTATCTACCAACTCTGATCTAATCTATCAGGTGTTAGCGACCAACCATGAGCAGTAGCGGTGCCAGAGAAAGGACTTAGGCAGATGAAGAAGGGAAGGGACTGCCAATCGTAGATCAGGATAATTAACGAGAACTTGACAAGAGTCCTCCTAGCATTGCTCTACCTATTTATACAACTGAGCTAGCTAGACGATCACATGTATCTATGAGAGTATCTATGATCTACTCCCATACCTTGTCTACTATGTATCTATCTGTTATGTGTCTATATCATGTACTTGATAGGACTGTTATCACGCTGGCCAGTAAAATTCTGGCTAAATCAGTGATAATAATGAGATAATACTCCCATAATACTTATTCTATACAAAGATGAGCACCCCGAGAACCAGAGAGAGACTGCTGTCTGGTCGTGTTCTTGAGCATTGCGCTCAAGAAGCAGAATAGTGGCTGTGATCACTACTATCTATCCCTCATAATAACCCTTGCTCAGATCATCTCATATGGTTATCAATAAAAGTTCCCCCCTCTGTACGTGCTCTCAAGGAAAGGAATGGCTTCAAGAGACCAAATCCCAATGAAGAGTCAGCAGCCTAACGTCATAAAGGTAAAGATAGATGATGGATCATGGATGTAACAAAGGGGCTATATTTAGAATAAGAGACATAGGAATGGGTTCGAGAGGGCTCCTGCAAGTATAACCTGAGAGTCAGGACGCTAGAGGAGAGATGCCTGAGGAGGTAGGAGCTTATAGGAAGGTATAGAAAGGAGAGGAAGCCGACTGTGGGGAGGCAGAAGAATACAATGCACTCACAAACGATCCAATCAGAGGGATCGGCAGTTCATTTTGAATACAATCTCTCTATGACAGGTTCCCGTGCAGCCATATCAATAAAAGGGAATTTCAAGGAAGAGCTCGGATAAGAAGACCGATTGAGGAGTGAGGGATCGGACGAAGGGACATGGTTAGCATTCTGGCTGGCTGTTTTAGGGAACTCCATCACCTTTCTTTCTATTTTCTTTGTATGTGATTTGGTCAGTTGTATTCTAATAAAAACCTCTAGAGTACAAGGAAAGGGACAAGCAATCTTACCCCTTACCTTCTCTTCTGCTCTAGAGTTAAAAAGCAAACTCGAGCGAACTTAAGTTCTATTTTTCTATTTTCTACTTTGTTTCCCTATGAGATACTCAACCTTGAGAGGACTCGGACATTTGCTTACGCTAGGAGACTAAACCCTTGCTACAGTTCTTTATAGTAAGCTTCCGGTTATATGGTCAGCTAAAGTAGAGCTTACACGAGGCTCCAGGAGTTCTAGGTAGTAACTGCTGTATCGATGGCAAGCCGGGCTACAAGACTAGATAAGGACAGTAGTGTTACAGTGCGAGACAAACATGTGCCTTTGAGATCCGACTAGCGAGAGCGCTCGCAAGCAAGAATTACTATTATTTTTAGCCTATTTTATACATCAAAATTACCAGTATGTTCCCTAAATTCTAATTACCTTGTTTATACACAACTGTGACCCATCATAGAGACTACAAAGCTCTGATTTGCGCTTGTCACCCTTGTCTCTGATAAAAGGACACACCCAAATTACCTATCTTACTTTTATCACCCCCATCACTGTTCCCATGTTGTCTTATTAATAATTTGCATCTTCCCAGAGACACCACTCCTAACTCCCACAGCCATCCATTGATGACAGCTGCTGACTCCTGATGTCAGAAGGCCTGTCCAAGGCAAATAATAACATTCTCCCCGTCTCTATCCCTGTGAACCTTGGTGCCTGTGGTTGTGTTTTTCTTTCCTCTTCTCCCTACCATCCTCCTCTTGGAACCCAGCCTCCCCTGAATGTTCCATGTTGGGGCCAGCCTCTCCTGACTCTCCCTTGTTGTGTGCTTGCCCCTTGGGGATGCACTGCTCCTGCTAACACCTTCTCCTCTGCTCAACTTTGTTGCATGTTTCTATCCAACTTTACCACTCTCTCCTGTTACTTCAATATCATGCTGGGTGGGGATTTTGCCTCAGCTAACCTCCTTCTTATTGTCCCATTTAGCTCCCTCTTGAATTCCTCTATCAATGCCCTCCCTTTGTATCTGCTTGCTCTTGCCACTCTCTTAAATTCCTGGATGAATTCATCACAGGTTCTTGATCCTTGGACCAAGAGTCTCAGCTCATCTACCTTCCTACTCTCCTCATCAAACTCCCTGAACTCCTCCCTCATCTTGTCAAACAGTTCCTCCATTGTTTCTACCTCTAACGTTCCCTTATCTATTTCCTCTAGTATGTTGTCTTTCCAAACCTCTGCCACTCCTCCCTGCACATAGGAGAGAACCTAACTGATCTTTCCCTTATCATCTACTCCTCCTAACCTTGCCTTTGCATACAAACAGCATGTGTTAACAAATCCTACTACTACCTCCCTGCTTCCATCAAGTTTAGGAGGCAAGGCAATCTCTGGCTTGGGTGTATTTTGAGCAATAAGTTGTTGCTGAAGGATGCAGATGGCCTCAGATTGCTGGGCCATAAAATGTAAGAGATTCTCCATGGTAGGAGGGGTAGGTGATGATTGTTGTTGTTGTGACTGTTGATGTTGCAACATATTAGCAATAGCATAGGCGGACAGTGGTGGTGGTAATGGTGATGGCAAGCCCTCATATGAAGAACAGTCTTCTTCGTCTGAACTAATTTTTACTGACTACTAAGGGTAAAACAATACTATCCCTAAGGAGGGAATCTCTAAACTAAGCGGGCTCTTAGGGAGACACCGCTATTCCTCTGCACATACCAGTGACAATACACTGCAGCACAAGGTTGATAGTGAAGATAATATACTAACACCCCAGATTAGCAGTTCTGGTCTCCACCTGACAGCTCTGAGTGCATCACCAGATGTCCTCCTCCAGTCCCTAACTGACTGGTAAGTCCCCTTTATAGCTGGGGCCCACTATCCAAGATTTCTGTGGTTGCTATGACCACTGATGAGTAGAGGTAGAGTAAGTGGGTTGTAAGGGATGCCCAGGCCACGAGATGTGAGGTGGGCGAGTGGTATTAAGTTCTTAATATAAGAACAAGGTTGTAATGACTGAGGTCTAACCCTAGGAGTTGGGTCAGAAAGAACTCAATAGAGTTCCCCAGTGTATTAGTCTTATCTTATATATATGTTAGGCTTGGTCTGTGTACCAAGTTTCTGCAGGTCATATGTCTATCTAGAACATTCTATACTATTTACATGATATGATCACCTGACCTGTTCTATTTATAGCCTTTGTTGTGTTATAGTCCATTAGGTTATTGAGGAGGCCTTTGAAGGCTGGTAATAAGTTAGGTTTTGAATCTGAGTTATGACATGTAAAAAATTAATAGAGTACCTAGTCACATGTAGGTCCTAGTATAAGTAGAAGATCAATACTAGGAGAACTCTGTTAAGTTCTCATTTAACATCCTAGTCTACAAGTGATACTCCCCCTTCCTTCATTTTCTCTAAGTTCTTTCTATCCTGGCACTACTGCTGCTTGCAGCTAGTTGCCTAACAATCTATCCTATTCCCCTCTATATCAATTAGGATGGGTTGTTGTCCCACCCATTCAACTTTATAGTAGGTTCCATTAATGTTCATAGTGTTGTCAACTTGACTAAATGGATAGTATACTCCTGCAATTGGGACAGTATCAGGCTGTGCTTGGATGTATCTGTGAGCATTCTCAAGCATTCTGCATGCTATATCTGGATCAGCCTCACCCAGATGTCGCCGCCACCCAGGGCACCTCAATGTTATAAGTCACCACTTTGAACCATCGACTAGCTACCACAGCTAAGTCAATATTTATATTTCTTTTCCTTTTCTTTTATTTTCTGTTTCTATTTATAGCATGGGGAAGTATGTCACAAAGTGTGACATAAGGTGTGACAGAGTCACATCAGGTCATGTCACATGAAGGTGAGGGAAAGGAGTGTACAGACCAGGATGATTGTGTATAAGTAGATAGACCTAATAAATGAGAACTCTAATGAGTTCTCTTTGTCTATGCTAATAAGAGAGCAGTGGCTTTATTCCAGCTCAGGAGTTAGTCACTACACTCAAGATATCTGTGGGATGGCAGTTTTCTCCATATATATTGCCTACTCTGAGGAATTCTAGTCTCACAAGTTGATCTCCTCAAGCCATATCTCTGAGGAGTAGTATCTTCTCCTGGCTGTGTTCTATGACCCTGTTTCTGAGGTATTATAGGTGGAAATTCAGGAGGGATGTACTATAAAAGTCTAGCTTCAGTGTTATGACCCAGAACCAAACCCCAAACTTTCACCCACCTTTAAAGGCCTCTTAGACAACTTAAGGGACTATAATGCAACCCAGTGATGGGGTGATAAAAGTAAATAGGGAGTGTCCTTTATCAGAAACAAGGGTGACAGGCACAAATCAGAGAACTGTAGTCTCCAAGATGGGTCACAGTTGTGTACAAACAAGTAGACACTGGGGAAGTAATTAGAATTTAGGGAGCATACTAATAGTTTTGATGTATAAAACGGGCTAAAAATAATAATAAGTTTTGCTCGCGAGCACTCTCACTAGTCAGATCTCAAAGGTATGCATTTGTCTTGTGCTGTAATACTGCTGTCCTCATCTAGTCTAGTAGCCAGGCTTGCTGTCAATACAGCAGTTACTACCTAGAACTCCTGGAGCCTCATGCAAGCTCTACTTCAGCTGACCATACAACTGGAAGCTTACTACAAAGAACCATAGCAAGGGATTAATCTCCTAGCATAAGTGAATGTCCAAGTCCTCTCAAGGTCAAGTAACTTGTAGAAAAATAAAGTAGAAAGTAGAAAATTAAACTTAAGTTTGCTCGAGTTTGCTTTTTAGCTCTAGAGTGGAAGAAAGGGTAGAGGTAAGATTGCTTCCCCTTTCCTCATACTCTAGAGGTTTTTATTAGAATACAACTGTCCAAATCATATACAAAGAAAATAGAAAGAAAGTCAATGGAGTTCCCTAAGACAGCCAGCCAGAATGCTGACTATGTCTCTCTATCCAATCCTTCACTCCTTATTTGTCCTCCTTATCCAGGCCCTTTCTTGAGACTTCCTTTTATTGATATAGCTGCATGGGGACCTGTTGTAGAGAGATTGTGTTCAAAATGAACTGCTAATCCCTCTGATTGGATCATTTGTGAGCACATCATATTCTTTTTCCTCCTTACAGCCGAGTTCCTCTCCTCTCTATACTTTCCCATAGTCTCCTACCTCCTCAGGTATCTCTCCTCGAGCATCCTGACTCCCATGTTATACTTTGTGAGCCCTCTTGAACCCACTCCCATGTCTCTCATTCTAAATATAGCTCCTTTGTTACATCTATGATGTACCATCTATCTTTACCTTTATGACGTTAGGCTGCTGACTCTTCATTGGGAATTGGTCTCTTGAGGCCATTTCCTTCCTTGAGAGCACGTATTAAGGGAGGAACTTTTATTGATAATCATATGAGATGATCCAAGCAAGTATCATTATAAGGGATAGATAGTGGTGATCCTGGCCACTATTCCGCTTCTTGAGCATGATATAGCACTTATTTAGCCAGAATTTTACTGGCTGGTGTGATACTGGGCTATAAATAGAACAGGTCAGGTGACCATATTACATAAATAGTGTAGAATGTTCTAGATAGATATGTGACCTACAGGAACTTGGCACACAGACCAAGTCCTACATGTATATAAGACAGAACAAATACACTAGAGAACTCTATTGAGTTCTTCCTGACCCAATTCTAGGGCTGGGTTACATTCTTCATGGATCATCTCCAACATTCAGGAGGAGATGAGCTTGGGGAGAATATCTCAGTATCATTATCTTCATTATCTTCAACCTCTTCAATCTTTACTGAAGGCTGTTTAGGTAGCCCTAGTGGAGAAGAGGGAGATGGAGATTCTGAGTAAGTTGGCAAATTATGGGGAACTAGAGGAGTTGGAGGTCTAGGATATAGAGGTGCTTTTCATGAATTGCCCTCCAGGAACTTTGACTAGCCCACGTGACTAAGTTAATATTTATAGCCATAGACTTTAGTACACCAAATCCCTTATCAACCTTGGACTAGACAATGCACTATGTCTTTTCTATTTACCACTACCAGCCTACCAGAGCCTACCAAGGAGGAAATGAAAGCATTGATGGCCATCATCATGCAAAATAACCTAATGATACAATAACTGCAACTGATGGTTGCAATAAGACAAAAGAAAATAGATGAGGAAGAGAAGAGGGAGGAGAATAGACAGCTAAAAGAGAAGGAGAAGGAGGAAGAAAAAGAAAAGCAGAATAAATTGAGGAAGGAAGAGATAAGAACAATGAAGGGATGGACAGAGAAAGAGAGTCAAGAGCATGTGGAGAAGTATAAATGGTATAGAGGGGACACAAGGTGTAGAAGGTGCAGATGGTTTGGGCACATAGCCCACTATTGTAGAAGAGAGGAGATCAAAGCAAAAAGGGAGATGAGAGAGGGCTGGTTTGAAAATAAGTGGGAGCTGTTGAAGTGCAGGGTAATGGCATGTGAGGAGGAGAGAATAGAGGTGCACTTTGCAAGGAGAGAAGTGCAGCAACTAGTGAAGTGTTGGGGATGTGGAGAGGAAGAGCATTATCTATGGACATGTCCCAGAAAGGCAGTGCACCCAGAACAGGGAAAGGCACAGCAAAGGAAGTTGGTATGCAGGGAGTGTAAGAAGAAGAATCATGTGGCAAGGAGTTGTAACAGTTATTGAAGGTGGAGGGAACAAGAAGTAAAGAGAAAGCTAAGGGAGCTATAGAAAAAGTTGGTAAAAGAGAAAAGAGTTTGAGGCAAACCATAAAGCCTCTAAGAGAAATTTGGATGAAGGTCAGAATGGAAAAGATGGACACTCACAAAGGAGTGACAGTCAAAGCCCTCTCAGATAGTGGAACAACGGGCATGTTTATAGATAGGAAGTTTGCAGAGAAACATGGGTTTAAGATAGAGAAGCTAGATAGGCCCAGCAAAGTAACAAATGTGGACAGAATGGATAATGTTGGAGGAAGTATAATGCATGAGATTGAATGCAATGTCTACTATAGGGGGCATGTAGAAAGAATAAGAATGGATTGTCATAAACTGCTCTTTTCTAATAAGTCATTTTTATTATTATTTTCCTTTTAATTTCTTTTTCTGTTCTATTTATAGCGTGGGAAAGTACATGTCACATATAAATAAATTTAAAAAAAGGTCACGTCACATGTCACATCACACATCATTAGGTTAGGAGCATGGGATAGTAGGCATACAGACCATTAGAAATGTGTATAAGTAGGCAGACCTATCACAAATGGTCACTTACTTATTTGTGATTGAGGAACTTGGTAGTTTCAACAAAAGTAAAGCTTAGAGCAGAGATAAGACTGAGTGACAAAAGATGTTGTTAAGTCTGAGGTCTAATCCT
>Ga0153986_1000527_pt1 | contig 11556 bp, 15 predicted proteins | sample TSGA070MetaG_FD_104724 | JGI IMG/M metagenome (GOLD analysis project Ga0153986, IMG submission 104724) | Attine ant fungus gardens microbial communities from Georgia, USA - TSGA070 MetaG | ecosystem: Host-associated > Fungi > Mycelium > Unclassified | place: USA: Georgia, Alexander Wildlife... | reverse complement strand
AGTTTGAATGGCCTGCGAGAATTGAGGGAGGAGGGCAAGGGAGGAGGGGGAGGAAGATCAATGGAGCTGCTGACAGAAGGCCGTCGACTAGGTTGAGAGAAGGAGCGCATTCTGCCGTCGTGAGGGGGGTCGATGGGCTTGATGCGTCGCTGAGAAATAGTTCCATGGGACGTAGATGGGTTGATGATGGGGGGTGCAGATGGCTTACGGTGACCGCGCGGGGATGGAGGGGAATGGGTAAGGTAGAGACTGGTACGGGGAGTGTTGTCAGTTGGGGAGGGGATGGGAGGAAGAGGATTGGAAGAGGCACGCCTGGTTCTGGGAGTGTCCAGAGGGATGTCGTCGTCGTTGAGCTCCTCGGAGAGGGGGGGCAGGGGAGGGGCGGGGAGGGGGTCGTCGGGGGGACTTGAGGCTGGAGGAAGGGTGCGGAGAGAAGGATATGGAACGGGCGGGATGCTGTAGATGATGCTGAGAATGTTCATCCGGTCTGCATAGGTGTCGTGGATGCTCTGCAGGCGGCGCACCTCTTCCTCCTGGGCAGCGACGCTCCGCCGTCGGTGGCTGCGGCGGGACTCTGTGCTGTCCTCGCCACGCTGGACACGGTCCATGACCTCGTTGAGAAGGGCGACGCTGCGGGCGTATGCCTGGACGGCAGCCTCTGGGTCCTCGTTGGTGGAGTCGAGGAGCACGGCTTCGCGGGCGAGCTGGAGGGCGCGTGTGAGAGCTCGTCGGGAGGAGGGACGGCGAGCGTCGGACATGGCGGGCAGACGCAGGACAGGCGGACGGCGAGCGTAGTCTGCGGAGCGCCCGAGCCAGTACCCTCGTGTCCGCTCAAGCTGCATTATCGTCGTCGTAAAAAATCAAAATCAACTTGGACACGTGGCTATCTACTACTCGATCTATTATTATCGTCACTCCCGGTACTCCCCCTGGCTTGCAAGCCGGCTCTCGAGATTCCTGCCAAATTGTCAGTACTCCGGCCAACAGCAGCAGCGTTTGCCTACCGCAGCGTCTCCTCCTTCGCCAGCAGCTCCTGCTTCTTCTCGTTGATCTGCCTCTGCATCCGCAGTTCCGCCTCGCGAAGCTGCCAACAACCGTCAGCCATCCACACACCTTCACAGTATAGACAATCACCTTTTCTTCTTCCCGGCGCAGCTGCTCTTCCTTCAGCCGCACCCCTTGGTTGGCAAGCTCCTCAGGAAGCAGCGAGTTCTCCCTAGAATGGATCAGTCTCGTCTTCCACCAATCTTTGCCATCACTCACCCTTCCCCGTCCAGAGTGCTTGATAACTTCTGAGTCCGATACGTCTCGTACAACGTATCCTGTGTCGTCGCCTTAAAGTCATGAACATGCGAGCTGCACAAGTCAACGTTACAACTCCCCCTTTCAGATAAAATCGGAGATCAACCCACTCCATCAACACCCTCTGCAGGCAGCTCAAGTCAGAGTGCTGTGGGTTGTCGACCTCAACAACTCCCCACGGGTATACCCTAGCCCGCACAAGTCGCCCATCCACCTCCACTTCTTCCTCAGATCCCACAACCGCAAATGGCATCATGGCCTATCACCAATCCAATCATGAGCACCACCTCCCACAACTTTCACACTTACCCGCAGTTTGCTGTTGTCTTGGATAGTCTCCTCGTCATCTTCCTCAACGTCATACGGAAAGTTATACACAGGTATATCATAGTACTCAATGTCTTGCATGATCTTCAACCACATTCAGTTACATGTTCAGCCCCATTGACCCACTCACGACTCACCCTCTTCTTGAATCCCTTCAATTCACTCGGCGTAAGCGAATCTGCTTTCCCAATCACTGGTATAACATTAACACGCGGAGAAAGCCGCCGCATAAGCTCAATGTCCATTTCCCGTAACCTAAAATCATCAAGTTAATCCTATTCACAAATCTTGACCTTAGACGCGTACGCATGCCCTGTAGGGGGAATAAAGTACAACAGAGCGTGAACACGGTTGTCCCTGAACCGAGGGTTACGTTTGGTACGTGATTCTTCAGCTAAAATGTCATCATATTGCCGCTCGAGGTATCCAACAATCTTCTGGAATCTATCATCAATTCAGTAACAAGTCTCCTCGCCATCAGCACGACCTACGCAGATTCGTTGTTGATGTTGTCACCAAATCCTGGGGTATCAACTATAGTCAACGAAATACGCGCTCCGTCCCGTTCCAGATCTGCAGTGAGTTGACATATGAGCTGACGTCTGGATACAACCCCTCGTTCCAACCACAAACGCACCCACAGTCACTGGCTTGATTTTCATACCATCTTCAGGGTAGACAGAGGCAGGGTCATCACAGTTCTGGTGCGGGAGTACCTCAGCCTCGCACAGGGTGTTTACAAAAGTGGTACGACCAGTACCAGAGGCACCTACAAGTCACTTAGAAGAGCAAGCTGCCATTCAGATGCAACACATACCAACTACCATGACAGTGAACTGAACACCCTTCTTGGCCTTGTTTCCTCTGCGTCTGCCAGCGAAAGACATAGCTGAATCAGGTACGTGGACGGGAGAGAGGAAGAACGTGTTTCCAAAGGTCGGTGTTGATGTACTATTTGCTTCAAACTCCGCCATAGCGTGATCTCTAAAATTGATCTCCAAAGGACGCTAATTGCTCTAGTCGCTACGCTACGGCCCTGAACTCAGATTTGACTGTAAGGAGGTCTACTGTGAAAGCCTTGAATGACTCTTTCTCGCTCCCTCTTCCGACGAGCAAGGCATGTGGATTTGAATCGTCTGTTATACCACTCTGTGCCTCAAAAAACGCGTCGAAACTACTCTGATGCCACGTCAAGTTCTTGCTCTAGTGTCCAGGAACCAGCAAAAAAAGCCCCTCAACGATCGAAAAAGAAAATACGAGATCTCCCAGAGTTCTTCACCCTCCCTAATGGAACTCGCGCAACGCCTCTAGGAGACTATCATTTCAGTATCAATGCTCAAACTAAAAATAACGCTAGAAGCTGTATGCTCCTTTCCCCTGCCATTAATTATCATGACATATGACTTTTCTGCAGCATCTCTGAATGAGAAAACACATGTCATCAATGAGAGCCAAGAGGCTGTTGACGATGCGCCACCAGAACTTGTAAGGCCTAAGCGAGTCAAGAAGTCAAAAGTCGATGATGTCGTGGCGGTGAATTCTGTTAAACGGCCTCACCGTTCGAAGGATAAGTCCATACACGGTGAAGAGGGTATGCTCTCATCGCTTTAGATAAACAAAATCTGATAGCCACCAGGTTTATTCAAAGGACCCCAAACCGTCCTAGCGCAAGGAATTCAGGAAAACCTTCGCAAGTTCCCTCACTGCTTACTACTCACCCGAGTAGGCCAGTTCTATGAGGTGCGTCTCCTTTTCATGTGACTTTGCGGGGCCCCCCTCATTGGCAAATTCAAATAGTCCTATTTCGATCAAGCGGAAGATATCGCTAATCTCCTCAATATCAAATTAACTAGTCGTAAATGGGGTGGTTCCCGAGTGGCAATGTGCGGGTTTCCACTCTTGCATCTCGATAAGCATCTTAAAGTTCTTGTTCAACAACACAAATGCTTTGTCGCCATGTGCGAAGAATTTCCCCGCAAGGAAGAATTTGGTGCAAAAGAATTTGACAGACGCGTAACGCGTATCATTACTCCTGGGACACTCATAGACGAACCGTTTCTGAACGCGTTTCAGAACAATTTCTTACTTGCTATTGATATTCCATTTCCGTCTCAGGGGAAGATAAATAAGGATGCGCTCGTGATAGGACTTGCTTGGATTGATGTCTCCACAGGAGAATTTTATACCAAGAAGACACCGTTGGAAACTGTTCAGGATGATTTAGTTCGAATTAATCCTCGCGAAGTCATTTTGTCTGATACTTTCAAGGGCGTCAAAGAACATCCACTCATGAATGCACTTGTAGAAGAAGACTGCTTTCTTAATTTCGTATCCAAGTCAATGGATCCTCCTACAGAAGAACATACGACACCGAGACCTGGCTACTCACTAGAAATACCACTCTCAACAATCGAACAAGCTGCTGTTGACCTCCTGACGTCTTACCTTAATGCCAACCTTTTAGAAAATATGCCCCCCTTGACTAACCCCGTTCAAGATAATGGTGGTCGAATGCAGATTGATGCACATACAATCAAGGCTCTGGAGATCCGTGAAACAGATTACGACGGTAGTGCAAGAGGAAGTTTGTTTAGTGTGATCAAACGTACGATCACCAATGGTGGTACTCGTCTCCTCTCTCGATGGCTGTGTATGTGACTCTTTTTACACACGTACACACATGCATTCTCAAATCTGGGGACATGTAGGTTCTCCGAGTACATCGCTACCCGAAATCACGGCTCGACAATCTCTGGTTGAATTTTTCACCTGTAGACCACACCTGGCAGCAGATATGACTCAATTACTGGGTCAGATATGTGACACTACTCGACTAACCCAAAAGTTCCTCGCGGGAAGAGGTGACCAGAACGATTTAGCAGCAATTGGTCGGACCATCCGTATTTGGTTGAAAATCTCTACCACACTCACTGAAGAGAAAGCTCTCGAAGTGCAAGAACGAGAAGACTATGATGAGCGAGAATGGATGAGTGTGGATGCACTTGTCTCGCGTATGCATGCACTTAAAGCGTTGTCGGAGATGATTGAGAAAGCCTTGGGTAGTAATATTGAAAGTACAGCTGGCTCACTGGATGAACTTGAGCAAGACGCCCCAGATGAGTTGAGTCAGTTGGAGAATTGGAAAATTTCCACTAGTCGATGGTACATCAAGCCAGAGTATGTTGTACCCCTTTTCATGAGAATCTTTACATCGACGTTTTGTAGGTTTTCACAGACGCTCCAATCTCTACACGCCAAGTTCCAACGCCTGCTGACAAAAAAAGAAAGGCTAGAAGATAAACTCAGATCCTCTTATGGTATATACAACTTACAATCAAACCATCTCAAATTCATCAACAAAATCTAGCTGCTCCCTCTCTCACCCTGAGAGCTTCGCCTAGCCAGGGGATGCACGTACACCTCGCTCGCAAGCGTGGTCAGAGCCAGATGGATCACAATCCTTCCTTTGTCCCGATTTTTGAGAGTGGCAATACCAAATGTTATTTCTACAAAGCCCGTCTCTTTCTCTCTGTGTTTTTTTTATTTCATCCTCCTCACCTAATCACTTGTTCACACAATCCAGGAATGGTCTCATCTTGGTAATCAAATAACAACGATCATCGAACAACTAACGCAAGCAGAAAAAAATGCATTTATGACGTTGGGGAAGATGGTCAGTTCTCTCTGATTTCAATCGCTTTGAAAACCAAACACTGACAACATTGCAACCAGATTAATGAATATTCATTCTGTCTGCGGCGAAATTCAAATATCGTTGATGAGTTGGATGTCGCACTGTCCTTTGCGAAAATAGCAGATGAACTCAAGTTTGTGAAACCCACTATAACTGAGGAGTAAGCCAAATCTTTCTCTCACACACGCACACCTGCCAAAAAAGACAATCTTGGGGATTCTAGCAATGTATATGATATCACCAATGGTCGACATCCTTCCGTTGAGATCGGTCTCTTGACGTGTGGTCGCGTCTTCACTCCCAACTCTGTCTCACTCCATTCTGATGCTGGTAGAATGCATGTCATTACTGGGCCGAACATGGCAGGAAAATCGACTTTTCTACGACAGACGGCTCTGATAGCCATCCTGGCACAGATCGGTTCTTTTGTCCCAGCTGAAGCTGCCATGATTGGAATCGTCGATAAACTGTTTTCGAGGATCGGTGCCAAGGATGACCTGTTTAGGGATAAGAGTACCTTCATGGTGGAAATGCTTGAGACGGCTGATATCCTGAAGCGAGCCACTGATAAAAGCCTGGTGAGCTCTACTTTTTCTTCTTTTGCTTGTCCTCTTATGTCTCCATTCCGGTGCTTTTTTTCTTTCTTACCTAGGTCATCATGGATGAAGTTGGTCGGGGTACAACGGTGAATGATGGTCTGGCCATTGCGTTCGCAACTATTCATCATTTGACAACTGTCAATCGATGTCGAACTCTGTTTGCTACTCATTTTCATGAACTTGCACTTATGCTTGGATATACTTCCGAGGCCAATGGAACGGGTACCTATCAGAATGTTCGTTTCTTTTGTACTGATGTCGATGAAACCAAGGTAAATTGTTGACAAAATGCAAGTCATGTATCAAGTTGTTCATTGTGGTGATCTTCTCTTCTCTTCTTTCAACAGGACGGCTATTTTGCATATTCTTATCGACTCCGACCTGGCGTAAATTGGGACAGTCATGGTCTCAAGGTTGCTCAGTTGGCTGGTTTACCAGATACTGTCATTCAAGTCGCTTCTGATGTTCTCAGTTGCTTGAACAAGGGCCACCATTCTCGAACACAACAACGTCAAGTCATTCACTACGACCAATTTCTGCAAGCTTCTCGTGACGTTCCACAACCACTCTGAGATAGTTCCCTCCAGATGATCATGCTACTGATGCTACATTAATATATGAAGGGTGGTATTTTTTGTAATGTTGCAATGTATTCCTTTTGTTGTTTTCTTAACCCAATCGAGAACGAATGTAGTTCAACGCAGAACCAACACGGAGCCATTTGACTTGGTCAGTTGACATGGTATGTTGTGTGGAGACACGAAAAACCTCTCCATCAGGCTTAGACACTTTGATGGCAATGTCAGCCTCAATGTTCCCTCCAAGAAGATCTGCAAGACCCTCAGTCTCGAGGATATCTCCAGAGCTGATGCGAGAATAGTCTGCTTTGGAAGTAAACCACAGAGGTAAGATACCTTGTTTCTTGTGGGCAATGATCAGTCACCAATCTTCCGTACCAAACAGAAATCCATACTTTGAGATTAGTTTCATGAATACGGGCGAAAGAACGGGCTAGGATAAGACCACATCCTGATAAAAAAACATCAGTGCCAACGAGGGACTTGTTTAGAGTCAACTTGCCATAGAATCTGGGTTGAAGAGCTGCATGCTCACGAGCACTACCTTCTCCATAGTTTTCATCAACGATGAGAGCCCAGGGTTGCTTGCGAGCCTTGAAACGCTTCGCGATTTCAGGAATAGTACCAGTAGTTTTGGTCTCCTTATCAAAAGCGATGTTCATCTCACCGCCTTCATCGTTGATGGCCTTAGGGTAATTTTGAAAACTCCACGGTAGGTCACAATTGTCCAGTAAACTTACCGTGATAACTTGACAGAGTTGTCATTAGGAATAGATAGAACACACAGGAACAAATACTCACGAAGATTCTCGGAAATATTAGTAAGATGTCCCTTGTATTTGAGCCAGGGTCCCTAGAGGTAGATTCTTAGCAAGCATGAAACTCATCAAATCACATGGCTCACCGCGGCAGAAATATGGTCGGTTGTACACTTGCCCCTTACACGGAGAAGGACCCTTAGCGGAGGTAATTCAAGTCCACGAGTATTACCAGACCCCTCACCAAAGTGGCTGGAAAACGGTTCAAGAATTTCTAATCGCTGCGAATCCTTCTTTATTATGACTTCGGCCTCTGGTTGAGGTTTAGGAGAAGGTACAGGATAATACGTGCCTTCTCCAGCAGTAAATCCGGCGGAAGGGAGATCTTGGCCTACTGGTGGAGAGAACTTGAAAGATTTATCATTCGCAAGGGGGATGGAATCAGTCACAGGATTAAATGAGAGTTTTCCAGAAAATGCCATGGCAGTGACAATAGTTGGTGAAGCAAGGAAGTTCATAGTCTGGGTATTTCCGTCATTGCGTGACTTGAAGTTACGGTTAAAGCTTGTTAGTATGGCTGAAAAGGTTGGATCAAACTTTTTACTCCACGAGCAAGCATACCACTACTTGCCATTAGCCTCGCCTTTGTTTTCCTCTCGCTTCCACTGCTCAACGAATATCTCAGAGTATAGCTGGAACATAGACAAGCACTTCATACCTGACCGATGCAAGGCCCGCAAGCATTTGCCAGGACGACCACACCAACATCCTCAAGAAGAGAGGTGACATTGTCGCGCTCAATGGTCGCTCGAATCTGTTCAGAACCGGGGGTACACAAGAAGGGGACCTTAATATATTGGTGAGTAGCAAAGAAAAACCATACATATACCTGCTCACTTTTGACTTCAAACCAGCAGCTTTGGCTTGACGGGCAAGATCTGCTACACGGGTCTATAATCCGGTGTCACTATGAGTGCCTGCTATAATGCAGATAGAAAGCTCACCATGTCCTCATAAGAACTGTTGGTACACGAACCGATCAAAGTAGCTGAGACTTCGTCCTTCCATCCTTGACTCTTGACGAAACTGCCAAACTTGGAAAGAGGTGTGGCGATATCGGGAGTGAAGGGACCATTGATGGTTGGCTCTATTTTAGATAAGTTCTGCAGTAAAATATAGAATGAGAGTGAGCTCCGACAAAATAGAAAGGTCATACAATTTCAATGACTTCATCGTATACCGCATTTTTATCAGCGCAAAGGAAACCAACTTCAGCGGCCTTGTCTGCAGCATGTGCCACAGGGCCACGACGAGTAGCATGAAGATAGGATCGCATATTAGGCGTATAAGGAAAGGCGGAGGTCGTTGCACCAACTTCAGCGCCCATATTGGCAATAGTAGCCAGACCTGCAAAACATTGGTCAGTGACCATACAAGGCTTACAGTTACTTCTTTACACACTAGTACACGACTGGCTGAAGACCCCAGGCCCAAAGTATTCCAGGATACGTCCAGTACCTCCTCGAACCGTCAGTTTCCCAGCTAAGTGCAGGATAAGATCTTTCGTTGTCGTCCACTGGTTGAGTTCGCCGGTCAAATGAATACCTAGTATCCCCAGTCCATTGGTACGCTTGTCAAAAATAGACCGTGATCCCTCACCAACAACTTCTGGAGCTTTCAACTCCCAAGGGGTACCAGTCATTGCATCAACAGCATCAGCGCCTCCAACGCCGATAGCTAAAAGACCAAGGCCTCCTGCATTAGGTGTATGCGAATCTTTTGATACTAGTCAGAGCACTTTCAACCTGCCAAGGCAGATTGTTCACCAGTCCCAAGCCTAAAGAAGATAGATTAGCGGGTGAGACTCAGAAGTTGAGACAATAACTCACATCAAAATACCAGGTGCAGCGTAATTTTCAAGCACAATCTGGTGAATAATACCCGAACCAGGACGCCAAAACTCGATTCCATATTTCTGGGCAGCACTCTGGAGGAAATCAAAAACCTCCTTGTTCGTGATCAGAGATTTCTGCATCCTCTTTTGTTTCATCCCTAATTCCAATTCGTAAGAAACATCATACCTCCAAGTCCTTTGAAGCACCCTCGGAAGCCTGAATTAAATGGTCGCAATGAATGCTGGTAGGCACCGCACACTCAGAAAGGCCTGCGCTCATGAACTGCAGCCTGGTATCCCAGTAAATTGTATGATCAGGGAAAAGAGATATCTTACAATGCCATTCTATGTTGACTGTAAGATACAGGGACCTTAGCCTTATAAGAACTCACTGTGCAGAAGCATCTTGCATGGCTACACGCTGAGGTTGTAATTGCAGGTAGGTCTCGCCTCTTATCCTCCCTCCCCTGGAGAGATTTATCTCTGGGTCTATTACATGACTGTAAAGTATCTTCTCTGCAAGGACCAGAGGTCGATTAAGGATCTTGCGTACGCGTTCCAGTTTCTGTAGTAAAGCAGTATACGGGGGAATCAGGGATGAGCAGTCCCTTTCAAATGTAGAAGCATGAGTAGCAAGAGACCGTCTTGAACTGCGACACAAACTTAATCCCCGATGCATCGATAGTTTGTATAGACCGAAATTTTGTAAAATTTCGGATCATTCCTTGTCGTGGCGTGACTTGGTTTTTTTTCTTGGATTCAACATTTATATTGCATTTATATTCTACAATAAGTGCTGAGACGTGGAGGGCCTCAAAAGGGACCTAATGTCAGTGGTGTGTCTACAGAAGGCATATGGCCAAAGGAGTAAGGTATGGGCAAAGTTTGGTAGTAGATGGGTAGGGTAGTGGTTTGCTCAAAGAAACATGATATTGTCATGAATAGTGGCAGAGTAATGACTGATGAACAGAAAATGGCATGAAAGTATCAGTATTCCAGGTCTCCCTGTTAGCAAGATAGATACATAGACTCATCCCCATTAATATGACAACACTACATATCGAACAATTATAGCTTGGGCTACCTTGACCAAGCTTGGGTATATAAGGGCACTAAGAAACCATGTAACTAGTAGTAGAATTTCTATCTATTTTACTTATGAAGCCCACCTTGCAGGTAAGGCCTTGAGCACAACATTGTGCTTGTAGGTTTGCTGCTCTTTAGGTTATGGGCCCCAGACAACCACCAGTGGTGTAAGGTGAAATAGATTACTGAGTTTTCGTTGTGATATCAGATGTCAATCTGATGTTCTAGTGTTCAATCCAACTCAGTCTGATGTCCACAGAACTGAGGGTAGAAAAAGTTCTCTGTCACAAAAATACCAGTCTAACTAATCATGATAAAAATAGAGAAAGATGACAGAAAATAATGGAGACAATGAGTCAGGAACAGGAAGGAGAAGAGGCTCAAGACGCAATTACAACATAAGGATTGAATGTTATCATGACAATGCCTTAACCCTAACTCAAGGAGATGGTTCCAAGAGAACTCAATAGAGTTCCTGCTTGATTGTGTTGTGAAAACAGAGGCTGGTTTGCCTTGGAATGAAAAGATTGATTCTGTCGCAAACCAGTGAGTAAAAACTTAACAAAATTGTAACTATATTATACTAAAATCTCAGGACATTCTTGAACAATAATAACGTCAGCTCAATACTTCAACAGATTGTGCCCTGAACTTTATACTACTTTACATGGTCTGTGCACACTACTGACTAAGTAGTCTACTCTATAACTCATCTAGCAATCCCATCTTATCTTCCACCACTGATTTTCCAAAGCATAGAGAATCTAATCCTATAGTTCTAGATAAAGGTTAGCTGGCCCTTCCGTATCCAAGTCTAAGTCTATATTATTGTCCATTACTTCTACAATCTTAGGGAAATCTTCTTCTGAATATAAGCCATAGATGTTAGCAACCAACCACAAGCAGCGGCGGTGCCAAGGCAGAAGGGACTTAGGTGGATGGAAGGAGAGAAGTGCCACTCGTAGATCGGGATGATTAATGAGAACTTGACGAGTTCTCCTGGTATTTACTCTAGCTATTTATACAGAGTAGCTACCAGATTGTCACATGTATCTATGAGAACTATTATATGTACTAGCTCCCACACCTTGTTATACACATGCCAAGTGTCCAACTGTCATGTGTCCATGTGTGTCCATCACACAGACATTCCTATGTCGTCCTATTATTATTACACCTTCCCAGAGGTGTCACTCTAACTCCCACATGTCACAGTTGTGCCAGGACCAGTGGCAGTGTTCTGTATGGTTTACCACTACACCAAAAGGGCGACGTTAACAAGGCTACTTGGTAACGTGGGTCCAGCTATTTATGTAGT
>Ga0153986_1000526_pt1 | contig 11567 bp, 14 predicted proteins | sample TSGA070MetaG_FD_104724 | JGI IMG/M metagenome (GOLD analysis project Ga0153986, IMG submission 104724) | Attine ant fungus gardens microbial communities from Georgia, USA - TSGA070 MetaG | ecosystem: Host-associated > Fungi > Mycelium > Unclassified | place: USA: Georgia, Alexander Wildlife... | reverse complement strand
TGCGGCGTTGTCGTTGCATGTCATGTGTCTGAATAGTAGCACAATATATAATAGCAAGCATTGCACAACTTGCAAGTAACAGCTCATCCTGAGGGTGATTCAAAAGAGATGAATTCATCTAGTCCATCTAGTTGTGTCATAGTGCAAAACATGTATCAGGCATACATGTGACATTGTGATGTCACATCTAGGGAATGTTGCAACGGGAATCGCATTTTTCCTAGATTTCCTCAGACCATAGAATAAAGTTTGCACTACACTCCTAGATTCTCCCAAACTCTTACGGGAAGTCATCCATTGAATGCCTGCAGACACATAAATACGCTCCTTTGATTGTTTTGATCAATGCCAACGATCTGCTGACTAACAAACGTCATAACGTCATTGTATCTCATCGTCGATCAGTTAGATCTTTTTCCAGTGAAAAAGAATTCAAATCGAATCGAATCGAAAACCGAGAAATGGCAAGTAAAACTGCCATTATCACGGGTGCATCCTCTGGTTTGTATATTCTCCTTCTTCAGTAAGAAGAAAGAGAAAAAAAGTCAAGATGGATAATTAGATCTATTCGTTTAGGTATTGGGCGAGCATCCGCCATCGCTCTGTCAAAAGCAGGCTGGAACGTCGTTTTGATCGCACGTCGGGAGGAAAAGTTGAGGGAAACAGAAAGCCAATGTACAGGTCCGAGAAAGCTCGTGTTTTCAGGAGACGTAACAGATCAGGATTTCATTAAAACGTCATTTCAGCAGGCGTTCTCGACATTTGGTGAGTCGAGGAAAAATAAAAAATATCATCTCCCCTCCCTGATGTATACGCACATCATTATGAACAGGCCGGATCGATCTCGTTTTCAATGTTGAGCACACTTCTGAATGACGTTGATTTCAATTAATTTCTAAATCACGGATATAATAGAACGCGGGTATCGCACCTCCTCCAACCCCTATCGAAGCGATGACACTAGAAACATTCCGACAAGCCGTTGATGTCAATGTGATCGGTCCCTTCTTATGCACTCGGGAAGCTGTCAGAATCTTCAAAGCTCAGGAACCAAATGGAGGTTGGTTTTCCACTTAAAGAAAAATTATTTTACGAGCTCACCTGTAAGTCGAGGTCGCATCATCAACAATGGGTCTATCTCAGCTCGTGTTCCGAGGGTCCATGCAATTGCATATGGGACTACTAAACATGCCATAACTGGCCTTACCAAAAGTACCGTTTTGGACGGTCGTAAATACAACATCACTGCCACTCAGCTCGACGTCGGTACGTTTATAATCCTTGAACTTTGACATTCATTTGATAGGGTTAATACATTAGGAAATACGAAAAGTGAAATGACAAGTCCATTTTATGATAGTGGACTAATTCAAGCAGATGGTCAAGCCATGATTGAACCACTCATGGACGTAGAAGATGTTGCTAATACCGTCGCCTACATCGCCAGTCTACCAAACACGACAACAATGTTGGAAGTCACCGTCTTGTAAGACCATTTTCTCTACCTCACTTGTAACGCCTCTGAAAATTATACTTCCAGGCCGACCGGACAACCCTTTGTGGGGAGAGGTTGATGATCCACTCTGTCTTTTGAGATAATTGAATATAACAGATCAACGACCCATAGAGAAAGTGCATGACACGTAATAAGGTGTAGATCACGGTTGGGAACTACTGGCACCAATCGCCTTTGGCATTTTTTTGTCTCCCGCAGCTAGTTGCTCCAAATCCGCGGACTTGAAGTAATGAGGTGCAACTAGGAGAAATGGTTGACAACAACTCCTAAATTTCATCTGACTGTGACACACCTTCAAGCAACCATGAGGGCTTAATTTCCATCAACTGCCTAGAGAAGAGATTGAGTGAGATATCGGTTCAAAGAGATGACCGTCAAGCCAAACCTCATGTAGGACTTTGATGTCATCACTAATTCATAGTACAGGACTGTCTTCACCGGAGGTTGGGCTTGGAAGAGACTCGAGGAAGGATGAATATAGACAGTGTGATTGGTCTTCAAAGTCCTATACGAGTCGCCACTCTTCTGGAGTTGTGCCTATTGTAAAAAAAAAGTATCCTGAGCAAAGCATTTAAAGCTGAAGTACGACATGTCGTATACCGTGTTGTAAAAGTACCCGGCCGTAATCGCCTTTTGAACTGGTGTGATATCATTGGAGTTTACGTTGGATTGAATGACAATTTCCACACGTTCACACAATCCCGCCAGTTGGTCGCGAATATCACGCGCTCGACTGAGGCTTTTAAACTGCAAAAACTGCTCGTAACAGAATTGTTGCGAGTAGTTGGTTTCTGCCCATTGTTCCCAAACGTTCAACAGAGTAAAGTGATCCCCTCCAGGTCGTACAAAGTTTTGTCTCGCCTGATCCGCGTGTAGCTTTTTGTCTTTCGGCCGGTAGAACAAGGAACCTGACTCTGACAACATGGCAATGATCGTCAGGACCTATAAAAATGCATCATTCGTCTATTCAAACAAAGGGCAAGCAATCTTTGACACACCTCATCTGTACAAGAGTATTTCTCGCTGGAAACAATGGCTTTTGACAGCATGGGGTCCACAGGGAATTCAGCCATCCGTCGCCCAAGCTTCGTCAATTCACCACGATCATTTAAAGCTCCAAGGGCATACAACATTTCCAGCGCTCTCATCAGTGTTTCTCCTGGCGGGGGATCGAGAAATTCAAATGCTATCAAATCGTTGATGCCAAGTGATTTCAGGAGAAGAACAACCATCCCCAGATTCGTTCTTTGGATTTCAGGTACAGTATGTTCTTCCAGTTCGTTTGAAAAAGCCCATTTTGTATAGAGCCGGAATGATTTTCCGGGTCCAACCCGTCCTGCACGACCTGCTCGTTGGTTCGCTGACGCACGGGAACACTGAGAACTTTCATTAGCCTGTCTCGATTATATGGTATTGAGAAGCCTACAGGGACGACCATTAGTGAGGACATGCCTGTCCTTGGGTTGTATGAATTTTGTTTCACAAAGCCGGGATCAATTACAAAAACAACACCGTCAATAGTGATGGAGGTTTCCGCAATGTTTGTTGCTAATACGACCTTTCTAGCACCTTCTGGAGTTGGCTCAAAAATTTTGGCCTGCATTTCACTTGGAAGGTTGGCATAAATTGGACAGACGATGAGCTCGGCTATTTTTGGACCCAGGGCACGGGCTGTCTCTTGTAAATTCTCTTGACACGCCTCGATCTCTTCTTGACCCTGCAAGAAATTAATTTACTTCAAAAAATAAGGCACAGAGTGTCTTACTGTAAGAAAAACCAGAATGTCCCCTTTGGGTTGGGACATGTGGATCTGGAACACAGTCGTAATTGCGGCATGCAGGTAATTCGCTTCTGGCTGGGGAGTATAATGGATGTCGACGGGGAACTGACGCCCAGGAACTAATGTGTGATGTAAGTACAAAGACAATCAAAGTCTAGCAGAAGATCTTGCCGTAGAATGCTGGGGCTCCGTCAAAGTATTCACTGAATTTCTCAGCATCTACCGTGGCCGAGGAAATGAGGAGCCGTAATTCTGGTCGAAAGCGAGCAATATCCTGAAGGGGCTCTGATCAGAAACATGTCGAACTGGGAGATAAAATCAATTACCAACCTTGACAAGAGCAAAGAGAATGTCCGTACTCAGTGTCCGTTCGTGGGCTTCGTCAATGATCAAGACCGAATAGCTTGCTAAGTCAGGTTCTGTCAGGAATTCACGTAGTAACATTCCGTCAGTCATATATTTGAGAACAGTCTTGTCACTGGTACAATCTTCAAAACGAATGGAGTAGCCGACTTCATAACCGACTTTTGTCCCCATTTCCTCTGCCACACGAGCGGCAACAGACATCGCAGCGACGCGACGTGGTTGCGTACAACCAATCTTATGGCCGTTGGCTGTGAAACCTGCTTCGTGAAGATACTGTGGAAGTTGTGTGGTTTTCCCTGATCCAGTTTCAGCCACAACGATGAGGACCTGGTGTTCTCGAACGGCGTCAATGATATCTTGCTTGTACTGATATATGGGTAGGTTCTTCCGAGTTTCTTCAATAGTTTTCGCTGTAAATAGGCCTTATGAGACTCAAGGTCTCCTGTAAGGAACCGGAGAGACTGACCCCGTTTCTCCAACTCTTCAATTTGCTTTTGAAGCAATTTGTCTGCGGCGCTCATGCCATAACCAGGGAGAGCAGCAGATTCCATGACAAATTTAATAGTCTGGCTCTCGTCGAAGACATATTCATAATCGTCAACGATTTCCTTCTTGTCCTGTGCACCAGTCTTAAAAGTACTCATTTGCGTCTGATGGGCTTCCCACTGGTCGATGTCCGTCGTGAACTGATCATCTTTGGGCCTAGCATCTTCATAACGCTTGTAGAGTACGTTCTCTTTCTTTTTCTTGTCAATCTTGCCTTGCTCCGTGATATAGTCCTCCGGTAACTGGTATCCATCCCACTTGTCATTGATCTTCAACCGTTCCTCAACCAACCGCAAAAGCTCTTTCTTCCTCTCTAATTCCTTTTTCTCCCTCTTTGAGATATTCATGCCAGCAAACAGAGCCTCATCATCCGCAATTTCTTTCCTCAGTAATTCAATCTGCTGAATTTCACGTTTGGTCAGATATTCCTGACGTGAGTGCAGCCGAAGGGAGGGCAATGCTGCATTACGGGCTTCAACATCTTCAGCTAGTTGTCGTCGTTGAGCAGCCTCCGCTGCAGCACCAGTGACCTTAGATGAGTGATCCTCTACGACCTTCTTCGTCCGTTCTTTATCACGTTCACGCATTCGTTCGGCGAAAGCATCACGCTCCCGTAGATCCTCTTCACGTTCCCTCTCCTTCTTGTTATTCTCATCCTCTATTTCCATAAACTCGTCATCCTGTTCTTCTCGTTCAGCTTCCTCATCTCTCTTCCACCTTTTCCTCGCCTTCTCCTCTTCATCACTCTCCCATTCTTTCTCGTCGTAATCCCGCTTTCTCATATGTCTATCTCTCCTTCCAGTGCTATGATCTTTCTCTCTTTTTTCCTTGGATTTACTCGACTTGCGAACCTCGACGACATTATCAGGAGCCTCGTCATCTAACAAGAACCCAAACTTTTGTGAACGGAGTAATTTAGCTTCTTTTTCTGCTTGTCGACGTGCAACATCTTCTGCGTGATGTTTGTGCTTGCGTTTACGGGGTGCTCGACTAAAGACTTCACTTACAAAGTCGTGGGCCGCGGAACTGTTTGGGAGACCAAAGGAGGACAGACTTGAGAATAGAGCGTCTGCAGATTTCGAAGAAGATGCTGAAGGTATACTCAGTAAGCAATTGAAGGCTCAATGAGTATCAGAAACGTGCCAGAGGCTATAACAAAGTCGATGGTTGTCCGATCTGAGAGACCAAAGTACTAGAGGAAGAATTTAGGTATAGGCGGGCATTCAAACAACATAGATACTGACTGTCAGAACGTTGTCACTCACATACCGCTCAAGGTCTGAAGCCATGAATGTCAATGAAAGTATAGAAGTATCGCACTGGGGCTGTGTCGTTATTTTGGGCGTTTGTTTGGCCATGATACAAGCGGTGGTGTATATATATATATATATAATACGCTCAGGATACATCAGGTATAACGAGTCCAGCCGTTTTCGCCACTGCAATGATTTTCTCTGCCTATACATATTACCATGTTAATCTTAATGAGGAAAATTACGAAGATTACGAACCTGCTTGAGCATTGGAGCATCAATCATTTCTCCCTCCAATCCAACAGCGCCTCGCTCAACACCGTGAGCGAGTCCCAGTTGATGCAATATTTTTGCAGCACGAAGAATCTCTACCAGAAGAGGAGTCTATCATCAACTTATAGCGGATAGAAGCACATACCCTGGGATGAAGGCACATATGTAGACTGGATAGTTGAGACCTGTGCGGGATGGATAGCTTGCTGATTACCGTCCGGTCAGCCAATGAAAATCGGGTTGAGAATTGCACTCACCTTCCCGGTGAACCCAAGCTGTCGACCTTCCAGGCATTCATCCTCTAAAACGCCCTGGTCCTTATACTGCACACAGACCTACACAGATATGTGTAAACAGAAAATCCAGGTCATATTCAGACAGCATACCATATCAATGGCTTCCAGACCAAAAGCCTTGGCTGTGATCACAATCCTTGAACGTGTATAATGCAACTCGTGTCTTGAAGGTGTCCTCACGACTCCAGTATCCGCGCAATCTGTCCGGTGCCATGGACTTCTAAACACAAATTGACATCTAGAGCACACTTACAATCTTCTGCGGCAAACTGTGACCCAGTTAATGGTTAATGGACATATCGGGGATATGTGCCGGTGAAGAAACACACCAACAAAGCACTCAGTTGTCCACCCATCTGTCTACCCAAGTTCGAGCCCCATCCCGCAATTGATTCTAAATTGATCATCGCCCTCGCACTTTCGATGCTTGGGATGATGCTCACAGAGTTCTCTCTGTCTGTAGTCATGTATACGTCGTATAAGCATTTAGAAGCATAGTCCAAATCCTTTGTGCCGTGGATTTTTGGAAGAATAAGGTGCGTCACGTTTTCTAAAGTAAACTGAGGAAGCGTTCGTATGGTTAGAAGAGATTTATTAAGTCATACTCAATAGAGTCGGACGAGGCGAAAGGACATACAAGAGCCCTGATATCATCTTGGAAAAATGGTGTACCTATTCCATTCACCCGTACACCCACACGTCCCGAGTTCGCGATCGGATCGGTCTGTCGATCACAACCGCATTGGGTTGAACAAAACTTTGGAAATAAAAACTATAAAACTCAACAGTCAAAAACGCTTTCAACCTCTCCCTCGCAGCAATCTTATCATTGATATTAGGCGCGACGCTATCCTCCAAATCGTATACAAAAATGTCTGAATCCGAAGTCTTGGTTTTTTCTAACATTTTATCTGAGGATGATGGAACGTAGAGATATGATCTGCGAAGGGTAGGTGAGGGTGTCGAGGTCTTTGTCATTGAGAACTTCCGTAAGAGGAGTCGTTGACATGTTGGTCGAGATAGAGATAGTCTAGAGGTGATGCCACGAGGACTATTAGGACCAAGACGAAGCAGGGTCTGCATGGTCAATGTGTACCAACCGAAATAGACTGACGATAGATTGACGTCAGGTCAACTTTCTCAGGCCAATGGAATCATCAGTGTAGGTCATAGCATCAATATATAAAGTACATGAATAAATATTCCAGTCAATCTTTCGACGCCGCAGTGCCGAGAAGGTGTCGACAATCCGTTCATTTCAGCCAGCCCGATAATATCAATTTATCAATTTGATTAGTAGAGAAGGCAGGATGAAGGGAGAACACTGATTGGGGGTATTCAATGATAATGTTAGTTTTGGTGACAAGCGGATCTGAAGCTTTCGCTCTGATGTAGTCTCTAGATAAATGGACAGGCCGAAGATCTGAATAGGTAAGTTTGGCAGGAGCTTTACCGAAAGAAACGTGCTCGTTAGTTTCAATTGAACCTTCTATGGTGACAGGTACTTCAGGTTGAGTGATCGGTGGCATTCCAGATAGAGTCAACCTATCCGAGAGAGTCTCGCGTAGTTGAGCATCGTGTTGAAGTGTTTCTAGTCTCATCTAAGGGTTTCCAGCAGCTCGACATCTGAAATTTGCGCTGCCTCAGGTGTAATTTCACTTTGATCTGAACTTGCAGATTGCATCTTACTTGAGGGTTTAGGCGCGATCAACCTCGATTTTTGTGAAAAATCCAATGAGGTGTATCCGAAATCATTTGAAAACAGTGTTCCTAAGGATAGTAAAGGTCGCCTTTCAGGACCATGTCAGCAGCCACATTCACCGAAAGAGCACTTCAACGCTCACTTATGTGTCCGATTCCAGACTACAAAATCTACATCTTTTGAGGATTTCTCAAGCAGTGAAACCAGTGGCTGTCTGGCTCTTTCGAAGAATGACGGCGTGAGAAGAGGCGGCGGAGTTGAGTTCATGTCAAAAGGCTCGAAGCCCTTGGTTATAGCGGTTGGGTGAGGGGTGGATTGAATTTTGAACGGAAAAGCATTACACAAAGTAAAGTCGCTTTCGGAATGAAGCATAGTTCGGAAGATATCATTATACACAGATTGCAGAGGTTTTGTTGATTCCCCTGCTTCCGATGAAGAGAGTCGGTCACTTTCTGGATAATGCCTACTTTCTTCGGAACATGATGACACTGAAAAACTCTGAGTTTCGTTTGACCAAGGGGGTGATGCACAAGGGAGGGAAATTTGTTGACTTGGCACGATTAACATAGGAGAAGGGGAAGAAGAGAAACCCCGAAACCGCTTGCATGGCGGCGGGCAAATACTTGATTCGGATGCATTATTTGAAGCCTCTGCCTCCTCTTCTCGCCACAACATTTGTTCTTTCGCAATCATCAAGGCGTCTTTTCGCCCTTCTCTCTTTTCTCGTCGCAGCCGCTTGACCAATAGCTGTTGCTCTTGTTGAGGTGGATGTTGCACATCATCTGGGAGTGTAGCATGGTTAGAAAGCAAAGACGGACCGATGTCAATCATTCTCACTCGAGACTGTCAAGTCTGTTTCTCGTGATGGAGGTACGAAATCTTTGGAAGGATAGGGTAGCGGAGGCACATCCTCTGCATCTGAACAAAGGTCGATCACTTGTGCCAATGGAATATTGTTTTTCGCATTATTAGGTTTGGACTTGAGGTTCCGACACTGATGTTCATCTTCAGACGTTAATTCGATAGGAATAGCCAGCGATTGATGGTGCTTTCGAGATGCAGCGTTACCCCTGGCCTTTGTGTTTACTACGCACGAGTCAGAAATGATAGACTATGTGTAGTATTAATACACACCCTGAGTCTTCTGCTTCTTTCGAATCCTAGAACTGTGGCAGGAGGTCTGCGTCCGTTTCCGCTCTAATTTTCCTGGGGATGATGAGCCAGTATGGCATGAAAGATAGGATACATACGCGAGGCAATAACATGGACAAGGCCTGGGAGGTCATCGGAGTCTGAAGAAGAAAGCATCTGGCAGTTCGTCACACCAGCCGTAAACTTCATGCAGGTGCACCGTAAGTCTTCTTCATCCCCGACTCCCGTCTCTCATGAAGCCAGCTTCTCTTGCCCGTGATCTTTATGACGGCCAGGAGCGCCCCCGTCTCCTTCACTCTCTCCAGGAAAACAAGAGTTCTGTCCTCAGTCTTGCCGCCACCGATGACTACATATTCTCTGGCAGCCAGAACCGTGATATTTTGGTACATATTGGCTTGCTAGCACCTAGACTGTTCAAATGACCGGTCTCTCAGGCCTGGGACAAAAGGACTTTTTCATTGAAAGCCACACTGTGCGGTCATACTGGAAGTGTTCTCGCGCTAGAGTACGCGAAAGATAGAAACTGGTTATTTAGCTCAGGAGGTTTGTTCATCGCAATAACTTTACTGTCGATGAGTTCACCGCGTGCACAGGAGACAGTAGAATTCGAGTGAGCCAGAGTTTGTCTCCACGGACGCACATGCTCACATCTATCAGGTCTGGTGCACCAAAACACTGTCCCCCCTCTATGTCATTGAACCGTGCCTCGAAATCTGTTCGGGTGATCTCTTCTCGTTAGCTTGGTCTCCAACCCTTCAGACAATCCATGTCGGTTGTCAGAACACTTCGCTCCAGTGGTTCCACTTCAGTCCTTCATCTTCTCCGTCCGAATCATCTACTTCGCTTCAAGACGTGGTTTCAAGTGGATACACCACACCAATATCTCGCAAAGCGCACAAATTTTTTGACAGCTATCCCCAATACTTACGTAAACCTGCAGATATGAATGCCCGTAATAGCCATAACTTAGGTCGAGAAAGCCCAGACTCTGGTTCTTACAACGACACCCTCGTCCCACAAGCTTACTTCAAGATCACGGCTTCTAATGTTCTTGATTCAGCACATTGGGGTTATGTGTACTGCATGATTGTCTTAGATGACGAAAATGGCGTGCGTCTTGCGACAGGCAGTGGGGATGAAAAAGTCAAAGTGCGTTATCTAAGTTTTGACAGGTAGTCGTTTTAGATTTGACGGTTGCAAATAGCTTTGGGATTGTTCGACTCGAACCCCAGCTTTGATCCATGAATTCGACTGTGGGCACGGCGCTGTTCTTGCTCTTGTATCCAGAGGTGATACTATTGCTGCTGGATGCCAAGATGGGTATGTCAAGATTCTTGACCTTGAAACCAAAACATCTGTTCGAACTATCATTGTTCGAGAGGTAAACAACGCATGTCCTGGATAATCCTTGTGTGCTCACGTTCAGGTTCTGCCTGACCATAGGGCGTCGATATATTGTCCTTGTCCGTATTCAATGGTGACCTCTATACCTTCTCTGCAGGGGGGTGTGTGCAAGTGAGCAAGCCTGGTTCATGGTGTACTTCATTCTCACAAGATACGTGAAGCAATGGTCTACTTCATTTGATTGTTTGGCTGCCTGGAAAGCACATGACGGGATCGTCCTTTCTTCAGTTGTCACTAAGCACAGCGACAGGTTTTTTTGTCTCGTGACTGGTGGAAGTGACTCTAATATCAAGGTAGATAAGATCGTCCTGATCTCATCTCAATTGTTCATGCGACTTATATGTAGGTCTGGGAGCTGATCACGCCAAAAAGGGCACGAACTACAACGGGCGAGCCTATCGGCTTTAGCAGCGCATCACCCGAGGAAGATTCAATATCTGGTATGTCAAGCACTGTTCTTGATTACAAAACTGAGAGCTTTTCATTACCAGAAACACTATTGTATGCACTCAGTAAATTTGTCACAATCCCAAGCGTTAGTTCACAACCTATACACAAAGAAGACTGCCGCAAAGCCGCTATCTGGTTGAAAAAGTGCCTTGCACAGCTAGGTGCTCATGCCACACTTGTAAATATCTTTCTCTCCTACTGTCTTATATACCGACTATCAAGCAGCTTCCTACAGGCGAGGGTGGAAATCCTATCGTGCTAAGTACATTCGAAGGTCGCAAAGGTGACAAATCCCTTCCTCGGATCCTGCTATATGGGTTTGTTCAAGTTTTTCTTTCTTTGCTCCAGCAGTTGACCGTTTACAACACTGTAGACATTACGATGTCATTCCAGCGCCTTTGGAAGGCTGGAATTCTGATCCATTTACCTTAACGGGCAGAAACGGATATCTCTATGGACGTGGGGTGGCGGACGACAAGGGACCAATACTTGCTATTGCATGCGCTGCAGCTGATCTTCTAGCACGAAGAATGTTAGGGGTAGACCTAGTGCTTCTAATTGAAGGTGAAGAGGAAATTGGTAGTCCTAGTTTTGGAAAGACGGTCAGGAGATATAAAGACAATATCGGGCATATCGATGAAATCCTCGTCAGGTGAGCTTTCACATTCTCTGTCAATGAATTGTGATTTATGTACTTGTTCTTTTTTCGTAGCAACTCTACCTGGATTGCAGAGGATAGGGCGTGTTTGACCTATGGTTTCAGAGGGGTCATTCACTGTAATCTTTTGGTAAATCTCCTTTCTTCTGTTGAGATTTATGGTTGATCTGT
>Ga0153986_1000524_pt1 | contig 11581 bp, 14 predicted proteins | sample TSGA070MetaG_FD_104724 | JGI IMG/M metagenome (GOLD analysis project Ga0153986, IMG submission 104724) | Attine ant fungus gardens microbial communities from Georgia, USA - TSGA070 MetaG | ecosystem: Host-associated > Fungi > Mycelium > Unclassified | place: USA: Georgia, Alexander Wildlife... | reverse complement strand
GTGTCATGCCTTGTCTAAATGTTTCCATCTCACAGTTCAATAGTCACTTCCCTACGATGTTAATATCAACAAGTCCATCAGAAGTTCAAAATGCTGTTATTTAATCAGACGATGGACCTGCTCCGCATATACACAGAACAAGAGCCCACATGTCCTGATCCACATTGATTCCCAGAAATGTCCTTATCATGATCTGCATTTTTAGACCGGGGTGGTGAAGGTCTGCTCCTCTACATCACTTTGTAGCTAGAGAGCTTTACTGTTCAAATTTATTTTTATCCGAATACAGAACCAAATACCAGCTCTGCGTCTAAATTCAGCCTTTGAGATGTCCTTCCTCTTTCAACGCGTCTCACGCCTTCCATCCTTTCCTTTCGTCTATTCAAAAAATTGTGCTTGTCTTCGAGGCCGCGTGAACTCAGGACGCCTCCACTCGTCCGATTCAAAAAACTCGGAAGGGAGAGAGTACAACGAACGCCTCGTACCTCCTATCTATGTCAAAACGCCTCCTGCATGGGTCCGCTATGCCTGGCCAATCATAATTGCTAATGCTTTAATTATGTCTGTTCAGTGAGCTGATGATGCTAACGACAATTGAGCTGACAGGGTTATACAGGGGCTCGGCGATTGAAATAACTTGGAACCACTGGTCGACACTTGTCAAGGACCTCGAAGAGATTGGCGAGAAAAATCAAGCAGCTGCCGTTGTCGCTGAATCATCAGCAATTAAGCAGCCGGAAAAGACCAAGGAGACATATCACTGGGAACAACGACCTACATGGCAACGAGCCGTCTTTTGTGGAATATACGGTGCTGGTTGGGCGCTGTCCAGTATATACCTGATCAAATTTAGACAAACGTTCGTGACCAGCATCCGACTGTTTCGTGCCGAGACTCTTTCTCTCGTTCCATCCACATCAACACACGTGAAGAAGATGCCAGTCCAACGGTTTATTCACATTTCTACAGCTTCCAGTCCATCTGGTCTTTCCCTCGCTTTGAGTGAACTTACAATCCAAGATGGACGAAATGAAACAGAGCTGGTCATCCGGTACGCCAACAATGCACCTACATCGAGGGAAGGCAAATCAGGACGAAGAAAGAGGGATTACTGGTACATCAATCTAACTGAGGCGCAGGTACCAGGTTCAAAACTGGGGGATGTAATCAGTGCTAGGGACCATATTATCTGGGCATGGGATGGAAAAATAGGAAATGGAGGGCCTATCTTGACTCCTGATGGTCGTATAGAAGAAAAGATTGCACGTACTGGAGTGAGAGAGAAGAAATAAATTGGTCCTGTTGGTGGGTTTTCTTTGTTCTAGTCGTAGTTCAGTTTACGATTTGTCCCTTTTTTTCAAGTCTTTTATCTTCATTGGCTGGCCTGTCAACTTAATGAATTGTCATTTGCAATTGGTGCAGAGAAGCTACATCCTCTACCCCAAGCTGTTGACAGTTGTCGGTATTCAGACAATTGGAAGCTAATCAAGATCTTCTCAGTCTGATGGACACTTCTGGGATCACACCCTTTGAAGAGTCCAGCTGGCGAGTCAATCTACTAACGGGATTGTTTATGATGCTCATTCGAAAGTCTTGTTGTGAATAAAATCAGCAAGTCGGATTATATGTCCTAGCGGGGGTGCTCAGTAGCCTGGATGCTTAATGTTCGATTTTGGGATCGAGGTTTCAACCGAATAGGTCTTTTCAATTGCCTTCAGAAGTTGAGGAGGATCATTGGAGCAAACCTGTTTCAGAGTTCGATTTCTGTCTCTACTACTGACTTCTGTATATCTAGATCGAGCGGACAGGTCGTTTCTGCGAAAGCTCGTAAGTAGTTCAAGGAGACTTCTATTACCTCGTGCGAGGAGCCTAGATATCTTCACCCTCATCAGGGAGGTTTGTGTACTTTAACCCTTGCGGGATCCGCCCCCCTATGTTAGCGACCCGGGAGGACCAGAGTCTCCAGGAGGACCACAGTGCCAGGGATGGCATAGTCGCAGGTCACGAATGGATAGTCATGATAAAAGTCATGACAACCGGCGATAAATTGTCAGACACTAGCTCGGCTCTGATAATTATCCAGTACCTCCTTTACAGTTTTGCCTCTTGGGTGATCGCTAATAGAATCGCGAAGTCTAATGCCGCATGTGATTCTCGAAGTGGACAATATGGAGGTGGTGTTATTCAATCATCTTGACACCCTCCAAACGCCTTTCCTTCAGGTATGATTGAACAGAGGAGGGTGTCGGCAGCCTTCCATTTATCGGTGGTCAGTCCAAATTTGGCTCCTATCAGATGGGAACTTGTTGTAAATGTTTCGCAAACCCTGAGTCATCTGATGGCTGAGATCACATGACCTATTGAAGTGGATTGTTTGTGAGTCGCGGCATCTTCGGCCCGACAACCTCGACCGGAGCCGCGAAAGCAGCACTTAGCCTCCTCATAAGAGGCGACATGGATGGCAAGAATTTGGCGACACTCCCGACAGCCGCCAGAGCCAATCAGCGTAGACATCTTCCTGAACTCTGTCTTAATGGCAATTCATTTCTCCGTGCGGCGTCATGCCAAACTTAGCCTCGGACAATTAGACTCCAGCGCTGTAGTGCCAGATCCAACAAAAGGGTCCTGATGCCTGAAATTGAGAGCTTCGCTCGATATAAAATGGGCACCCAGTAATCGCTTGGCTTCCGCTTCCATTGTTGTTGCACCATAATCTCAAACTACCGTTGACAAGGCAGCAGTATCTCCCTCCTCATATAAGACCTTTCGTCGGCCATCTCAGGTTCCTATCGACTACTTGGACTGTCTCTACCACAGCTGGTTTCCTTATCGTTTTTCTCCTGCTTATGGTACGAGCTCATCTTTCTTGTGTATATCCAATCTTATGGGCCAAATAAAGCCTTTGATTTCTCCGAGCGAGCTTTTCCCCTCCATGGGTTGGTCTGCAGAGGCTGGTTCCTCGGCTTTAGCCCTATCATGTTTCCAGAGTGTACCGGTTGATGTCCGCCGTGCAGATAGCGACTGCGACTCAGAGCCTGAAGCTCACTGGAAGCTCATTCTCGATCAAACGGCACTTTACGTCGGTTTCGACATTGGATGCCTTGACGGTCTTGATGACATGCTTCTCCTCTCGCCAAACGATGCATTTGCCGTTGTGTGTTGGGATACGATCATTCAGACCGCCCGCCCAAGACTTATATCCAAACCTATCCCCAAATCTCTTGCAGTACCTGCCCATCAGTTTCGTTCGAAGCCTCTTTCTATAATCTCTGAAGCTAGTATCACAACCAGGTCAAGCCTCAAAGTCCCTCGACATCGACCAGAGCCCCTGATCATTACATCTGGAGCATCGTCTGGAGAGGAGGAATACGAATCGGATTCGGATGATCTGAGGACTTTGAGGGATGAGACAACATCACTTCCTTCAACGCTTCGATCGCCCTTTCCATCTCCACTTCCGTCGCCTTACGAAAATGGGTTTCATCTGAATCAGCAGCCGACGGTCGAGCCCATCACTCTGGTAAGTATGTCAAATCGTCACTCGGAAAATGCCATTCATGTGTCTGGACCTGGCTAGATCAAATATAGTTGCCTGCCCTATGAGATCGATGAGATCGATGCTTCCTTTATCTTGTTTGAACCTCAGCATACGATCCATTATTACTGCGAGGATGGCCTCGCGGTATCTAATTTCAACGAGGATCAGCGAAAGCCTACGACAGTCAACCGTATTGCAGCTTTTTGCGCCAACTTGCCTATCCGCTTCCTCAGAACATCTTCATAGTAGTTTCATCTATCTGCTGCAGAAAGTTCTCACCCTAATAATACATTCCGACGCTCTCTAGTGCACAAGCTCACGCTATCTTTCTTGGGCTTCCCTTGTATTGTATTCAAAATTGTTTCCCATTCCCACCCCTTGGAGTCTGTTCGCTTCACTTTTTCAATACCACTACAATCGATACCCGCGTTTCTTTCTTTTTTTTTCCTTCGTATTGTAGCATTGTATCTTTATCGATCTCATTTCCGTCCTCAGCGCATCTAGCACCAAGTTATGTAACTTTTGACTCTTCCGCGAAGTTTCATATGAATGGGAGAATTCAATGGAGAAAAAAGCATTTCCCCCCCCGCATTTCTCCGCCATATGGGTGGTCAATGCCAAATATCGCCGAGCGCCACAAGTCACTTGGTACGTTTTGTTTTCGGATGTGTATCCAATACTTGTTTGGCATCGAACAAGCCCGCCTAATTACCACCAAATGGGCGTTAAAGCACTCCCATGAAGACTTCATTAAATGTTTTTCCGTTTCTACTTTGCAATAGCTTTCCCTTGGATATGACGACGAGCCAAAGATTCACTCAAGAAGCATCGTCGTGACTACACAAAGCGGCAAAAGGAGGGATGAAGGACGATCTCACTGATCGTCGCGAAGACTTTAGGTGATAGCGGAATGATTCTATTGATGGATGTTCATGGGAAATATAATATTATTGGACACAAGGTGCTAGTAGTACGGCGGCAATTGTCTGAGAAGTCGAAAAACCTTTCGCGGTCATGAATGACTTCTGGATCCTCAATTGACAATGAAACCAGAAGCTAGGTCAGCTCAGAGGCAGTCTTAGCCCTCAAACGTTCCTTTTTCCCCTTTCGTTTCTTGGGTTTGCGTTCCCCTTCATCTATGCCAGCGTCATGAGAATCCTTGACTAACCAACCACCATTCCTGCTCCTTTCCACGAGTCTTCGTTTGAGCTCCTTGAGTTTTTGGTGACGTTGAGCATCCCATTTCCTAGCATCACTTTTGTAAGGAGCATATCGCTTGATGCTCATGAATTCATTCAATTCTTTATCGGTTGCAAGCAGGATTTCTTCAGGCGTCAGAGAGTAGGCTGTAGCAGCAACTGGCACGTATTTGAAACGCGTTGGAAGGTCACCAACCTGATCATGTTGATGTGTTAATCAGAACTGCAGACTTCCGTGTTACACACACCATGTCATTGAATTCATAATTATATATTTCTTCCATGTACTCGTCGAATTTGCGCTTCCTCATTTCTTCGGTACCATCCCACTCTTCTTCTGTGACGAGTTCTTTCTTGTGACTCAAAACATCAGTGTCCATAGCATCAACATCAACACCAAGGTCCTCCTCGTCTTTTCCATCCTTCTTTTTTCTTTTTTTCTTTTTCTTCTTATCTTTCTCGTTCACAGCGGGTCCAATATCAATGTCGTTTTCCCACATCGGTTTTCCGTCCTCGTCGATCCCACCTGTGTCTTCTTCATCTCCCATGCCGTCGTACAAACTGGCCATCTGTTGGTCATGTTTTTCGGGATCCCAATCACCATCTAGATCGAACTCCTTGAGGGCATCATGGATTTTTTCACCTTCTACTTCATCCTCCCATCTGATAGTCTTACCTTTATCCGTCGGATTGGAATTGAGAAGCCCACCCTCTCTTCCTATCATATCCAGCTTTCTCCTGATTTCTTTCATCTTCAACGTTTTTAATCTCCTCACTTCCTCCCTTTTTTTCTCCATCTCTCCCTCCTTCCGATGCCTTCGCTTTTCACGGGCATCTTTACGTCTTGAATCTTCGCGACGAACAAGGGTAGGTATAGAACGAGGGAACGAAGGTATGACAGAACTGTCAGGCTCTTCAAAACGAAAATTGTATGAAGTTTCGAAAGCGTCGTTGAGGGAATCGAAGGACGAATCCGAAAAATTAGCCTCGTTTTCGTTTCCGGAGTCGTCAATAGATGGAAAAGCTGAGCCAGATCCAGGTTTTGAAATTGTGATTTCTTTGTAGGTAGGGATGTGGTCTTTGGATTTATCGATCCAACCACGGTTGAGGATGTAGCTGGGAAGAGTTGAAAATCAGAAAGTGAAGAAATATATGGATTCACGCACTTCATGAGGAACTCTTGGTCCACTTCCTCTTTTGACTTTGGGCCGACGCCCTTAACTTTCTTTTCCCTTTTTTTCTTCCTTTCGTCAACCTCTCCAATGCCATGCAGATCCCCAACTTCGCGCTCCAAAAAGACACGATATTCTTCTTCCTCTTGTTCCTGCTCATCTTTGGTCTTCTCTCTCGGGATAAGTAGGTCACCCTCATCTCCATTACCGATTCCTACGGAATGAAAAGCGGAGATGGTCTCTTTTCGTAGTGCGGCTTCTTCCTGGACATGAGTGAGGGGCCCTGGTGAAGGTGATCGCGAAGGTTGAAGTTGGGCCTCTAGCGCCGCTTGACGCATAGTTACAGGCTTTACCTGAAAATGTAAGTCAACAACACGGATAGCAGTCAAAGCAGGGCGGTTAATACGAACTGATTCTTTATTTTTATTTCTGCCGGTGAACAGGGTTTTTGCTGCAAGTTTCTCCTGTTCCTCTGTGAGTCGTCAATGATACCTCTCTTTCAAGCAGGGTCCAGAAAAGTAGCATACCATCGAAGACACTCTTCCCAGAGTCGTAGATTGATGGATCCTTCTGTCGGATTCTGGCGAGAGTACGAAGGATTGCAACGTCTACGGCAGGTGTCATTTCCTCGCCATCCTCGTCTTCTGACTCTGCAGATTCTGAGTCTGTTTCCTCTTCTTCAAGGTCTGATTCAGATACATCCGAGCCCAACCGGGCCTTAACTTTGTAACAGACCACCAGGGTCAGACCGGAATGTTAGGCAGTGTGATAGGCATACGTTTATCAAGTTCCTCGCGTTCTTTGCGGTATTGAAAAGCTTTTGCGTAATGTTCGTTTATGGTTATGTTGTGCAATTCAGCATCTTTCTGCTCGTCCTCTGAGTCTGATAACATAATGGAGGGATGGAAAACCTGTCATTTCACGTGATAGAACTAATTTTGTCACGCACTCATCAATAGGATGTGTGGTGTGTAAAATTGCTCCCAGTTGCATTTCGGCGAGAAAAGGAGACGCGATAATGCTTTGTTGAACGTCGGCTATTCAAAGAGTGTATCATAACTAGTTGGACTACTGGTTGAAAATAGTTGAGGGAATTAACTGAGGATGAACCCACCGTAAATGTCAGTCGATGACTAGTTAGGGTACAATGGTATCGATTCACCCATGTGAATAAGAAATAGATGACCGTCCCATTGCCTTCCAGGTTATACGTTACCAAAGCTGGGTTAGGTACACGGTATAGTCTGAGATTTTCAGCCTGATTAGTTCAGGTGGTCTATTTTTTTATCAGGTCACGGACTGGATAATGAACTTGAGCCACAAATCAACATGCAATTGTTCAACAAGCTAAGGACATGTAAGGTTTGAGGCATAAAGACTATCCAGAGCAACACATAGAAGGAAGGTCCTATCATCCTTGGCTGTCAAGCTCTTCTTTCACTATGACATCTACATAAGGCACCGAGGAATCAAATGACTATTGAGAGGAACATACTTTTCTCCCAATCTCGTCGGTCAAAGTCGTTCATCTCAGAATCGACAGCCTTCCGTGGACCAAGAAAGACGTCTCTCCACCTTATACCCTTGCTCTCTCCAGCATTTTCTCCCATCACAGAAGGTTGTGCGAGTCGATGTAGTCGGTCCAGCTCATCAAGAGGGACGTCCTTGTTTTCACGGAGTTGTTCTATCACCGATTCAAGGATAGAAATGCGGGCTGCAATGCGGGCTCTGTCTTCTGCAATTTTGCGTTTTTGACTGACCAAGTGTACAGATATTGAGGTTATGGCGAGAGAATATATTGCATGAGGGAAATATCTGCTTCTGATGACCGAGAACATCTTCAGTCCCTTGACCTGTACAGGTTGGAAGGCTGTGTTGTTTGTCAGCTAATTAATTGCCTTTTTTTTAATCCTGAGTGCCTTGGTGGAATTCAGCATCAGGAGTGTATCTACGGAAGGTGTCACCTATGCCGCAATCTTGGCCGTGAAGGAATTGTACAGTTACAGGTAGTGTCGCGTGTTTGGTCAACAGTAGAGTTATCATTACTTCTGGAAAAAAACTTTGTTCATTAACTTGAGTTCTGCCTTGCAAAAAAGGTCCCCTCTATCTAACAAATCCAAGAGCACCGATTGTTTGTAGTTCACGCAACGAAGATAGAAAACATTCCAGTGCAACATACAACGAAAAAATGGTTTTACGAAAATGGCTTGCTATGAAAGATCACGACGAAATACCCCACGATCTCCTAACGCTCCTCAGGCTTTCAAAAAGTCTTGTCATTGTCAGAGAGTGTGGAGTTCTTCACGCCAATGGGATCACGTTTGACCTCCTGCATTGGGTCAGCAGTTATACTGGGAATGTCTGTCGAAACACCATCTCCACCTGTGACAACACCTGCTTTATCCTGTTCCCCTTCTTTATGCTTATGCACAGCACTAGGAGCACCAGCCTCCTTCGAAGCCCCCACTTCATCCGCTTTCCCCAAATCATCCAAAGAAACTTGACCATCTTCCTTCTCTCCATCCTGCAACTGTTGTTGCCGCTGCTGTTGCTGTGTCGTTCCTTCAATACCCAGTGAGGCGCTTGGCTGCGTTTCGCCGGAATTTGTTTTTATTGGATCCATCTCCGGTGCCAGCACCGTCTTCGTTAGTTTCTCGTTCTTTTGTATTTTCTTTTTCTTTTTCCTCTCTCCCGTGGCCGTGGCTGGTGTATCCGGAGTGGGAGTGTTGGGACGGGACGTGTCCGCTTGTTGATTGACCTTGGCCAGAGCCGGGTTTGTGATTACCTGCGGTCGCTCCGGTTTTAGTGGAGGTGATTTCAGACGTGTTTCTAGCTCCTGTGCTTCCGAGGGCGGGGTAGCTGTTTGGATTGGCGGTTGAGGCGTCAGTGCCGGCGTGGTTGTCTGTATTGTCGATTTCGCTGGTGGAGGTTGTGCCGGTGACGACTGGGTCGACGCCGTTGTTGGTAGTCCCGGCCATATCTAAAGAATACAAACAAGAGAGATCAGCCCGGTGTTGAAAACACATTATAGGACGGTTATCACCGGTCCACCTAATGGCGTTTGAGGCAAAGAATCATCGTCTCTGATGGGCTCAACAATTCTAAACAATTCCCGTACGAGTAGATAAAGATCGCTTCCACGGATGTTCGCTGAGGTGGGCGAGCGACAGTCAGCGGGGGATCGTCGAGCCATCTCTCGAAGTTGTGCTATTGTGAGCGCCGTGTCAATCCCCATAAGACGACCTTCAGCAGGAGTTAAAGGTTCTTCTCGCTCGCACAGGGCAGCATAGCAGCGAATAAGAAGGTTGCGGTCAACTTCATTATCTTGGTAGACAATAACACGATCAATAACAGGCATCGACTGCTTTTCAAGTTCTCGAACAGCGAGAGCCTTAACTTCAGGGAACGCCCAGCGATGTGCCAAGTCAAGAATCGCCGTCCAATCAGTTACAGACGTGTTGTAAAGTGAGTATTTCCTATAGGATCACAAGTTGAAGGCTGTTCCAGTCCAGGCGAAAAACTCTCCACACTCACGGATTATAAAAAACCCAAAGGAATCGTGCAAATTCGTGGACTTTGACGTCTTCCAGGAGTATGGCGTTTGACTCATTTGTTCCGGGACGTGTACTGCCGGGTGAGGCAGGCGTAGCAAGTTTTCCCTTGAAATACGTGCTCTCGCGCTCAAAGAAATATCGATGTACTCGGAAAACATGACGTTCGACCTAGGATATGGTTCAGCATCGTTGGTCCCATAATGCACTACCTAGAGCAGCGTACCAACAGAAAAAGATCACCACCGGGGAGATAATAATCATCATAACGTGTCAAAGAACGGAAACCCGAGTTAAGTTCAGTATGCATGTGGGCCATCGTTGAAGATGAAGTGAGAGGAGAGGAGAGGAGGTATGGAAATTTTGGGGCTAGCTCGGGGTATTTGAGTTGGAGGCGATAAGAGGGTACACGTGTAAGGGGCCCGACACGTTTTTTGATGGATTTCTTCAATGGAGTTTTAGCACATTTTTACCCGATCGACACGAGGCAGTGATACTCTGGGGACATTTGCATTGTCCGACGTAAAGTAGGAGTTTGGTGTCGGGAATGACTGTACGTCTTGAATATTCGAAGCTTTCAGTGAGCAAAGACCGCTGTAGGAAGACCGAACGGGAGCTCACTTCGGCAATGTCAAATTCTGATGTTTGAGACTCAAAGACAGGGGTTTGTGGCGCGTGGCCGCCTGATGCCGGGAGCCTGCACCATATGAAGAAGAGAGAATGATGGAGAGATAACAATAGCTAGCCCCACCGTGGTAGACATCAAATCACTGATACTTCTGTTGTGTCGAGTCGTGTTTTCGTAACATTTCTCATGTTGAACGGATGTACGAGTGTGCTTCCTACAGCTTCTCCATCTCATATCAGCCGAACAGGTCCAGAGCTGACATTGTTATTCCACACCTCGTTTCATGTAATGCAACAGAGCGATAAATAAAACGGCCCATAATACGGACATGCACAAATACTGATGTTACAAAGTTGTTGTTGGAATGTGCCAGGATCCCATTCATCATCAGGTCCATCGTCAAATCACAATGAATATCACTTCACTTCATTTCTTCCTTCCCCTCTGAGGTCCACCGGCATTGTTGTTAGCGTTACTGTTGGCGTCATTAAGCTTAGTGTTGGAATCAGACCCTACAAAGCCGAAGTTAAACAAATGACCGTTGTTTGGAGAAGATAGAGTAATGTACCCTTGGACTCAAAGCTCGCATCTGTAAGCGATATGTTGAAGGTTGACGCTACAATATCAATGACTTCGGTGTGCTTGAGATCCGTCCTGATAGGGCTCAACAGTCGGTTGTTCATGGGCGCTTGAGACCGGAGGCGTTCACGGGCTTGATGGATGCAAACAAGGGTATCGAAGCCCAACCGTTTGGATTCTTCCAAACTGATGAGCTCTTCACGAGACGCAATCTGCATATACAAAGGAAAAAGGTATTTTTCAGGGAGCCTATTATCTCGGTAGAGCACGATACGCTCGATCGTGTCCATCTCAAAGTTGACGATGTATCGGATAGCGAGTTCTTTGACTTGGGGAAAATCCCATTTGGTGGAATAACCGAGCACAGCTATCCACTGCGGGAGCAGCAGGTGAGAGTAATCACCAAATCGACTTCATGTAATTAGGACAAGGAAAAATCTCTCAGACCAGACCAGACAGACCAGTTATAGAAGATTTCAAGCAAGCACTCAAAATCCTCAGGCTTCTGGTCGAGGAGGAGAGCATTGGTGCTCGTCCTGCCCTGGAGCAGTGGCTCGTCGTCAGAACCAATCAACTTGGCCCTCCAGTAGCTCGATTCTCGGACGAAGAAATGAGAATGGACTCGATACAATATTTGGCCCAACTAAGGAACACCATTAGGACACAGCGAGACATACGGTGCAATACGCACACAGAAATGAAGATCGGCGCCCTTGATCCAATATTTCTTATGAACATCAAGCGAAGGGTCATGTTCAAGCTGATTAGCTTTCCCGGACATGTTCAAGCGAGGGTTGATATTGGGGAGGTAAAATAAAGGGGAAGACAGGGTGGGTTAGTTGGTTCATCCCTCTTATCTCATATGGGAACGCAATACAACCCATTCTTGGACATCTGTCATTCATCTACAATAG
>Ga0153986_1000523_pt1 | contig 11616 bp, 9 predicted proteins | sample TSGA070MetaG_FD_104724 | JGI IMG/M metagenome (GOLD analysis project Ga0153986, IMG submission 104724) | Attine ant fungus gardens microbial communities from Georgia, USA - TSGA070 MetaG | ecosystem: Host-associated > Fungi > Mycelium > Unclassified | place: USA: Georgia, Alexander Wildlife... | reverse complement strand
TGTACCACAAATAGTATATAAGCTCCAGTAGATACACTGTATCTCCTTACGCTTAATCTATTGTGCATTTCCTTCCTCTTACTCCTAACTCATCCTCAAGCCTTAAGTCTAAGGTTGCAACCTAAGTTATTAGGTCGTAACACTCCAGGTGTATCACATAGAACTTGGGCATACAGGAATAGCCACAAATAAGTTGGATTGGTAGTGTTATGATTTTGGTTATATACTGATTAACAGTACCGTCTATCAATGTTAGGGGAAAGGGGTCCACAACTTGGAATGGCAAATTATAAGTAGCAACAAAGCTCGAGTCTATCAGACAGTCCAATGAGCCAGAGTCAATTAACCCTAGGAATTCCTTTGGGAGCCAGTTGGAGCATAGTGAGATGAGGAGGGACTTTGGGTTAGCAAGAGCGGCGGCCCCTGCTTTTAGAAGGGTTCTCCCTATGGTTTTTAGGCAATTGGTTCATCAGGAGAGTAGGAGACTGCCTCCTCTTTTTTTGGTCATTCTGACAGGCTCAGGTATAGTTCTAATTGGGCTGCGCGGGCCCCCAGACTATTAGAGGGTCTCAAGGGTTGTTTAGGACAGGCTCTGGCCAGGTGTCCAGACTGACCGCAGCATAGACACAGGCCCAGGCTCATACGGCGTTGGCGCTCGACTGGTGTCAGTCGACCATCTACCCCTAGAAAGTCACTGATTGAGGATCTCTGTGGGGGAATGGGGGGTAGGTTTCCTGGAGAGACTGGGCATCTGGATATTCTTTTGGTATAGCTTGTTCTCTCCTCGGCTCCTGGAGCTCTAGTCAGTTCTGATCTTGGCAACTTTGGGGCATGGTACTGGGAGGGTTGACTGGTCCGGAACTTATTTCTGTTGTCTTGGGCTCTTTTCCAATAATCATTATCAATTTCTAGAACTGCTCTCTTAAAATCTTCAAACAACAACATATTTTCCTGGCTATAGCATAGCTCATCTTAGATGTGGTTCGGGATGGCGTTCTTTACTACCTTGCACAAGGTTCTCTCATCCCAACGGATGCAGTTCTGGTATTTTGCAAAATGGATAAAATAATCAACGGCCTTACCATCACTAGAGAATGGAATAGAAACTATGTATCACAAATGGTCACTTACTTGATTTGTAATTGATAACTTCAAGAGTTTCAAGAGTTTAGAGCTTAAGAGCAGAGTAAGACTAAGCGACAAAAGATGTTGTTAAGTCTGAGGTCTAATCCTCAGACTGGAGAGCCTTATATACATAAATGAGATGGTCTGTGCACCTGGACAGACTATCACCTGACTACTGCCTATTGTTCTACATATGGCAGTCCTTTTGTGATTGAAATAGAGATAACCTAACTGGATTAGGGCTATCCTTTGTTCTAGAAAAGGACAGATGATTATCTATGGGTAATCAGTAATGTCTCATGTTACAACATTGAGGACTATCTATCTCCATGGGATTCCATCGCCTCATGCTCTATTTATAGCCGATGGAAGCATCTTGATGAGAGCTTTCTGATGCAATCAAAAGCGAATGTCCACAATCATTGGTTCCTGAGATATAAGTGTTTTAGTGTTTGGTGACTACTGATTAGCTGATCTCTCAGTGAATACTTGTGATGTTGAGGTGTCCCTAGCATCATTAGAAAGGTCTTCTTAAGGGCTTTCCAATGCAATTTAGATGGTCGAAATAGACTTATTATTTATGGAGATACATCCGAATGAAGTTTGTGATACTATAGTGTCCTCGTCCTCGTCCTCAGGTAAGTAGAAGCTAAAGATGTTGGACAACTTCTGTACAAAGGCTGACCAGTCCTCCAGGAAGTCTAGGTTATAATATGGGTCAGGTTTATTTATGAAGGGCTCGAAATAGTCTAGAGCAATGCTGTTATAAACCGCTTCTTTCACTAAGAAGTATTATTATTCTTTTCTTTTACTTTTTTTCTATTTATAGCGTGGGAAAGTCTGTTACACTATGTGACATAAGGAGTGATGGGTCACATCAAAAAAGTCATGGTCATGTCACATGTCACACATAGTTTGGTTGGAAGTGTGGGATAACTGGTGCACAGACCAAGTAGATTATGTATAAGTAGACAGACTAATAAAGCGAGGACTCTAACGGGTTCTTTTTGTCAGATGCTGATAAAGAGTAGTTGGCTTAATTCTGACTCGGAGTTAGCTTCCTGACAGATGCCCCATAGGTATGATATTACAAAAAATACTTTGTCTGTATTATCATTGAACTCTCCTTCACAAGCACGAAAGTAAATCTGATATTGGAATACAAATGCTCGTAATTCCTCAGAACCCCCCCCCTGCTAAAAGGGTTAGGTTCTTTGATTACCTGAAGCTTTTTTTATGAGCGATTATTTGATTGTCTGGCTAGTGCTAACAGGGCGGCTTGTAACTCTCTATTAGATACTTCTGAATGTGGGCTCAGTGCCCAGGCTCCTGCTAGTTTGGGGGTCCCGTTAAGGGTTCCAGGAGTTCACTGGTCATTTCTTCAATGTTTCTTTCTGTTAGTTCTTCGATGGGTTCAAGGAACGCAAGGTGTTGGTTCCTAGCTTGTGAGGCAGTGAAGGGTCATTCAACAGGGGTAGTAGTGGATTCTCTTGGGGGTCTGGGTCAGTTCCCATTGCATCGGGCACATTGTTCCAGTCAGGGGTCAGAGGTAGGGGCTTAGGACATGATCTAAGAGGGTTTAGAGCATGCAGAGATTAAAAAAACAGTTTTGTTCTACTGTCCAATAGGGACTCCTGGGGGGGCGAGAAAGACTTCAACTAGCTAGTTGGTCTTTTTTCTACATGCCGGATGGTTGAGATGAAGGCATGAATTTCCTTAGTATTTATAATAGAGGAAGAGTTGGATTCAGAGAGGAGTCTACTAGGTTGAGAACAAAACTAGAGTCCTAATACAGTAAGCTAACTTATGTGGGGGTATGTCATGAACCGACTAGACCCCATAGAAGAGCTGTATGATATGTACTCGGAGGAAGGAGACTCCGAGGATTGTAGAACTAGTAGACGACGGACTGGACTTTGACTCGGATATAGAAGGGCCGGCCGACCCTTATATGGACTTATAGGCTCATGATCTCCACGCTTTGCCAAATCAGCAATGGAGTGATAAGATGGGATTAGTAGATAAATCATAGAGTAACTGCTTAGTCAGTACTGCGCACAGACCATGTAAAGTAGTATAAAGTCTGGGCATGAATTGAGCGGAAACTCTATCGAGTTCTCTTGACCATCAACCTTGAGATTAGGACAGCGGCTTCATACCGGCCAACCCCTCAGATCCTTACAGAGTAGCCTTTGGGCTACCTGCATAATACTAAGGAATGGTGTGCCTTGTCATTTCTATTTCCTTATTTCATTTCTATTTCTTTTATTCTAATTCTTATTCATTTATTTCCGCTTTTATTAACAAATAATTACTTATGTAATTAAGTAAAACTAAAAGTAACATAACACAAAAAAATATAAATCTTTTACCCTCTCACCTTAGACCACTCTCCCCTCAGAACTCACTTATCTTCCCATACTTATAACTCAAACCCCTTGGCAAACTAGTACAAAGAGTGGGGAAAATAATAAAGAATAATAGCTGAGGTGATAGGATGGTTGTGCATCACAGTTCTCTGTCATGTGTCACAGGAGGACTGTAATAGTAATTGATACTTGTTGTCTTGTCTATTGTGACAGTGACATTCCTTCTTTTCTATAATTCTATCTTTTCTCTTGGGGAGCAACTCCTTATAGACTGGCTCTCTTGTCACAAACAGTAATAGACTTATATTTAGGACCTTCTTCTTCTGACTCTTCCTTGTAACATGTAGTTATCATGTCTTGTAATACTTCTATGAGCACTATAACTCATACATATTACTGTAGTTTGTCAAGTCATCGCCCTGGGAATGATGGTGGGTGTGACCTCAATTTGTATTGGGTCTTCCCTTGAGCTCACCCACTAGGTCTAACAAAGGAAGGAGTCTATTGAATTGTATGAGGGGAACAGGATACCAAAGAGGATAGAGCAGACTTAGTAAATAACAAAGCTAAGAGTGTTACAACTCAGAGCCCCTAACCAGATCTCACTGTGATAGAAACTTGAGACAACCTTGTATTCTCTCTTCACCTCCAACAGGAGGCTCTAGTTAAGGATTTCAGAAGAGTTATATGCAAAGGAGCACAATGAGATGTTGTTTAGGTCTAGCAGTTCAGCTCTAAAGCTTGGCTAGTCTGCTGGTTTAAGTCCTGAGGATAGAGTATTCTATAGTTCAAGAGAAAACCAAGAGAAAGGAAAGAACTACTGTCCTCTCTTCTCTTTACTTGTATTTATAGTCCTACCATTACATGAACTTGTAATTACTTGTAACTAGTATGAGTCAAGAGTGTTACAAGGAAGGATAACTATGTGTTACAAGGAAGAGTCACAGTGTTGCAAGATAGTGTTACTATGTGTTACATGGAAGAAAGTTAAATGAAGAAGATGTCCAAGTCAATAGTCTATTACTGTTTGTGACAACAAAAGTGACTATGAGGAGTTACTCCTCAAAAGAATAAATGAAAGATTAATCAATGTCCAGACCAGGAGATAATAACATTGAAGAAAAATTAAGATCGATTTCTCTTGTTTCAAAGTCCCATAGGTAATCGAGCCATACCTGATTTTCTATGAGTAACTCTGGAGAATCCAGAGTTTTCATAACAAAGAGTGCTAACTACTCTAGTAGACTATAAGTGGTTGTGGCTAGTAGTGAATATACAGTTGCTTTGGGGTTTCTCTGTTTAGATAAGCAGATAGCATTAGGGCCTCAACGGGCACTGGGTGTCACAATAGGATCATAGGAAGTCATGGGACATGACATAGTTACAGAATATTTAGGTTTATTTAATTAATGAAATACTTTTATATACTCAATTTTTTATTAGAAAAGTTCACGTAATGGACTACTATAAATACAAAAGAAGAGAAAAAGGAATGATAGTTCTCTTCTTTCTCTTTGTTCTTCTCTAACTTCTATTGTTCCTAAGTGGACGCTATAGAAACAAGGTTATATCTTGACCTAAGGCTTAGATGAGCAAACTAGCCAGGCTTGTGAGCTGACTTGCTAGAATTGAACAACACCTCATTGTGCTCCTTTCATATAACTCTTCTGAAATCCTTACAAGGTTGCCTTAGGTTTCTATTACAGTTAGATCTGGTTAGAGGCTCTGAGTCATAACACAAGGTTCTACTTGATGTTGGAGTAAACAAAGAGAACTCATTAGAGTTCTCATTGGATTTATCTCTACTTATATACAAACTAATCTATTTACTAATGTTTGTACATATATATGTTTGTTACATCAGTATTGAGTTATCTGTGTCATGCTTGGCCTTGTCTTGTTACTATATTTAGAAATGAGAAAAGAAATATAAATATTGACTTAGCCATGGTGGCTAGTCAATGGCTCAAAGAGGTAGTTTATAACATATAGAGATTTGCTAAGGAATTTGGGTACCCTCACAGATCCATTAGCAGACTACTGGTGCAACAGGTGCAGTACTTACTATGTTAGTCCACTTCAATATAACTCTTCTATAGGGTCTAGTTAGTTCATAATACAAGTCCCCTTTAGACTAGAGCATAGTAAGGGTTGTATGTTATAAAACAGCACTTTGGGCCTCTAGAGCTAAATTCATATTTATATCCTTTTCTATTTTCTTTTATTTTCTTTTGGGTATGAAAGGCATGGGAAGATATGTCACACATGTGTGATATCACATTGATTACATAAATGAGTTAAGTCACAAGTCACAAGATCACATGGTAGCACAGGAAAGTAGTGCACAGACCAGGTAGAACTTGTATAAGTAGATAGACCAATCCAATGGAAGCTCTTATTAAGTTCTCTTTGTCAACTCCAACTTAGAGTGTGATCATTGGCTAGCTCATGCTTGTGTTTACTACATTGTAGTTCTTAGACTAGCCCTCCCCCTACTAAAGGTATCCAGATTTAATTTCACAATATTATATATACAGTACAGAAATATGATCAAGCCTAGGCCAAGGGACCAGACCTTAACCATGTGGCAATCTAATACTAAGGAATAAATCTAGTCTAATCCCATATGCCTGTTGTATGTTTATTATGAATATAGATAGGCCAAGTCTGAAGGTACAGCTTCAGTTATCAAATGCAACAAAACCAGTCACAAAAGATGAGATGATTCAGTAAGCAACTAATTCTTTCTCGCTATTGACCATTCTTCAACGAGTTGTCCACAAAGGGGAAAAGGTGACATACATGTGTTTAATCTGCTGCTGGATTTGAACTTGCTGTTCTCTGAGCATTTGAAGTTCAGCCATGTGCTTAGTTTTCTCAGTGCCTCCAATATCAACAGATCGCCAAAGAGAATCCGACGAAAACATTTCACCGATCTGGGAGAACGTTTGTGTGGCAGTGCCAATATTGAAAAATGGGCTGGAACTGGTCTCAGTAGTGGCACGGTCTCGTGAACGGTCCAATTGGAGTGATAGGGTGGTTGGGTCGCAGCCAAAGAGCGGAGATGTACAGTCCACAAGTTGACCATTGCACAGGTCACTCGAGAAGAGATCAGAAAATGATGCAAAATCATCGTCTTCGCTTGACTGGAAGATGGCTGTGTTAATACTTGCGTCAAGCGTTGTATCTTATGAACATATCGTGGATGCGCACCGCCATTCAGTGTAGGTTGAGAGTAGATAGAAGGATGTAATGTTAAATCGACTGGCCGGATATCTATAGCCTGATCAGGGGGAGATTCAGATGAAGCTTGAGACTGTTCGGCAAGAGGGCCAAAATCAGTCGAAGTGATGGGGGGCCGGAATGTGAAATTGACGTTGTTAATAGGTGGGGCTAAGTTTGAGTCTGATGCCAAAATTTGAGAAGTAGAATTCTGGTGTGGAAGAAGTACTGAAACAGCTTGGCAAATGGTGGCCCTCGAATTCATAGACTGATATTCTAGTACTTTTGGGCTTGGTTTTTCCTGTGTAATGCTTTGTGGCGGGAGCATACTTTCTTCATCTATCCAGATCCGGCTGGGCAGTTCCAAAGAAAGCATGTCGGATGTTTGCGTAGAAGCAGGCCGAGAAGCAGGAATTTGCTCTGACACTGCAGGTGTATCATGAGCATCATCGTGCCTGAATAGATTTATTCATTTCGGTCGAATATGACCACCTTTGGCAACATACCTGGTCCGTTTAAAAGGGCGTGTAGTATCGGAGCCTTTTGGCATGCTGTGCTTGCGACGTTTGCGAAGGTTTTGAAGCTGAGAGCTAGTAGGATATGAGGTAGTGCGGGAAGCAGAAGACGAACACCCTAGTCTGAAAGTTAATGGCTAGACAATAGCGAAGATATAATCCATACCTATATTTCGAGGAATCAAAGCCTCTTCATGATATTCTCCCCCCCATGTTTTGATCATTCTGGTCTTCTGAAAGGGGTCAACGTATAGCTCATGGACCAGGAATTGCATATCAATGAGGGCTCGCTCAAGAGCCAGATTCAGCAAGGATTGGCCATTGAAAAATTCTGTAGCTTTCTGTACAGCATCAAAGCGCTTATTTTCAAAGAATTTTCGCCGTATCTGTGACCAACCAATTCGTTTCCTAGCCTCTGTGAACCAAGCATCTACGTCCTTACGATTCCAGTTCGATCGTCGTGAAATATCGTCACGGACGGTATGGGAGGGATACGGATTGTGATAGTTCTGGGAAAGCCATTGGGCAGCGAGCGATACATCACGTCGGGAAGAAGAAACCCCTCGTTGATGAACATTGGGTGTTGACTCCCGTTGTTGACCAGCAATGATGGCAAGATCGGACATCAATGAGGCTGTCAGTTCTTGACTGGCAGTATCAAGACTAAGAAAACTCTGAGATATTTCTGATATACGAAGAGAGACGATATGCGCAAGCGACATAGTGTCAGAATCCACCAGTTGCTCATTGCAAGCAGTCTTGAAATCATCTCGAAGAAACCCCCACTCCTGTTCAAAGGTGATCATCTCCTCCTCTCCATGTTCGAGAGCCTCTAAGAACATGATTTCCGCCTTGTAAAAGCGATCTCGCAGTGATGGCACCATGAAACAGCAGTGGGAATGGCAAAAGGGAATGGCAAAAGGGAAAGTCACCACTGCGTCACTAATGCACCAATTGTACAAACACCTGCAAAGAGCACTACTACCACTCAATTGTATTTCACAAAAATTATCCCACAAAAATTATTCCACAGAACTACATATTATAGTTGGGTTTAGGGTCATGGTTTTGGATATTTGATTCAGGTCCATCCACCAGACAACCTTTCTGAAAAACTTGCTTTCATACATGAATCACCATTGCAGTGAATGATACTAGATTATAGAAACTGTTCTTATTCATGATTTTTGAGTGCGAGTCGAGTAGAGAGGGAAAATGGGAAACACATTGCAAATGAGCAACAAGCAATGTCTTCGATACACCCATTTATGTATTTACCATAGCTACGAATATCAAAATTTGAAACAAAAAACTTAATTTGTATATCGCTCGATATCCCAACAATACAAAACATAGTCAGCTGACTTAGCCAAATATTGACTCTGGGTTGACAATTAGTTCACCAATGCGGAGATCCAAACAGAGCACTCAAATCATTGAAACACTGCGAACATCTTACAAGATCATAGTGATGGAAGAGAAACGAGCTAGTTCTCTGCGGAAGATGATGTACGACAATAACTGTCTCGAACAGTGTCTTCGCCTCCATCTCTGCCAGAGCGGTCATCCCTTACCTATCGAACCTCAAATAACGACAAACCCCCCTACCTTCAAACTCCCGCCCATTCCCGAAATCCAACCTCATATTCTCGATACAGGGGCCTCCAAATCTCTAGCTCGGTCTCTGTCGCGACTGTATTACACAAGAGCAATTCAGTTGCATGATGCTACCGTGCGCAGATTACATCAGATTTGGCAAGGATTATCGGTCACTTCAAAGCTATCCCACACAGAAAGTTTTCGAAACGTTGTTGATACAATATCGGACGCATTCTTGATGCAATTACGCACCTGGATAGCAGATGTCGTTCAATGTCTTGTACGGCGTCAAGACAAGGAGCGTCTGAATGATAAAAAAGCTAAGCCATCTTTCAAAAACGTGAGACATTCCCTGGAGATGCTAGATTTTATCATATCCTCATTTTCAGGAGTACATTCCCTTGCTGGAGTCTCAATTTAGACGTCATAGATACATTTCACCCTCCGAACGCTCAGACTTAGTAGCCAAGACAGGCATGACAGCGCGACAAATCACAGTATGGGTGAGAATAAAATTATTATTATCATTGAACGACACCCTCTTAATTTTTCTTGTAGTTCCAAAATCATCGCAATCGTATTGGTATGAATGGCCAGAAGAAAAAGAAAAGTGAAAGAATCTGCCAATCAACACCGGAAAGGTCGTTAACTCCTCTCGATTCTATTCTTTGCAAGAAGAAAGTGCTCCCGCCGAGTGCACCTGGTTCCCCTTCGAGCCTGCTTACTCCACCAGTTACTTCTCAGTCGACATGTCCGCAACATATTCCCCATTATATACTGCCCGATCGCGCTTGTCCTTTCAACATGTCCGCTCCTCCTTATGCATTTCCTACGCCATTTCCTCCTCCCAATGGTCAGAGGCATCCGTTCGCAATGGAAGAAATCAGTCAATGGAAGACTTCTCCATTGCCGTGGCCTCGCTCGTTGAAGGATACTAAAGAATTTGATGAAACACAAACAATCTCAGTTGATGAGCTAACCGATAAGTTCTCTCAATATCTCAATTTGGGAACCAGGATTTCGGCTACATCGGGGAAGCAACGGCACACAAAGCCTTTACGTAATCATACCTATCTAGGCCACGGTCGACACTCTGTGCAGGTCGCAGGTGGTTCTGACCTAACTCCGATACCAGATCGCAGTAAACATTGTCCTACCTTCCTGGATGGGACCCCTCAACACATATCTTCCAGTTCACCGTCTAGTGTTTCCAGCCTGGATACAGCTCCTGCTACTCCTATCTCATCTACCTCACAGTTTTTCGAACTTGGGAAGTGCTCACTTTCCAAAGGCTTCCGTCAACCAAGTCTGATAGTCCCAGGCTTCCTCCCCTATGCAGGAGACCATGTTCCCTTTGGTATTCTTGCACTGTAACTGATCCTTGTTGCTATTCATTCCAGATAGTATTGTGGCAAAATGCATTTTTGAAAATATTCAAAAGCAACTTATACCAAATTGGACATGTTATATAAATTATCTTGTAATTAGATCAATCTTAACAATAGCTTAACAATAGTAGAAGGTTATGTATTGGTGTTACAGGCTGAATTGTACTATCATCTATGCTTAAATAGGACTAGACTTGTGAATTTCTCTTGTTTTGGCATGGACTATTTCATTGACAACTGCTAACTGTGTGTTAGGACAAAGTTATGAAAAGCTTAGGCCAACCTCAAGGTAGAGGGTCAAAAAGAACTTAATTGTCATGATTCACCTTGGACAGGCACCTGACATGGACAGTGGTGGCTATCATGACCTGACAACCTAGGAGTATGGTGTTGTAAAATGGCTAACACAGCTAAGTCATTTTTCTTTTCGTTTCTTTTCTTTTCTTTTGGTTACTTCACAGAAGCGTGGGAAAGGATGTCACAGATTAGATAAGGAGTCACATCACATCACATGTGATGTCACACATGATGTCACAGGTCACATGGTAGTGTGGGAAACTAGTGCACAGACCAGGTAGAATCTGTATAAGTAGATAGACCAAATCCAACAAGGGCTCTTAACGAGGTCTCTTTGTCTAATGCTGATAAAGAGCAGTTGGCTTAATTCTGGCTTGGAGTTGGCTACTCTAACATATGGATGTTATGAACCACTGTAAGGGAAAACCCTCTAAAATTCAAAGATCCTCTCCAAAGTCTCCAAGAGTCATATCCGATGAGCTCTGATGACTTCTAGTGGACTCCAAGTCATCTCTAGAGCTTTACTAATGACCCCCAAAGGTACTAACTCTAGAGCTAAAGTCATAAAGAAAACCTTCTCTAAGTCTTCTTAAAGCTGCTTTGTAAGGATCGAAGAAGGTTGGCCGGTATGAAGCCGCTGCCCTAACTCTAAGGTCGATGGTTAAGAGAACTCGATAGAGTTCCTGCTCGATTCATGCCCAGACTTTATACTACTTTACATGGTCTGTGCACAACAATTATCTAAGCGGGTACTCTATGACTCATCTACTGATCCCTTATCTGATCTCCCATCACTGATTGCTAAAGTGTGGAGAGATTAATCCTACAAGTCCATATACAGGTCAGCCAGCCCGTCTACATCCGATAGAAAGTCCAATCCATTGTCTTCTATTTCTACAATCCTTGGAGTGTCTTCTTCCTCCAAGTACATCTCATACAATTCCTCAATGGGGTCTAGTCGGTTCATGACATGCTTCTTGTCGTGTCAGCTAAATCCAGTGACCGGAATGAAGCCAACTGTCCCCTTTATCAGCGATTGACAAAGAGAACTCGTTAAGAGTCCTCGCTGTATTATGCCTATCTTATATACAAAGATGTCTA
>Ga0153986_1000521_pt1 | contig 11621 bp, 17 predicted proteins | sample TSGA070MetaG_FD_104724 | JGI IMG/M metagenome (GOLD analysis project Ga0153986, IMG submission 104724) | Attine ant fungus gardens microbial communities from Georgia, USA - TSGA070 MetaG | ecosystem: Host-associated > Fungi > Mycelium > Unclassified | place: USA: Georgia, Alexander Wildlife... | reverse complement strand
TCTCGCATTTTTATGGTGTTGATCTCTAAACCTCAAAATAGACGATTCTGACATAGAAAAAACCACAATAATCAGTTTATGGATCTCGGTATCCTGTATCCCTGGCAATGACAGCCGGAAAAAAAGCTCGCTATGTCTTACAAATTCTCAAAAATGGTCTGCAGGGGGTAACGGTTTCCAACCAGGACGAAAGGGGACCTGCATTTTTTTTGGCACATTGCCATCCTTGTTTTGATTCTCCTATTCATAACACTATATTCTCAGGACACAATTGAAATTGCAGGAACCATTGATGCAGAAAATAAAAGAAGACTTGAGGTACATTGTTCATTATGTATCTAAATATCCTAGAAACCACTCCAAGGAATAATGTTTCCATGACATCTCCGTGTCATTCAATATTAATGATGTCATTTTGTAATAACCATTTGAAAGAAGCAACAGGAAAAAAAACTCCTAAATCAGTAGTCATGAATAATAGGATAGGAGATAGATGAACGACAAACGACAAACCGAGGAAAGTGAAATCAGATGTTTCACTCCCGAAATAGATACAGGATTTAAAGTAATTAAAACAGCTACATACTATAACATAGTGATACACTGACAGTCAGTATACGAGAATTCGTGAGGGTCATCAGATAAGCGGTGAATACAAGTGGGTATCGCAGTTGTCTACAACAGATCATGAAGAACTCGATCGTATTGATGAGGCATGTGTGCCCTATTGTCAGTATAAGTTCTCAACAACAATAGAAAAGAATTTCAAAACGCACGTAAGCATATTTCGCGCAAAAACTATTTGATCAAATACTTTCTCTACATCTAGCACTTCGAATACCCTCAGCTGGTCTTTACTTTTTTTTCTTTTTGATTGGTGCGAAGGGTGCAGGTCGCCATCTCTCATACCCCAAAGCACACGCCCTGGAGGAAACAGATCTTGATCTTGCATGTTGGCCTCCAGTGTCTTGCGTACTGCAATTAACTGGGTACCGCTAGATTAATAACGCTTGGATCCATATAATCAGCCAAGGAAATAAACGCACCCAATCCATGTCTTCCTGCCTTCCCCTGCCGCCATTCTCCGTCGCCTCTTTCCATCTTTTGGCGCGATTTGTGACAGCTGACCACCCATCATTCTGCAAATCCTCTCCATCCTTGCTAAACTGATGTTTACCCTCTTCTGCTTCACATAACCACAATGCCGCATTTCGCAGATCACGAGCGGATCCCAATGATAGCCGCCCAACAACATCGTGAGAGTAAACGAAAGACGTTACGAGCTTTTTGGCAAGACCGCTGAGTTTGGCATCTGTCAGGGCGCTGAAACAGGGTTTAACTTGATTGAAATCATTTGTGAGGATACATACGGTGGGGCGAAACAGTAAACATAGACTCTGCGGCCGGGCGGAAGGCCACTTGAATGCACAGTTAAGCAGCTATTGGGGTCAGCCCACATCTAAGATTTGTTAACCAAGTCCCCTGACCTGGATTATCACTCACCAAACCTAAGATTGTCGCCACTCCAGCACCTAAACTGTGTCCGCATAGCACCAGATCTGTAAAGATGTTCAGAACTAGACCAAAAACCAGAGAATGAGAATTCACCAAAACCAGGATTATTGTACAGTGCTTCTCGAACAGCGAGTTGCACAGGTTTACCAATATCACCCATGGCTTTTGCCATACGCAACATGCCAGAATGTACGAAAAACGTACGTTGCTTCTTCATTCTCGATTTCCTGCGCGACGTAGATTGTCTCCAAACATGATGATCAGCCGCTTCTTCATCAATAAACTCGAAAGAATCAGTCTGAGCAGGTTGAAATGGCTCTGGATGGCAAGTAAGATCGACAGCAATTTCATTCAGAGACATGGTACCTATAAACATCCATCAGCACACAGAATAACTCAAAAAGCAATGAACAGACCCCTGAGGACAAGGACTATCTGTCCTCGGCGATAGTCCGTGAGTACCCAGAACCTGGGCATGAGGTGTTCCGTTCCAACGATGGCGGTGGTCTTCATTTTATCTCTATTTCCTTTTTGTGTTGCCTGTTCCCTCTTTTCTCTATCCTTATTTTTTTTCTCCTCCTCATATCTCAACAGGGACTGCTCAAAAATATCTCGATCATATCTCCCCATTAACTGGTCCCACCACGAATATTTAGATTGAGAATGGGAGGCAACAAAACGGAAGTCGTCTCCAACTGCTTCTGCTTCTGCTGCGTCCACGGCTACTTCAAGTTTAGCCTCTTCCTCTCTCTTGTCGCTGGCTTCTCCGAGTTCAGGGTCTGACGATCTTATGTGAGGTGCCACACCAAAAAAGAGGAGCGAGGCACCACCGTAACCAGCTAATACCATCTTCGACAGTCGTCTGAGGGTCGATTTCAGCTCTTCAAAAGGGAGGGGTTGAGGTTCAGTAGGATTGTTGATGGGGAAAGGGTGATCTGATGGAACTGAATAGAGAGACATGTGGGTTGAAGTTATCGGGGATATTAGCTGCTGGCCTGATGATAGCGAAGACAGCATTTGCATTGAAGGAGCACGAGACAGGACGGGGGATGGCGTGCGTTTCGACGAAGTCACAGCAAGAGTCGACTCTCTGGAATTGACCGATAAGGTACTAGCCTGAGGTGCTTCACCGATATTGGCAGCGATGATCTGAGGTCCGCCCCGACCTGGAAAAATGACATCCGAAGTCACACAAATTCTAGATTTGCTGATTGCCGATAAGCTGTTTGTCCTGAGCGAGTAGGAAAACATTTCTGGTTCACACACCTCTTCCGTAGACTCGGCCGCTCATGCTCATTCCTGTCTTGTTCCATGACGTCCAGCTCTCTCAGGTACTGGAACCAACGTCGTTCCTGCCATTCCTGAGTAACACCCTGCAAAGCTACCCATGCCACCACAGCTCTAGCAATCTGAGTCAAGCCGTAATTTTTATTGGGCAAGAACCCATTTCGGTTCGACCATTCCCTGCGGACTAGTGTGATGAAAGATGCCAAAGAAAAGCTTGCTTCACTGCTCCCAGGGAATATAACAGAGAGGACGTTGATGGAGCTATAGGCGGCTACGAGAGATGTCGAGGTGACGTATTCGGAAAGGTGGATTGGAGCAAGTGCGAATTGCTCCGCCAGAGTAAAGACGGATTCAACTGCAGAACCAGCAACAGAACGGGCGATAGTACTGCCTCCAAAGAGTACATGATCCACAATGGTACTGGTAAAACCGACAGTGGTGTCAGTAATGCCGCGAGCGATTCGGAACTGGAGAACTCAGGAACAGGCAGGTTGAGTGAGAAAAGGGGCAACTCACACCTAGTCGAGTCCCAGACTTCACCACTGAGAAACCGTATGAAGTTGTTGCTGAGGCGAGGTCGAGACCCTGCCGCGAGTAGACATCCCACTTGTTGGCCATTCAACAAAGTGAATTTCCACAATCCCCTAATTATGTCGCGGTCACGTGATTATCGCCCCAGGTTTCAGCACCACTATTCGCTTGCTATGGGTCCAAAATTTGAGTCATCGCCTGCCCAAAGCATGTGGTGATACTGGAAAACAAGAAACACTATACCTTACTAGGATTTTGAAGTGATTCGGCCATTCGGTAGCTGCCTTATAGACTTCTGTGTGTAGTGGAACCAAAATTATTCAATAATGTGAATTTATAAAAGAGGTCATAGAGTCCTTCGATTATAGTCTGTCCCCAAGGTCGATTGTTTCCACGTGTGAATGAGCTTCACAGCCTGGGCAGTATGAATCAGGTCAGCTTACTATCGGGCTGATAAGATTGGTACACAATGTAGCGCATGGCATTCATTGGAGGTCATATGCACAGCATGTCTTTCGTGGGTTTACCAAATGGAGACTGTTACACACATTGACATTCCAAAATTGGTTCGTGACAAAGCTGGACCGCGCCGCATGGCATAGTAACAGCTCGCAGATTACAGCCTTTGAATTAGGCTTTCGAGAGCATTACTTGGCAAAAAAAAATGATCGCGAGCTTCCGAGTGATGTTGTACTAATGATGTGCCCATCATATTGACCATCAATGATGATCTTCTAGAGGATCCACAACAGGTATCATTGATAATTAATAATAGATACTCTCACGTTGCTCAACCTCAAGACTAAACCAACTTTGGAGGATGCTCGTCCTGGACACCAGAAGCGACCCAGCCAGATAGGCGCCTGCCTGTCAGGTAGTCTCCCCTTCTCCTTTCACTTCCATCCCAGTGTGACCTCACTGCGTATCACTTCTATAATGTTCACTTCATGCCCGATGCGAGCCTCTTCGAAGTTGCAGCCCTCGACTTTAAGCAGAACACTTCGCGGCCAGCCCCACTCTACCCCCTAGTGCACTAATCATACATTCTTCGCTCTCAGCTCTTTAATTTGCGTGTTGCGTAATAAGAATCTTGACCGCAAAAAAATTTGCCGCTGACCTTGTATTTTTGCAAGCGTCCTTTCATACAACCCTCTCAGACCTCATGCCAGCTTCAAGACCTTGATGCTGATATTTAAATTAGGAAAGCAAACCAAAGGATCTAGTATAGACCTTGGGATGTGTTCACAGGCGACCTAAGATTGATTTCTAGCTTAAGGACTGACCTCAGCATGCAGGTTCAGATAGATTTGGATTTAGTTAGATATGGCCGGATTTCGGTTCAGACAAGGCTGGTCTCCTCACTAATCATACCTGTGCTGCTGACGTGTCTTCCCATCACACAATCAGAGACTATAATGAATAGATTGCGAATAAGCACAGCAAAAGAGATGAGCGCTCCTATCAAGCTACACAGGTTTACTAGCAGAGTGCCACAGACATGCAACCACATGCATGTAAACAAATCTATTCAGAAATCATCCGCATTTGTCAAAGCGAAAAGCATAGCATACAGACAGATTGCCATCTTAGGGCATGAAATCCTGGATATGCCGAACATCGACTGCATCAGTCGATGACCAATCCAGTCATACACGTTAGTCGAGCTTATCGTTTACCAGTCACCAGCGCCATCGTCAAAACCATTATCATAACCATCCTGATAGGCCTCTTCTTCCCTATCATCTATCGCATCCATAAGTAGCGCACCGCCTACCAATCCAGCGCCTCCAGCTAACAGCGCAGTGCCCATACCAGGACCTGATTTCCTCTTTTGTTCTTCCATAACTACAACTTGGGGTTGAGCTTGAGGAGGGCCATATCCAGGATAACCACCGTAATTCCCTGGAGGGGGCCCATACCCTTGAGGGGGTCCATATCCTTGAGGGGGCCCATACCCTTGAGGAGGTCCATACCCTTGTGGGGGTGCGTACCCTTGAGGAGGTCCATACCCTTGAGGAGGGTAGTAGTTTTGTGGTGGAGGCCAGCCATGTACTTGTGGACCCATGTTTTGCCCGGATGGTGGAGGGGCAGCATAACCTTGGGTGGTGATAACTGTAAATAATTGTGTATAAACGGAGGGTATCACCCACCTTGATCATGATTTTGCTTTTTGTGATCCATCACTGGAGAGATTTTGTATCTGCCCAATTTTTCTCAAGGAAAGAAATGCGGAACGTACTTTTCGCCAATGCAAATCCACCGACAGCTCCGGCTCCAGCAGAGAGCAATCCTCTATCTCTTGGGTTTTCCGTATCCGACCGAGGATAATTCGTGTTTGCACCTGTGAATCCAGGACCAGAGCCTGGGCTGGGATCATGTGGAGGAGGAGTCGGGCCGTCGGGACGGCCAAGAGGATGGTCCCATGTTATCCTAGGGGGATCAACCTTGGTATCCACATAAAACCTATCGACCCAGATGATTTGCTCGTTTTCTTTGTGTCAATGTGATGATGGCATACCAAGTCTTGTAACTACGGATGAAATCAGACGAATTGCATGCAATAAATGGATAGTTTCCCATACCTTTCATCAAACTGGGTAACCCAGCCCTCAGGGAGGGGTCGGGCATCGGGATTTCGAGGAGGAGAGTTTGGCGGGGGATAGGACATGGTTAGCGCGCAGCAACGAGTGAGTGGAAGGCAAGCAATGAAAGGGGACCCGATATATCATGTCAGTCTTTATATCTGGGGCAGTACATGGATACTACATCAACGATCAAAGCGCGTGGACGATTGGTCCCATTCATAGAACGTAATGGCTACAGGAAGTGACACATGCAGTGCACCGAGCAGGTCTATCATGAGTTTGGATTCAATGTAGTCAAGAGTGATTTTGCCATTCAAAGTCGAGGCGGGCACCTGTGAGCTTCCACTTCTCGCAACAATGGATAGATCAATGCACAGGGTTATATCGGTTTCATCCATGCCCTTGAGAAAGATCAGATTTCTGGTTTACCCACTTGTGTGACAACACGATGGTGACATACGGGCCAAAACAAACGGATATCCATTACAATTAAAAGTGCCGGATTGTATATGGCGACACCAAAAAAACATACAACAACCCGACTAGCCATCAAAACTAACTGCACGGTTAGATAGCACATAAGAATAGGCAGAAACGAGCAGACACGCAGTCCAAACTGTGCAAAACTCACATACCAGCGAAAAAAAGAAACAAAAGAAACACCGCGTAAATACTATCTGGACTTCTTTGATTTATGGATCTGCTGGGCAAATGCAGTTGCCTTTTTAGACTTCTTGGTTGGTTTTACTGGTTTTACTTCTGGCTCTGGCTCCGGCTCCTCCTCACTTGAATCGCTTTCCTTCTCTGCAGGTGCATCCTCGATATCAGAATCTTCCCCAGTGGATACATCTTCTGATGATGATGATAGACTCTGCGACGTTTCGGCAGGAGCTGGGCGCGTGAGAACCTTCGCAGAGGTGACAGCATCAGTAAGTTTTTTCTTCGTTTTATTTTTCTTGGCCTGGGATAATCAGCACGAGTTGATGCACTAGAGAAGGACATACCGCAGCAGCTTCTGCTACAGCCGCATTAGCTGCAGCAACCTCTTCAGGACTGCGATTGTCGTATGCTTTCTTGTCTTGAGAATATCGCTCTTTGGCACTCTCAACGGCCTTGTGGTAAAACTGTAAATAACGCGTTAGGTCACGTAGATACGCGACGGATAGAAGATTACTCACAGCCTTCTCTTCGTCAGACATTTGCTTCCACATTTCTGAAATCTTGACAAGCAATTCACTATTATTGAGAGTGGGATATCTCTCCTTGAGTTCCTTGCGAACTTCATTCTGAAATAAGATGTAAGCTGAGGCTGGGCGCCTAGGCGCGTTGGGATCTTTAGGTTTAGCATTCCGCTTGCGCTTTTTTGGACCCTCGTCTTCATCAAGAGCGCTAGGGACTTTGCGCTTGTTCTGAAGAACGATGAGAGACTGAGAAAAATGGAGACGCAGAATACTTGCCACGCCGGGCATTGCATCTTTCTGCTCGTCTGAGGCGCCTTTGAGAGCCTTGACGAGACTGTCACCGAGGTCTGCGCATTTGCGCATGTGCTCATTCATAGATGTGAGACTTTTAATATACTAGGAGAGATCAGCATTGGAATCAGGTGGAGGGATGGCCATACCAATTCGTGTTTTGCGGCAAGATCAGTCATTGTAGCAAAGTAAGAAAAAATTTCAACACGACCAACTTGTCTCGCGAGGCGTGGGAAGTCGGAGTCTGAAGCGGACATGGAAAATTGATGGCTGGACAGCCCTGCCAACACACTTCTCAACAGACTCTGTAGACCACGCGTACCACCGTAGCGGTGAGTCAGCCCTCTGTGTCGCCCTCTGCGACCATCTGAGAGCGGTATCCTTCCGTGTCTGCTGCACAATCGCAGTATTTTCGCCTATAAGCCCTATTAGTCTACTGAGCCCCGATTAAAAACACTGTCCCGATGGATCCTATTTTTCAATGGGTTTCCCAGACAAACATGCTGCAAGAATCTTCGCAGCATGAGCAACCGCGGCAGACCTCGTCTCTCGAGGACTGGTCGAAAGAGCGTTTGTCTGCACTCCCTCAACCAGCCTCTCTGGGTACCGCTGCATCGGCCGGTGCAAGTGGTATGGATATCACTGATTTCACAACTCTTGGAGATCTGAATGGTGAGCACACTTGTTAAATCCCGAAACTTTGTGAGTTTTGTGATTGATACATGTCAGCTGATGTCATTCCGTCTACAGCCGCTGCTCCTGCTCTGCTCGCCTCTCCGCAAACCTTCTACCAACAACTCACTCAGTCCCATAATCAATACTTCCTTCCATCCTATCCTACTCTTCCCTATGGCTCTAGAACCTGGTCTCCCATCCCCCTTTCCACCTACTCCACCCTCAATGGCGCTACTAGCACATCTAATCCTTCTGCGAATCAGTTGCATCAGTCTCCTCCGCCTAATTCACCCTCACAAAGCTCTGCTTCTCAACGGGCACCATCGCAGCCCATTACTCAACCTCTTTCGTCACAATCATCGGACTCAACCAATCCTCAATCTATCATAATCGAGTACGTCCCCGTGTTCCTTTCATCCGCTCCTTTTCACCGATATCATCACCATCTAGTCCCAGTCTGACGTTACCAAGTGCCAACCCTAATCTCCAGCCTTACGGTTCCGTTTTTGCATCTCAGTCCCAGCGACAGCAATATGCCTACCCGCAGACTCCGCTCTTCATCCCCCAGTATTACCGACAGCCTTCCAATGCAATACCACAGGGAACACTTTCTCCTCAAGCTCTGATGGGTTCTAGTCCGCTCACGATTAATCCGGCAACTTTTTACGGAACCCAAACTTCGACTACTGTCAGTAATTCGCAACAATCACAACAAGATTCACAGGCCCAAACATCACAACGATCGCTGATAGCGCAGCAACAGTCGATTTCCCAGCTCACACAACCCCAGGCGCCAGAACCATCACCCGAGGAGGTTGCCCAAAGAAAGGCACGTTTTTACGCGTCGATCAAGTCGCTACTTCAGTCTTCAGCATTCACGGGAGCCCAAGCTGTTAATACTCTCATGGATAGAATATCGAATAGCATGCAGGATGCTGATCCTGCTATTCGACTGGAAATATTAACGAAGATACGGGACGGTGCGGGTAATCATTATTTCAGAGCATGGTCTGAGAATTCACGTGCGATGGACATTACCCGGGACTGGTTAAGAGCCGCGTATACCGCTCATGATGACAGCCCACTGATTGAGACAATCATGCCATTGTTGCATGTAGGTGACCACTCTACTGTCTATCTCGTGCGAAACTAAAATTACTATTGTGATGGCTACTTGATTCCTAGATTATCGATCGATTACCTCTAACAGTAGACATGCTAAAGGCATCGAAACTGGGCAAACTCGTAGTGAAACTTGTCAAGGACCCACCGTCGCCAGGTGAGCCACTGTCTCCTTCTCCCAGCTCATTCCCTCTTGTTCGTCCGGGTCAAAATGCGTTTGGATACATTACAGCTCTTGCTGAGCCTAAGATGAGGTCCTCCCCCAGCATTATACATATGTGTTACAGCTCTTTCGCCTGGAGAGTGAAATCAGTAATAGAATAGATGTATCTAACGTTCGGTTTGTGTTCTTTTTCGGGGTCGCATTTCCCAAATGTAGCCATCAAGGACATGGCAGCGAATATCGAACGAAGGTGGCGCCAACTCATTAACTCGGAAAGCTCGGTCACTGCCCCTAATGCCAACTTGGCAGAGGGTGGGTCATGCCAGCCCATATTACTGGATAGGCTCTAACCTGATATCTTTGTACTTGATAGATTCAAAATTGAAGAAACGAAAACCAAGTGAACTCCCTACAAAACCACAACCACCACAGAAAAAGCAGGCGCTTGCAAATTCAGCAATGACAGTGAAGGCCGTTGTCCTCAAGGACATCAAGGACAAGGCGAAGCCAATAATCTCTGTGACTGCTGTCAAAGATGCGAAATCAGACTCGTCATTCTTTTCAACACCGAAGCCCAAACCAAAGTTACCGAGTTTTAAGAAGGCACCGGTACCCGTGCCGGTCAAGAGGGGGGAGAATGTTGCGCAGCCATCGTCAGTAGATCCTTTCCAGGAAGTGCTCAAAACGATGAAGACACGCAGAGAGTCACCTGCCATATCGACACCGCCTCCTGTATACACGGCTTCACAAACAAATAGTCTTTCAAAATACGGTAAAAAGAAGAAATCGGTTACCTGGGCACCTGATACCCAGCTTGAATCGGTGAGGCTGATTGAACGGGCTGTTTACGATGACGATCCTCAGGAGGTTTGTTTTGTTCATTTCTCTCAAGTCACGTGCCTTGAATCCTGATATCGTTTGTCTTAGGGTACGCCCTTCACCCATAGCCTACGTGACTTGGATCGGGGTGAAGGTGCGGCTCTCCATGCGCAGATATTCGAGGAGACTGTTGACTGGATGGAACCCTCGCGTAAGCCAACCGTATATATTAACAGAATATGCACGTTAATGTAATCTGCAGTGATCGACAGACCCGCAGAAATTGAGAGTACTGCGCCAACACGTGGTGAAAGAAGCCAAGAAAAGACGATGCAAGAGCAGAGGGAACGGACTGCACTCAGTGCTGTATATATGACGCCGCAAATGATTCCAGACAGTCCGGCAGAGCCTGCTGTTCTGATACCCGAGGAGGAAGTGGACAGGGAAGTAGTGATGATGATCTGCGGAGAGAGTGACGCCATCTTCTGGAGTGGTGGTATGCCTATAGAGCCGGTATCGCATACCGCGTCTGTGGCGGACCTTGTTGGACAGTTGGCAAATGGAGGTGTTGATCCCGCTTTGAGTGGAACACACTTTAACAGTCAAGGATTGGATATGAAATCAGTGGGCCTTGACCCAACTCCTACTTTATCTGCAGTATCTGCCTTACCACAGGAGCAGCTACAGCAGCTCCTTCAGCAGTTAGCGTCGTATGGACCTGCCGGATCTAACCCATCTTCGTATAATGACATTGATCCAGGATTTGGAGCATCATCACAACAAAACCAGTTTGCAAACGAATATGGGCAGAACTATCATGATGACAATGAGCGCGAGCGGTGGCCACCCAGTGGTGGGGGCCGGAATCGTGGGCGGGGACGGGGAGGGTTTGGACGAGGGCGCGGGGGGAGGGGGTCAGAAGATTATAGACAACAGAATAAACGAAAGCCTTGCAGTTTTTTCGCAGCTGGAAAGTGAGCAGAAACCCTATCTCTCCCATCAATATCCAAATTGGGACAAAGGAGAGCTGATTTTAACATCCCCTCCCCTTTTCCCCCCTTTTCCCCCCTCTCCCTGTTTATTTGATGTAGATGCAAATTTGGTGACCAATGTGATTTCGCACATGAGGGTATTCCTTGAATGATGATGATAATAATAATGATGGATGAACGCTTTTTGTTTTGTTTTCCTGTCTCTCGGTATGCTTGTATACTTTATTTTTACCCCCTGGTTTCAGAGGCTAGTTTTTACCTTTTCCATCCTTAATGATCACAAGAGAACCCACATGACGTGTGTGTGTGTGGAAAGGCAAAATGGCGGTTGTCCTTCCTTCCTCGGTTGTATCCCTCTTTTTTTGTTTTTCTGATTTTTTTTTTTTTTTTTTTTTTTTTTTTTTTTTTTTTTTTCCTTTCTTTTCTTTTTTTTTTTTTTTTTCTTTTGTTTTTTTTTTTT
>Ga0153986_1000520_pt1 | contig 11624 bp, 11 predicted proteins | sample TSGA070MetaG_FD_104724 | JGI IMG/M metagenome (GOLD analysis project Ga0153986, IMG submission 104724) | Attine ant fungus gardens microbial communities from Georgia, USA - TSGA070 MetaG | ecosystem: Host-associated > Fungi > Mycelium > Unclassified | place: USA: Georgia, Alexander Wildlife... | reverse complement strand
TGCTACATATTGGCCTCTATAACGGACACTGGGATCTATTTATAGCATGACATCATATTAGTAATCAGTAGAACATTCCAGAAGGTCATGTAAGCATGGGAACTTGGCACAAAGACCACCTGAAATTAGTATAAGTAGTAGACTGAATATACTGGGGAACTCTATCAAGTTCTTCTTGACACTCCACCTAGGGGTTGACTTAAGGACTTCACAACCTTGCTCACTACAATGGAGTTCAAACTAAGGTTTAGACTTTATACAGCTGTGAGTTGCAGGGTCACTAGGTTTATTGCTAACATAATAGGAAAGTGTTGTCTTGTACAATATTGGTAGAGTGCAAAATGGTTGCAGGGACAACCCCTTATTGATGCTGTTGCTGTCCCTTAGCTCAGGTGTGGCAGTCCCATTCAACAATACTTTCCTAACACAAGGACTCATATAGTTGATGTATTTCTGCTCTCTGTAGGTCATTATATCTGAGTCATTGAGATATCAAGCACTACACTTATGATTATTTTTCATTTCATGTCTTCATGCTCAATTAGGTAGAGATAAAACAGAGACAGTTGAGACAAGACTCATTGTAATGAGTTTTTGCTTCCCCTCCTTCTCTATCTAAACTGAACAATTATTGGTTGACCAGCAAGATCAAGCATGCTACTGCTATTAAGAGCTGAGAATACAAAACAAGCTCAACAAAGATGAAGAAAAAAAAATTGAGACCTTGTTTAACCCCTCGGCCTGGAAGTGGGAAAACATTACTGATAGAAGAAAACATAGTGTTTGTAAAGCGATCAAGAGGACCTGGGCATGGCAATAGACTGTACCCGATTAGATTCTAGTTCCGAGAACCTGAGTTCTAGCCTGCTTTACTGACATCTATCAAGAGAAAGTTGTTGTAGAGTTCATCTGTTGTGAGAAGTGTATCCTCCCGATTCTTGTTCCCGGGATGCAAGAAAGCGTTCTCAGGCTGCAATCAAGTTGAGAACCCCCACAATTGGTAAAAAAAAAAAAAGAAAAAGAGAGATAAACTGAAACAGCAACTGACCTCATGAAATTCAAGACGCACCGCCGCTGATCGACCCGAACTGTCAGTCACGAAATTTTATGCGCTTACAGCAAGGAAGAACGTACACCAATGTCCATACGAATCACCCTGACCACTTATTCCAGATCCTCCATGAGCAATCTTCCTGGCGCCTTGGTCAGGAGCCGAGAGATGATTGGAACCAAACGTAACGCCAGATTCTTCGTTGATCAATCCAAATCAAGCAGTATCCAAAAAAAACACCAGTGATGGACATACGATTGGTGAAGAATCGAAGTACTATCCCAGCATTTCTGGATTCAAGCCTGACAGCTGGATATACAGAGAGACCTCTACGTGAAATAATACTGGCAACCATGTTAATGTTTTGCAGCTGATCCACAGAGATACGCCGCGGTAACCGGCTGACCATGAACTCGCAGAGCAGAAAGTAATCGTCTGATCAGATATCAGCTATCACCAAACAAGAATTTTCAAAAATTTACTATAGGCGAACAAGGGGAGGTCTCCGATGACTTGTGGTTGTCGAAAATCATGGGAGGGTAGGCTCGAGACGGGTAAAAATTCCATCGCTGTGATATCAAATCCAGGCGGCCGTGCGACGTATTCTGCCTGCAAAAACGCCAGTCAAATATTGAGACGTACAGAGAGTCATGAGCTCACCCCGATTGCTATTCTATGACTTGTCACTGAAGCCACTTCTGGCCATTGGCTATTGGCCAAGCTTGCATCCATATTGAAGCTCAAGTTCTGCGATAAATTAATAGGTGTAACGACCTTCTCTATACCTATCAACTTTGATCTGTAGACAATCACAATGTATCCTGAATGCCCAGTATAGGTTGGTACGAGAGAAATCAAGACCTCCGTCAACAAATCCCCAGGATAGCCTTGGTTCCCATGAGGAGAGATCGAACTAAATAAAGCATACGATTCTGGAGGAAGGGACTGGATACTCTCTATTTCGCTTGAAGAAAACAGTTCAGGCTCTTCGTCTTCTAGTAAGGTCCTCCATACAACTGTATCAAAGCCGAGTGGACCTCCATGAAAAGACACTCGTGAGTTCTCTAATTACCCAAGATTGATAGTCATTCTAAAATCAGAGATTGAGCAGGACATGCCATTGGCTTTAGGCGCAAATACGCTCTTAATGTCATGCCGCTCCAACACTTGTGTGTTAGGGGAGATGCGACCGGCGTATCGTCCTATGATTGTATTGGTATGTTTTTGGGTGACATGATCTTCAGGTTTTTCAGGACCGATAACGATATCATTGTCCTGTGTAGACCGATACGATATAAATAGGAACCAATTTTAGCAAGTTAGACTCTTACGCGGCCTGCGACATGGACGATTATTCTGTGAATCGCAAGACCCCGAGAGAGGACCTAACATAAATTTAATTAAGTTCTTAGCTAATAATAGAGATCTACCTCAACAGTCAGGAAAGGGTGATCTCCTGGCAACTTGAGACGAACGGGCGCATTTTCTGGCATTATCAATCACAGATGGATTGTTGGTAAGAGGAGGAATGCTGCACGATGGTGGCAATGAATTTTGAGTGATAACCAGTCAGATGATTTAGATCTGACTAGTGTGTGAGGTGATGACCTGATTTGGTAGCTTGAGCAATCGGCGTAACTCAAAGGGGATGTATTCTTCAGATGTGTGTATACATCCATCTGTTGATTAGGTGTGGTCCTGAGAATCGATATGGCTATCAACTAGATTTTATGAAACAGCAGATGGGCTTGGCATCTTGTGACCAGATCAATAAAGCTCTTCCACTGTGTTTTCTGGGCCTTGTTGAAAACATAATGAGTGAAATCATTAGATCCTATAAAGTCATAGTAATATGTGCTGCGCCAGTATATTAACAGTCGTTTAATGAACCTTGAATCAGATACATGTCCCGATTCAACCGACTCCGGCAATCAACAAGATTTGATTGAGCATTTTTTATCAACAATTTATCACGTGGTGTACAAACACAGTACCAATCCAGATAGATTTTCAGAAATATCAGAAAACACGGTTTGTTGATTGAGCTGATCGTGGGAAGATAAATTAAGACTCCGATCATACGCGCTTTCCCTCCCCATCGATGCTTGTTAACTCGACAAATTCGATTGCGATTACAACTCCAATGTTACCCTCTGGATTAAATGGTGTTAAACGCAAAGCTGCGGATGCTGAAACAAATCCATTGCTTGCTGCTGCCAAGAGACTGAAGAAAGATGTAATGTCTACTCTTGCTCTCCACATCTAGTATTTTTATTCATTCATTTCAGAAATCCTTAAATAAACGGAAATGTGAGTCCTTGACCCTTACATTCCAGGCCCATGCTCATATCAGACAAGTGTTCAACGCAGAGGAACCATCTTCTGGACTTTTCATTGTCCGTGCTCCCCCATACTCTTTGACCACAGTTCCCTCCTCCGCCCAGTCATCTGCCCAATCCATATCCCGAACATCTTCATCTCCCTTCTCTACGTCGCAGCAACCCATGCAAAATCAGAGGCTTCCTGCTTCAGCTCAGCCACCCTCGTCACGTTATCCCCATCCTGCGCCTTCGCCAATACCGGAGGAAGCAGAAGTGGAGGAAGCAGTACGTGCCATGAATGATGAGGCCAACTCATTACGAAGTATACGACGACAATCCTATGTCCCAACTATGATGGATCAGAATATCAATCCTGCCTTCCAATTTTCCCACCTTGAGCCGGAAACGGGGAAAAAGTCATCGTCGGGGAAGGGAAAAGCAAGGGAAATTCTTGTTGACATGTCAGCCCCTCTAGAACAAGACGAGACACCGCAGATTCAACGGAACAAACGTCTTCGAGAAGGAGCTATGGCTGCTATCGCTATTGAGCGAGAAGGTGGGCAGGAGGATGATAATGGACGTGGGAGGGGGAATAACAGGGGAGCCAATCACCGAAGGAGAAGCTCAGTTTCGAGAGGGAAGCGGATCAGCAGCGGGTTCGATCTGACTGGAATCATCGGTGAGCAAATGAATTCTTTAATTGAAACATGACAACTGACAGCCTTTTATCTTTAGCATCTCCGCACAACTCAGTTTCAGAAGCGAGTTTCTACAAACACATCGACTTGGATCTCCCCGACTCTGAACGCCTTCGGCAACTTTTGATATGGAGTGCTATCCGTGCATCAGGGACGACTACGTTTTCTAGTTCGTCAACGCCTTCTAAACCATCATCACTTCCGTCATTTGCAGCGCTACAGAAGAGCGCTCAAAATCTACCACTCCTGTCAGAACAAGCGAAAGAGGTGATACGAAGGGAACAAGATGATCTTGTGCGGAAGTTAGCTAAGCGGATGATTGATTTGAGTTTATACTGTGGACCGAGCCAGCCGACAGCTGGGCCAAGCAGTAGTGAGAAGTTAAAGGAGAACGAACAAAACCTGAAGAACAAGGACTTCGAGGTCAAGTATAGTCAAGAAATACGCCAGTACGCTTTTTATGATCTCCTTGCTGGCTACATCATTGAACACGAATAGGTTCGAAAATGAAGAAGACCAATGGAAAAAGTCTTCATACCGATACGAAGAATACTTAAAACAATTCTCTCAAGCAATAGAAAAGCGAGTTGCAGATACCCGGGCTGAAGTATCAACCGTGGTAGCTAGGTCATCTAAAGCAAAAGGCAAACAACGATTGTTTGTTTTTGAACGAGACGAAGACCTAGACTTGCTGTTACCTGACCTATCGGATTTACCACTGGACTTACGACGGTCGATTGACCTCATACGAACTACATTGATTACATCTACATCTTCATTGGATCTTCAGTTACATGCTTCACGACCCATAGCAGTACTAACAACGCATCGAAATGTCACCGTGACTCGCCCTGAACTCGATTCCACGATATCTCAGCTCCTTCCCGACGTCTCATTCAAAGTCGACCAACTCCATTGTTTCGTCAATGCTGCTCGCATGACGACACGCGTAGCAGAGATGATGTTGGATGAAAGGAACAAGATTCTTCTTGACAATCTTGAACGACGTCGGGTGGGATCATTCTATACAGAGGGGGGCGGAGACGTAGATGTAGCGAGGAATTACGTAAAAGCAGAAAATTTTGCTTTACATGTTCGAGATGCGACCCCGTTTTCACGCGAATCGGGATTTTTATGGGCAGGAGGATTGATGGAGCTCATGCGCGCATTATCATGTATTGATACTGCCCGGCATCCCTCTCAAATTGGTGATCAAGCTCGAAGGGCTGCTCGGGAGGTTGCTCGAATCGGTGATTCTTACGTCTACACGACATCGAATAATCATGCTACCACTGTCGGTTCCAGTGTCGGTGGGGAGAGTAGTACAAGTAGAAGGTTGACGGCAGTTTACCCCGCTGGGATTCTCAGTAATTCTCATGGGAATAGTGTAGTCATGACACCACGAAAGGCACCGGGGACACCAAGGAGACACGGTACGCCCGCGAGAGAGAAGACATCTGCCTAGTTAGCTATATTGACTAAAGCTTTCTGACCAAATTGGTTGTAGGATTGTAGTATCGTATCATTATTCTGGAATTCTTCTTTCCTTTGTACTTGCTATCCTTTCTAATGAATTGCTGTGGATGATGGTATTTTATTTACATAGGGCACTCGTTGAAATGATTGGATCATCCTAAAGGATAGCAATCTACCTGATGGAGCGCCGAAGGGGGTATTTGCTCCCAGAAAATCATGTACATGGATGGTAATTAGGCCAAGTTGCCAGTAGAACAGGTTTCATCTTTATACACTCTACTAGTCAATAACACTTTCTGGTCAATCATGACTAGAACTTCTGCCAACTAGACAAGAAACATAAAAGAAACATAAAAGAAGAATAAAATTTACTTTTTCTTCTTTTTGCTCTTTTGAAACAAATTAGAATTCCAGTATTTTTTTCTACACATTGATTGATTTAGGAGTTTGACTCGAGATTTTCGGTTAAGAGGAGGAAACAGAGTCAAGGGTTTCTCAACACTCCCCTCCCCTCACTTACCTACCCCCATTTGGGGTACCATTAAGAAAAGCTATTTTTACGAAATCCAATCGAATCCGAAAGAAACTTACACAGCAGACAAAAATGCGGTCTATGTATAATAAAGCATTAGAAATGTGAATGATACAAACAAACGGCACCTAGAGATCAGAAAATTACATCAATGTAGAAAATCCCATCGGCATCTCTGCAGAAACAAGCGCGACAGTAACTAACAATAAAGAGAGAGGAGTCAAAAACCCTACTTTACAAAAAGTACGACCACGAGAAAAATTATTAACAGATAGAAATAAAGGAGATGGGATCAACGTTTTATATAACTGTGACTTCCATGTCTATTTTGTGATGACATACAATGAGACGAGAAAGGAGCACGCGACATCTTGAAGCAGTGAGGACGTAAGCGAGAATGACAGTGCATCAGTTAGGCATACCACCGAGAGTCGTGGGGGTACTAGCAGAAGACTGCACAAGCGGAGGAATGAAAACAAAGCAATCGCTGGACAGCTGGAAATGGCACGTTCAATCACTGTCGGAGGGAGATATTTTTGGATTTCATTGTAATTTGTTGTACATGATCGCCATCGTCCTCGTCGTCGGTCTCATTTGCATGGTCCTCATCACAATGTTCCTCGTACTGTTCCTGATAATCGGTTCCATACCTCTTCAATTTCCTACTTTCATAAGTCCTCTCGCCATCTTCATCGCTGAACTCCTCGTCGGTATCAGAATCTGAGTCTCCCCCACTTAAAAGCTTGTCCAGTGGACCCTCTCGGTGCCTCACGACCTTCACTCCCTTCTGATACCTAGTATCATCACGATCTAAGACGTTATCCCGGCTGGAAGTTGTACTCTTTGTCATGGTCGAACTCCCACTCAACGTGCCCCTCCCATGCCTCCAGAACTGCGTCGCAGGTCCCATTGATGCCCCATAGTAACCCCCTGGTGTCCTATAATTGACATCCATCCATTCTATTGTCAACTCTCCTCTCGACTCCATCCGGCTGTGTTTCTGGTCCCTCAACTTTCCTTTATCACTAGTCTGCGCATCACCATCGACACTTGAGTCTCCGAAAGCAACATCGTCCAATGAATCTACCCACGGTAAAGTTGAAGTAGATGCATCACGGCGATAATGTTTCCTCCTGCGATCTCGCCATTTCGTGATCCCTTCGTCAAGTGGTTCCCACTGTCTCACTACACCACTGCTACAACTTCCCTCACTACTCTTCGCACATATAGAGCGTCCTTTGTCAGCTGTACCTTCACCAGTGCTCCCACTTTTATCATTACTTCTAGCATGAGCAGGCCCGACACTGTCGCCAGCGCTCACAGAGGTGGTCGGACCAACAGGGTTACCCAGCCTCTCAACGCCACCAGCACCTACGAGCCTTACCATGTCGTTCACCTCTGCATTATCACTCGTCACACTGGCAATATCTGCTGATGAGATAGCCATTGCCACTTCGTCTCCCTGACCCCAACTTGATGCTCTCTTGAAGTTAGTCAAAGCTGCAACAGGCGCATCTGATACCAATCCTCCTTCAGGTCCGTAGATACCAAGCATATCTTCAGCAGGTCGAAATCCGCCTTCAAGGGTACTAACCGTCCGGGGTAAGGCACCAGGTACGGGAGCAACAGTGTGAATGTTAGGATCTGGTTTCCGAGAACGTGAAGATCGAAGAGAACGGAAAGTAGAGGTCCCGTCTGCATAGATATTGGCGAGGAGTGGGGTGAGTGACGTGGTTGGTGTGGGATACTTTGTAGGACGCCATGTGGTAATAGACATAATATCTTCTAATTTCGGCGCAGGTTCAGTAGCAGTACCACCAGACGGTGAGTTTGATGATTGCTCGAGTTGCTGCTGTTCATGGCCAAGTATTCCCATCTGGGAACGTTGCCTTCGGATGGCATCGAGTGCTGGACTGCTCGATGTAGCTGAGAGACCAGCAAGTGAAGACAGCTGAGAGCTATTGCAGACGATGGCCTTACCCTTTCCCTTGTCGACGGTCTCGCCCAAAGCACGAGGTTGAATATAGACATGCACATCCTGCACTCCCGACATGGCTGGACTTTTCTTGTTTCCGACATTTGGGAGCAACCTTCCCAGCTGTAGATCAGATTTGTTACTGACCTCCATCGAAGAGTAGTCAGCCGTGGGAGTCATCCGACTCCGAACCTTGAGAGGCTTGAACAAAGCTGACATACCCCTCCTGAGTCCCCACCTAAAGTGGACGCTACTCACAGCCAAAAACATGTCAGACTTTGTGACCTCGACCTTTTCTTTCCGATCTGGCGAAGTCAGCTTTGCCCATTCAGGAGGATTCAAAAGATCAGCCGTAATCCAATGATAGTTCTGTGTAATTCATCGCATTAAAGCACGAAGGATGCAAAGAACGATCAGTTATCGAGATAAGCTTTGCTTAAAAAAGAGAATGGTGACCAGAAGGGTCGACTGATCTGGGGAGGGAACCAATTTATACAAAAGTGTTTAAAGTTGTACTAACCTTGACCTCGTCGAGGGTAATGCGCTTCGTCTGGTCCTTTTGGAGAAGGCGTTCTAACAGGCCAATAACCTTAGCGCCTTCAGGTTGCTTGTGTTTGCCACCCTTCTTGGGGTGTCGGCCACCAGTGGCTACTTGATCCCGACACATGAATGGCGTAACCTCCCAGTCTTTGTTACATATAGCCCTATAGAGTGCAAATTCCGTGGTACCACCTTCTGTAACACTTAGGAACGGGGTTTTCCCAAAAAGTAGGCAATATAGTGTGACTCCAAGAGCCCAAACGTCAATCGCTTTCGTAATAGTGGGCTTAGAAACATTTTTGTTCGAAAATTTGGGAACCAAGGAAGAAACCACGAAGTGTCTATTTCTCTCCTCGAAATGTTCGAAGATGAGCTCAGGAGCGAGAAATGCCGGGGTCCCAGCGCGTTTCGTTAGATCAGATTCGTCCATAAGAATATCATCCAAATGGTCATGATCGATGCCTTCTTGGCCTGCCTCAGCTAGTCGTTGATGATAGGAGAAATGAGACACGCCGAAGTCGGCGATTTTAACATGATGACGGTCCTCTGTCCAGAGAAGATTGGCAGGTTTAATGTCACGATGAATAATACCTTGATAGTGCACTTGAACCAGCATCAGACATGGAAACTTAGAGGGTCAAGAATGACTCACAATATTCGAGGCCAAGGATGGCATCTCGCATAATGCGACGAGTCTGAGCGAGAGTAAGCGTGGGCTCGTCATGATCGGTGCGCCATTTGATCTCTCCACCACCCAGATATTCCATGACTAGAAGGAACAGTGCGGTTGGTGAGATATGAGTTCTTCGGATACTTCTGATATAAAGATGGAAGTAGAAGCAGGGGAGCATATTCTCCGAGGTTTAAGCCAAGTATCACACACATGGCTAAGAACACAGATAGTATAGAATGCTATAAACAAAATCAAACGCACCAAGGTATACCTTTTCTTTCATACGATCATCGATGACTTCAAAGAGACGAACAACGTTGGGGTGGCTAAGCTTCTTCATAATAGCAATCTCCTTTTTTATTTTGAGCTCAGTAGTGTTGAGTTTGTCAACAACTGCAGGTTTTGAGGGACGAGGAGCAGTAAGGGCAATGCGGTTTGCCTTTAGGCGTGAATATTTGTCAATGACAGTATCCCTTCGCACGGACTTCATGGCCTGTATGGAAGTGTGTCAGCGCCAGACATACATGAAAAAGAGAACAGACTTGATCTTGGACGCACAACTGGAAACCATCTTCGAACGTCATTAACGGGAAATCTAGCGTCTATCCTGAAGCAGAGAAAGACTTCGCCGTGGTGACCGTTCCCTATGCGAGCATACCGAGTATAGTTGTTGAGCATCGGACGCGGCTGGTTGAGATTACGCGCCACTGTGTCTACAGGATTGCGGTCATATTTCTGAACATGGGACAGAGGATCGGACATTATGAGAAGATTATGAGAAGGACATGGATGTTGGAGCTGAGCAAATAAATCTCTTTTGAAGATCCTGAGTGATTTCCTTTCTAGGGAAGGTCCCTGAATTTATTTATTCTATTCTAGGCCTATCTCCCTCGTTGCACTTGCACTTGTTCTCCTCCTCAACATGAAGCATGACCTGAAAACATGTCAGTTCTCTACTACAGCCATGAGGATACCTGCGACTGATCCTCTGCCGGACGCAAAACAGGCCAGGTCTAATTCACTTACCTCTTTAACATGCCTTCCGCAACCCTGCAGAAATACAACGAATCGAGAGACTATCAACCAAGAATATAAAGAAATTTTGAAACATTCTCACTTTCCAGGTCATCTTATTGCACTTGTCGCACTGAACCTTCCAGCACAGATCAACGGGGATAGAGGTTATAGTGATCATCATCGTTGCTGTCGCTATGATATCAAAACTGTAGACTCTGCAACACCTTATTCAGTAACTAGAACAAGGGCAAATCTGATAAGGTGTGTTGATATCTCGCGATCGCAAGCACGACGTGATAGTAGAATGAGAGTGAGAACAATTCAACACTAGTCCTCTTTTATCTCCACTGATTCAGTATGGACCAATGACGTTTACTATCATATGGCCAATCAATGCCGAACGGACCTCGTTTCTGGTGAGATCATTTGAGCGTTATCTCATTTTTGCTCATAAGCGCCCCAGAAGCACAAACGTCTTGGCACACATCCGTTATGCGCTCATCATCTTCGTGACAGCCCTTGACTACTCTTGGCCTCTGGAGTCTTCCCACCATCTTCTTGGCCGTTGTTGTGGATCCACCACCAGACTTGTGAAGTGCGACCGCCATAATTTGTTCAAATTACAAACGGAATCTGTTCTTAATCCACCGCGTAAAATGACCTGTCAAGGGTATAAGAGGTATCTCGAAAACAGGTCAGCTTGCTGCTTCCTGAGTTTCTGAGGAGCCGTCGCTCCTCTTCAAATAATGATACTATAATTACTGGATCACATGCTGCGCGAACTTGACAGTACTGAATAGAAAGTACACTATTAGGCATTTCACCCACGATATACTGAGAAGTGGACACAGGAACGTGGGCGCAAGAAATCCGCAAGCATGCACCGTGTACACAATCTCAAAAAAGGGTCAACCAGATTTATGTGTCTTTTTTTGCTCCCAGATGGAACATTTCCTGTACCGAAATATTGATATCTAACAAGCAGCCGTCTCAACATCACAAACTCAGAATTCATCAGCACAACTATCAGACTGTCTCCCAATCGTAAGCGCTCCGTTCTGTTCTGTAGCAAATCACTTAGTGTGATAGATTTGACAAACAGATACTACTCAATGATGTCGTATGAACGACTGCATCAAAAACTGGGTAGAAAGCCTCAAGATCTAGATCCCAAACTCTAAGAAGCACAAAGACTTGAGAAAACAAGAAACTATCACAGATGATCTCGCTGACAACAAACCCTTAATGTGGGGGGGGGGGGGGGGGGGGGGGGGGGGGTGGAAAGCGGAAGTTCCACGGGGGAGAGGGAGGTGTGGTCAGTTTTAATAAAAGAACCCAGAG
>Ga0153986_1000519_pt1 | contig 11631 bp, 6 predicted proteins | sample TSGA070MetaG_FD_104724 | JGI IMG/M metagenome (GOLD analysis project Ga0153986, IMG submission 104724) | Attine ant fungus gardens microbial communities from Georgia, USA - TSGA070 MetaG | ecosystem: Host-associated > Fungi > Mycelium > Unclassified | place: USA: Georgia, Alexander Wildlife... | reverse complement strand
CAGGAAAGTAGTGTACAGACCAGTAGGATTGTGTATAAGTAGATAGACCGAATAAATGAGAACTCTAATGAGTTCTCCTTGTCTACTCTGACATTGAGTGGGACCTTGAGATGCTTCACTGACAGATCCTTACAGTAGATGACTAAAGAAATGACTACACAAAGTGAAGTTTTTAAGGGAATTTTGGATTTTTCTATGATAGGCTAATATGAAATGGAGACAAGGAACAGGTGGAGTATGAGACACAAATAGATATCAGGAATGGAGGAAGAAGAATAATAGCACAAACTTTGGGTGCTGCAGTTTTATTCAACAGTTATGAACTGCCTCTTTGAGTTATTGACTAGTCCCCATGACTAAGTCAATATTTATATCTCTTTTATTTTATTTAGGGTTTACATAAGCAGTGAGGCAGAGATAACTTGAGGATGATACAATAGCTACAAATGTACACAAATACTGTAGTAGGTATTAGTAGCTCAATCAATTGGGAACTAAGTTCTCTTTGTCAACTCCAACTTGTGGTCACTCACTACAGAAGTGAGCAAACTGATTGTGACATAACAGATCACACAGAAAAGCTGCCTGTGACAGAACCCAGCTATCTGCAGAAACTTGTGTACAGTGAAAAAAGCAAGCTGCCTGCAACAAAATGATATCTTCTGTATGATTCAGGCATAGTAGATACCATTAGTAGAGAACAAAAACCATGTTTGATATAAATATAAATGGGCTTTACATGAGGTTGTTTCTTCCACAATTATTTGAAGCACTTGGAAGCCATTCCAACTCTCTATTGAAACACCGCTCTGACTGCAGACCAAAAATAAGTAGCATTATGGTCAACAACTTTTTCTATCAGTGATTTCCTTGCAGTTCGGGTCCGCCTAACTGATGTCTACTTACATAATCTGCCGACACTGACAAAACCCGTTCAAATCATTCAAATACTTAACAATGGCTCGTCGTTCTGCCCCCTCCACTCAACCATCTTACTTGCCTCATCCTCTCAGCATACCAAAGAGAACTTTAAATGATCCAAATCAGTCCGCTTTTTCTCGGTGCGTGACTTCAACCCTTGCTATGTTATCCTAAATGTCGAAACTCTTACAGATTTCTTCGCAACGAAATACTGGCGTCAGAAAAACTGCAAGGAAACATTAGCATTCTCATAGGCGTCAGCCTCTTCTTTGGAGGAATAGCTGCTGTCAGGACCTGGGGTGAGCTCATGATCCCTGCTTGAGTACTTTGCAATGTTAGCCAAAATGTGTTGGTGCGTACCTTTTGTGTGATTTGTGGAGATCTTCATTGACCAGGACATGTCCAATCAATCCACAGTACTCTTGGTCCCATACTTACCAAAATTGATATGCTACCTTTGAAGTATCCCTTATCTTCGAACCTGAGCGTAATACACCCTTGTCATATCCACATACTCAACAGTTTTGATGTTTTTGAAAATAATAATTCCATCACAACTGCACTCACAGAATGCCACGTGTTTCTCGAGTGAGGTGAAGCCATTACTTTGAACTTGCACTAATGCGTAACTTCCTCTCATACAGAATTCTACCTGACATTCATTGCGAATGACGCATATCCCTTGGCGCTTCTCTGAAGATTTCTTGGGAAAGCCTTCATCTCCGATTTCTTGCCATAAACTATTTTGGTTCTAGCCAACTGCCAATCTATCATCACCACAACCTTTGACGAAGCACCTGAAAATAAATGAGTCCTCCGACGAGTGACAAGACGTATATCTTCTCAATGTCGCGCAAATACCCAGTCTGATTCTCACACTGCCTCACAAGCAACCACCACATCCTGTATCTCCACGCAAGGTCTTGCGAGCACCGCGCCCGCAGGTAGAGGCTAGGAATGCTCCGAGTCCACTCCATGTGATTACGTTATATTCTTCCCCTGTTTCATTCATGCGCTGAAGAACAAAAACTGGAGTTAACCGATTCTACATTAACGGCGTATACGAACTCCTGCAACAGATGGGCTGACTTGAAGGTGATCAGACATCATGACCCCATGACTCCATCTTGAGGGCGCAGTGGGGTTTCAGACTGAATGCTCGCCGTTTCTAGACGTACAAATCATAAAAGGACATATACAGGATGCAAATCAATGAACACTGTCCGCTTTGTGACTATTGGGAAAGCACAGGATCCTTGAGACTATGGCGGACTTGGCTTGTATCGGTGAATTTCCAAGAAAGGCAGATTTGGTGCAGATCTTGGTGTTCTGAAAGGGGAAAGCTACATAACTGTGTCCTTTCATGCCGATACCTCACGGACAAGCTTCTTGGATCAGACTTAGATAGGATCTGAGTTGAGTTTGAAAAGCACTCAGCTTGTGCCGAGACCCCGGAACTCTTGATTTCAACAATTTATTACGCAGTATACGAACACACACCGCAACCGGAACTCTGATTATGTATCTGCTCATCTCTAATAACTAGGAAACACCCTGAATTGTGAATTATATTGATGGCCGATCGTAGGACTCAGCACACCTCCAAGTCACCTTCGTGTATTCTGTAATGGATCTCGATCAGCAAGCCTTCGGGCATGTGGCGCTTGTCGAGTTTTTCTGACCCTCAGGAGCTCTCACAGATATAGATGGAACACCCAAATCATGCTTTAGGGCTACAGGAATTGTATCCTCGGTTGAATTCCTTGAGTATAAACATGTCTTTCAATTTATATCTTCCCGACTTCATATTATCTAGGTCTTGATATTGAAAGGGGGCGACTACACGATCATCGACTTGTCGCATATTGCATTAGACCTTCTTATCATTTCCCATGCATCACGAACCGATCAACAATGGGGATAAACATGGTCGATTTCGATGTCACACATATAAATTTGGTCTCAGAAGCTCAAACTGTTGCACCATGTGTATTTTTGAGAAATCTAGGCTGTGATAATTTGCCATGCACAGTTTCCGGTGCTATTCTGGTAATACGTACTATGTCTGCTCCAACGATCTCACACATGAATAACTCCAGATAGGTCAAAAGCTGTGGTTGTCTCATGGCAGCGTTGACACTACCTGGTATCTCCGGTGTTTGTATTCGGTCTGGAAATACCACCAGGACTGTCAACAAAAGTTGGAGTCTGAATGGAACATGAATTATGACCCAGCTCGGATCCGTTCTAGACGCATTGAGCCACACGGTAGATGTTTTGGGCTAGGGTTCCTCGCTTGAACATTCCTCCCTACACTCGTACGAGGTATACAATTCGGAATCGAGAAATTTCACAATAGACACCGACGGGATTCGCAATTTGGGTAAACTTTGTTGGCAGAAGGATTCGAGGGATTGAGTTCGCTGTGGAGAAGGGCATTTTGATGAACGGGGGTGCGCTACTGAAAAGATGTTCTATTTTCAGCGTGCTGTACCTCACCGATTTGATACATTCCGAGAATATCTTCAATACCTCCTAACGATAGGATTGTGTCTACACTAGAGACTATGACAAGGGGCGTATCTACAAAAAGTATAAAGGCAAACAAACAAGCTGACCCCAGTGATAAAACGGGAGTCTTCTCAATGTACAGGAGAGTTACTCTTATTGTATCATAAATCTCAAAGACAAATATTAGAATTGATTGAAAAGCATCTCCTGAACAGACTGGAAATTGCAACATCTGGACGGCTGACAAGGGATTAATTATTTGGTCATGTCATAGTTCTGATTTACGAGATCGATTCATCTATTGAATTACTCTTGTCACAGCATCTTTGAAGTCCTGGGATTACTTGGGCAACTCGTGCCCATAGCTTGGGTTACGAATGCTCAACAAGCCTATTTTGGGAACTCGCGCAAAGATTGTTTTAACAAAATATTTGAATTATCAAACTTTGAATCGGCCTCGACGAAAATAAACTGCGGTTCGATCCCTGGGGTGAAAACACCTTGATGGGAAGATTTGGTCTTGGACAGAAAGAAATTAGCATGCATCAGAATGCATTAACAGGCCCTACACGGAGTAAGAGAATGTATGAGAATAACGTCACGAAAAGCAGGTCTGCTTTGATAACTTATTAACTTGTTGGTGGCTTTTTACGTGATCACATCAGGGAGTGACGATCCATAGTGGATTGTTTGTAATTTGAGGTTTGACAGATGCTAATTTATTTATGCTGCTGAGAATCTTTGTCATGGGCAAAGCTGGAACTAGGTCTGATTCGGGACCAAACTGAGTTTCTCCTGATTGGGATCAAATATGGGATACCACATTGGTGGCCGTAAGCGATCAACCTTGAAACTGACATGTGGACTCTCATCTGTCAATTCAAGGTTTGATTGTCGTCAATGAATTTGTCCAGGGTCACATCTAGTCACACTTGTCAATCACTCAGCTGAAGCCTGCATGTCATAAACTTTAGGTAGCTAGTGAGATAAGCTAGACTGAATCACATATCACATATGTATGCCTTGGACAATTTGGCTAACTTTCCTTCTCCTTTCACTTACATATGGGAAAGCATCTCGGGAAGCATCTCGACACTGATTAAGTGATCACTTGACAACTAATTGTCCGCCGTTCCAATACTAATAGAACTACTAATAGACCCTGGGATCTGAATGTCGAGTTGTCGATATTTTCGTTCTACCTTCAATTGGACGTCTCTCAATAAGTCTGCCACTTGAGTCATCTCTCTCTGTTTATCTTTGATTGAATCATAGGACAGGATGCAGTTACACTAGAAGGAATCATCTATCTAATCAATGAAAGCTCGGATAGTAGTAACAGATATTGTTTTCTGGACTTGATGCGAGCCTGCGCGATGCACATGATTAGTCTGCTTTATTGTTCCAGATATCTATATGAGTAGTGTATCTTGTTTGTATTCGCTATCCTTTTGTAACATTTCCCGGGTTATTTCAACAGCAGATACCTTATCGACTGACCAGCAACCATGAGACTAGTTGACCGACATCTGTATTTTCAAGTTGCAATGGCAATTAGGCAACCCTTGTTGACCTTTGGTTCACAGATGGACGCAGAGGGTTTAGACTGCAAGGTACAGTGTCAGGGATGTATCGATGGCACCAGAGGGAGGAGAGGTGGTGTATGAAATTAACAACGTCTCAGGAGTTACCGATGAAGGTTTCTCTATATACTTATACGAGTGGCCGGTTTCCCGGTTGTTAGTGGAAAGGTAGGATGGACAGAACGGAACACACCACATTGATCCGATGGTACACATGTGGGAGTCCATTTTAATCGGGTAGAGTCGTGTCCATTATGACAGTATGAAGACTCATTCTCACTGATGGGTGGAGGATCTCTGCTCAAAGTAGCTTTCCAGGAATGTGTCATCAACAGTAGGTAAGGTGTCGGCACTAGACCTAGTCAAAAATGTGGCGGTGGTCTTCAGGTTGTGAGTGCGAGTCTCGCCACATAAGCAAGACGTGTTCTCAGCTGGACTAAACATGTACGCTAGTGTATGAGGCATCCGGACGATTCGCATTTCTCCCTAAGGCCTCGGAAATGGGGTGTTAGCTGGAGTGATGAGATCGCGGCTTGTCCGACCTATCATAGTCGCCTTACGTTTCAAGCCATATAGGCCATCTTCAAAACCACGGTCTTCATTGATTCGCTACTCGAATTTCAAATCCATTGCCTCCGCCGAGCAATTAGATCAATAATGTAATGCAATCAAAAGACGCTATAGACTGTAGCCACAAGCATATATTCGAAAAGACAAAATAGATACATGTGAACCAACAAGCGCAACAGTGTCGAGAACGATAATATATGATACATGAAGCGAGGATAGTGAGTGACTGAAAGCAGAAGAATTATACAGGAAAATAGCATATGAGTGACGATATGAGGTTATTCTGAAATGAAGCTAGCATTAAAAAAATCTATTCCCTGGGCCATATTCGTGAGGGGATTTTATTTCTGAAGACTGCATGGCGGTATGATTCAAAGAAACGTCGGGTAGTGTGACATTCCTGGAAATAGAGTGTGGTTGGGGGTAAGGTATTTTGGGATTACCCGAATAACTAGCAGGGTTGATGGAGGAGGAAGGGGCATACGATCGATTAAGGTATTCATGACTTCCATGAGGTGGTATCTCACATTGATGGCTTCTTGGCACAGGAGATGGCGAGGATGAGCATGTAGTGACAGTATTTGGATCCGGATTAAATGCTGTGGTGAGTACCTGGAACTGGTATGGGTTGGTTGCATTGCCATTTATGTTTGTGGATCCTGACAACGACAATGAAGTATGAGGTGAAGATGACGACGGATATGGGTCCATTTTCGAGCTGTCAATTGATATCATCCGGTCAGAACCATGACTTGCAGAAGGCCAGGAGCATCCCCTGTCCATTCTGTGAGGCTGCCAGCTTTCTGTCGGATTAAATGAGTTATACAGTGTGGCGACAGGATTCGGAGCCTGGTAGTAGTTATATGAGGTATGACTGGGTTGACTTATGCGACAAGGTGCGACTTCTTGGGGCGTACGGTCCGAAGGCGTAGAATACAGTACATGAGCATCCCGAGTGGGTGATGGTTGGAAACCATCTGAAGAAATGCTATAGCGGGATGATACAAGGCCGTGTCTGCTATGAACTTGGTAGACTTGAGTCAAATCATGCGGTACACGAGCACAGTGCCCAGCAGAATAGAGGCCTTCATCTGTGTGTGAAGATTCTCCGAGATCTTGTCCTGCCATTTCATCTGAATGGGAATTGTCCAAGTGTCTAGGGCCGGTGGTATCACCCCGCTTTTTCTTCCTCGTGTTGTTGGGCCTACGCCTGTATACATAGTCGGGATATTTGGAATTGAAATTTTCTTTCAGAATTTTGGCTTGGTCAAGATAGAACTGCTTTTCTGACTATTGGCATCCTAACTCAGACGACAACTATCAAGGCTCTCGTTCTACTCACCATCGGCATGGACGTCCACTCCTTACTTAATAATTTACTGATCTCGCCTGTGCGCATGGACTGATTTTCTGCGGAAACTTGAGGTCGCCTCCGACGAGCAAAAATCATGAAGGCATTCATGGGTCGCTTCGGTGTACCATCGGCATTAAGGGTCTGAGAGGTCAGGGCGATATCCTCTGAGTGGTAGTAAGTACAAGCAGCTTTGTGAAGTGAGTAAGTGCAGACACCTTCGATCTCATTCTTGTGAACTCCAAAACTGCCATCATCTGAACCTGACAATGACTGCGCGCGGTCACCTGGTCGCTTGCTAGCGAGGGGGAATTGGCTATCGCAACTGTCACTAATTGCTGGACGTCCTGCCGAGGACGTATATATGTATTGGTTCATGGTAAGGAGTGAGTTGATGGCAAGAATAGACCTGCGAAGAAAGAGCGACGTTATGGATGTCAATAGTTAAGAAAGAGTGAAGTGAAGGACACCTGTTAGTGGCATCCAGTCGCGGGGTGATCGGCACGGCGTGGGTCTCAGATAGATCGGTATACGGTGACAGGCGGAACGAAACGCGGATACGACCAAAGTTTGTAGTCAGAACTGCCCTTGCTGAACCAAGAGCGCGTTGTATCTGCCAACTCGAGATGTTGACGTATGATGCCCAGGGAATAGGAAGCGCTGGATAAACACAAGCCATTCAATTTACGGTCTGCCTGCTGCCGAAACCTTTCACTTTTACAGCCGGCTCTTAGGAACAGTAACGGATTTCAGTATCTCCTTCCGAACAAGCACCGGAACTTGTGATTTCACCTTCGGCTGCGGCCGACAGTCTTGAATAAGCGCCCGGTCCAATGTTTCAGAATTACCATCTGAAGAGAAAGTGATCAACTGAGATTGGTATTTGACTCTGAACAAGAAATCTCCATTCTGAGCAGGGATGTTTCTCATCACCTTGATCTGATCTTAGATCACCATAGATGACTTCTCGGTGGAGGCTTCTTGTCAAGCCCTGACCTTGGTCCGTTGACAAATCATGACTCTACCATTTTAAGTTCGGAATGGAGTGACTTTTTCACAGCCGGTATCTATCGCGTGACAAATGCTTGGAGACGAAAGGGCTGTGCTCAATTGCGGCTCCGAGGAAAGCGGCACTGAAAAATTTACACCCGATACACTGCCTCTTTGACATCAACACATCTTTCAGAGAGCGAGCACCTGTGTCCCTCGTGTATGTTAGATAAACTCACCATCCTACCCGCGACGAAAACTAATGAGGCGCAGTCGCGAACGATGCAGTCGCCCTTACATACAGCACAATTGCCTCGTTTTCAGAATGAGGCTAAAGGGTACTACCCTGTTGCCAGAAACCCAGGATCCGAACCCAATTGATTTGGCCGATAGCTCTCCAAACACTCTCGGTGTATAGGTAAAAGCATTGTCAAAGTACCCCTGCCGTAAAGCGCATTTAGTAACAATCAGTTCCTTTTTTTAGAAGTCAGTGCAAGTCTTCTCAAGTTGAGACATTCACCTGTAAGCATGGATGCAGAGGATCCTGGAAGCGATCACCTGAAGCTGTGGTTTTCAGTGTCTTCCTGCGTTCTAAGCTGCGTATCCGCCGCGGTTTTACTGCTGACTTGGATGTAGATGCATTTTGGTGTCACGCAGGACAATATACTATAAAGAACAAACACCTTGAGGGATGCTATTTCAATCATGATATAACATATTTGACTGGTCGGATAACATAGTTTTCTCATACTTGAGACCTACGAATGTACACCTTGGCGTACAATCAGGAGAGGTGGCCAACCAGATCTTGCTTGCCTCTTCGTAGCATCCTGGATTATGAGTAACCCATGCCAGTATATATTAGGTAACTGTTGTGTCACCTCAAGGGCTTGGCCCCCTCCATTCGAGCTCTTCTCGGACAGAGGGTTTTTAATGATCACTGGTCGGTATCCGGGCACCTCTACATCCATCATCAGCATTGGAATGAGGAGCCTAAACATGGATTTACTCTGTCCGCGAAGTTCCTGAATGCCTAAAAGGAGATACATGACAAAGCACATTCTGGAAAGATCTTTTTCCTTTTGTCATTTCTCCTCATTTGACATGCTCTGGTTGTCATCTTCATTCCCCCTCTATTTCATTACATTTTTCCCTTAGAAATATATGCAGAGGTGTCCAAGACTTGTTTATTCTACATCAAACACTTTTGTACTTGTCTTGTATATAAGATATCTACCTGTAAGCCTTAGGCCAGTCATTTCCCTTTGTCTGGCCTTAGTCCAGCACCTTCAAAGCTTTTGAAGACATACCTATGCATTATTTTTGTTAATATAGTTGTTGTTATAAGACGCCCCAGAACCAAAACATTTCTCTGGCCTTCCAGAAACTTTTGAAGAATATCTGCAGATACAATGAACTATGAGAGATAGACCAGAGAGAATTCATATAAATAGTAGGCCAATTCAACAAAGAACTTGGAAGGGTGACTGGGCACAAGACTTGGAACTCCAGGAAAATCCTCAGTATATTATAATTATTGTATAAAACATAATGGCTTACCTCTAGGAAAATCCTCAGAGAACAAAATAAGATGTAAACATTCAGGAGTTGAGATACTCAAGGGCACTACTCTAAGTCAGAGTTGACAAAGAAAACTTGTTAGAGTTCTATTTATTACTGTACACTACTTATACACATTCTATCTGGTTTGTGCACTACTCTCCCACACTACCATGTGATGCGACACATCATGTGACCTCTTATGTAATCCTTAAATAATCTGTCACACCTTCTGTGACATATGACCAGGTTATTGTCTACAAGGTATTCATTCTAGACCTCTGGTCCATTCAAATACCTCTACTAATTTTGAATGGACTTAAATTATATTGAAGTCAGGTTGCTTTGCTCCCTTCCATCAACATTCCGTGATAGTGGTGCTACAGTTTTGAAGTCAGATTGCTTTGTTCTCTTCTTTTTGTGTGTAGTTTATAGTATTAAAGTTAGGTTGCTTTGCTTCCTTTCTTCTGCAGTAGTAGATTACAGTATTAAAGTCAGGTTGCTTTGCTCCTTTCCTTTTGTGTATAGTTTACATTATTAAAGTCAGGTTGCTTTACTTCCTTTCTTCTGTAGTAGTAGTTTACAGTGTTAAAGTCAGGTTGCTTTGCTCCCTTCCATCGACTTTCTGTGGTAATATGGCACAGTGTTTGTAGTAGCAGTATATAGTATTGAAGTTAGGTTACTTTGTTCCCTTCCTTCTGTGGTAGTAGTATATAGTATTGAAGTCAGGCCGCTTTGCTCCCTTTCTTCTATGATAGTAGTATATAGTATTGAAGTCAGGCCGCTTTGCTCCCTTTCTTCTATGATAGTAGTATATAGTATTGAAGTCAGGTTGTTTTGCTCCCTTTCTTCTATAGTAGCAATATATAGTGTTAAAATCAGGTCGCTTTGCTCCCTTCCATTAACTTTCTGTGGTAACAGTATACAGTGTTGAAGTCAGGTCACTCTGCTCCCTTCTATCAACCTTTTTTAATTTTTCCAAATTTCTGTGAATTTTTATGAGTTTTTATGAATTTATTGTGAGTTTAGAAAGGATTGCTGACCAATGATTGTAAAGCATTAGCTAAATTTGACTAAGCAGCCATCATCCCACATTGGTCTTGCATATATACTAGAAGATAGATTCCAAGTCCAAGATGCCAGTTCATAACAGATGACAGATGCAAATTAGAGAACTGTAATCTCTAAGATGGATCACAGTTGTATGCAAAAAAGTAGGTACAGGAGAGGTAATTAGAAATAGGGAGCATACTTGTATGGTTAATAATAAAAAACAGACTAAAAATAAAATTAGTTTTTGCTTGCGAATGCTCTTGCTAGTTAGATCTCAAAGGCACATGTTTGTTTTGTGCTGTTATCACACCAACCAGTAAAATTCTGACTAAATAAGTGATAATAACAGTATAATACTCCTATAATGCTTATTCTATACAAAGATAAGCACCCCAAGAGCATCAGAGAGACTACTATCTGATCATGTTTATGAGCATAGTGCTTGAGAAGTAGAATAGTGGCCATAATCACCACTATCTATTCCTTATAATAAACTCCTGCTTGGATTATTTCACACTGTTATTAATAAAAGATCCCTCCTCTGTACGTGCTCTCAAGAAAGGAAATAGCATTCAGAGTCCAAGTCCCGATAAAGAGCAAGTAACCTGACATCACTAAAGATAACTATAGGCAGCAGACCATGGATATAACCTAAGCTGTCAGAAGGGATTATATTTAGAACAATAGAAATGAAAGTGAGTTTGAGAGGGCTCACAACCCACAGAAAAAGATCTGGGGTACTCAAGGAGAGATATCTGAGGATGTATACAGATAATGAGAAGATATAGAGAAGAGAAGGAGTAAATTACAAGAAGGGTGAAGAATACAATATGCCCTCAAACAGTTGGATCAACCAGATTGGCGGTCCATTCTAGATGCAGTTTCTTTATAAGAGGTCCCTGCATGGCCATATCAATAACAGAAAGTATCAAAGAAGGGCCTAGAGAAGGGAAGAAGTAATGAAAGAGAGATTGGATAGAGAAACATAGTCAGTATTCTTGGCTAGCTGTTCTAGGGAGCTCTGTTGGATTTCTTTCTATTTTTCTTGTATGTGATTTGGACAATTGTACTCTAATAAAAACCTCTAGGGTG
>Ga0153986_1000518_pt1 | contig 11644 bp, 14 predicted proteins | sample TSGA070MetaG_FD_104724 | JGI IMG/M metagenome (GOLD analysis project Ga0153986, IMG submission 104724) | Attine ant fungus gardens microbial communities from Georgia, USA - TSGA070 MetaG | ecosystem: Host-associated > Fungi > Mycelium > Unclassified | place: USA: Georgia, Alexander Wildlife... | reverse complement strand
GAGAAGATTGTATTTAAGGAGGTACAGAAGACAATAGTTTTGTTCTGCTGTTAGGTTTGAGTTTGATAAGAACTTCTGGGTTGGGCTCAACCTCAACAGATAGTTGTACTACCTCTGTACCTTGCCCTTTGGTGACCCCAAGGATACTTGATGAGAGAAGAGTATATATTTGAGAATTTTAATGGAAGATTTCTTGGTAGAGGAACCTAGTTGAGAACAAAACTAAGGTAGCTGACTAAGATAGACTACTTAAATACTTGAGGGGAGTTCCAGGAATTATTCCTGGGGTTTCCTATGCCTTGCTGAAGTAAGTTCAAGTAGGGAAAAAGTTTCAAGCACATACATTATTATGATTCACCTTGGACAGGCCTTCTGACATCAGGAGTTGGCAGCTGTCATTGATGGACAGCTGTGGGAGTTAGAGTGACACCTCTGGGAAGGTGTAATAATTAATAGATGACATAGGAATGTTCTGACATGGACATGCATAGACACACAACAGTAGACACATGGTATCAGACAGACATGGGAAATACTGATAATATTAGAGTACCTAGTCACATGCAGATCCTAGTATAAGTAGAAGATCAATACTAGGAGAACTCTGTCGAGTTCTTGTTAGACATCCTAGTCTACAATTGGCATTCCCCTAAGTCTACTTTACTCCATAAGTCCCTTCTATTCTGGCACTGCTGCTGCTCACGGCTAGTCACCTAACATGCATTGACCTTGCTGACCTAAGCACACATGGGATAGTAGTAGAGATGTCTGTGTGCATGTCACCATCAGGAGTGAGGTGTTACAGGATGTGACAAGATTAGAAGACATGAGAGGTATTGGATGGTACTAGACCAGAATATTATTAATGAATATGTACAACATTGCTGAAACAATAGGGAAATGACAACTCAGGTGGCTGACATTTCAATGAAAAAAGTATGCCTTATGCCATGTAAAAATTGTATGCCCTATCCCTTATTGGAGATATGTGCCTTATACCCTGCAAACTGACTTGGTAACTGGAAAATGTATTTCTTATTAGAGAGTATGCCTTAATGGAGGTATGCCTTATTAGAGGTTTGACTGTAATCATGTAATCATTGATGATTATGATGAATCATATTGACGGGGATATCATTACAGCTTCGATAGGTAGTGCTGCTGCTCATATCGTTCCTGAAGAACTCGCCTCAGCGTTTTTCCACTTGGTGACTTTGGTATCTAGACAGGGGAGTCAGATCCAAGAGGTAGTAGAGGAACACAGCTCACCTCCGAAACAACTTCTATCCCTCCTCGCAGCCATTTGTATCTGCTTAGATTAGTTTGATGCCATGCTTCCAGTTCCCTGATCGTTTCAGATGCCCCAAGTGCCTCTCCCGCCTTACTTAAGACAATCCATGCACGAGGCACCTTTTCATCATCAGTTCGACCTCCCTTAACTCCAGCTACAGACACATCAATGATCAGTTTTTTAGGATCAGCCATCAGAACCTCCTCGATCTCCGTTGGCGAGACCTGGGTTCCGGAAACTTTCAGAGTATCCTGATTGCCTCGGTTGTCAACCAAACGAGTACCAAGGCAGGATTAAGACCTACCTTGACGCGATCTACAAAGCTGAGATTGAATGGTGTCAAAACTTGAAAGTACGAGGGTGGAGGTCCTAAATCAATGACGCACTAGAAATATTGGTCTTTATCGACCCTAAACTTATCCCCTGTCCGAAGCCACCCGTTCACAAAAGTCGTCGCAGTGGCTTCAGGATTGTTCCAGTATCCTGCAACAACGTTCTCTCCGCGAAGCCAAAGCTCACCCACCTCATCCCAATCAGCTTCAGATCCATCATCACGAACAATTCGAGCTTCCATCCCAGGAAGCAAGATTCCAGAGGCCTTGACATTGTCTTTACCCCTCCCATCCAATATCCCTGGATGAGGTTGAGACAGGGCAGCGAGGGTCTGATGAAACATTTCAGACTTTGTCAGCGGACTCTGAGGTACCTCAACTTACACACTCAGACAGCCCATATCCTATAAGAAGTAATGTTGGACCACACTGCTCAAGTATGAAATAATGGAAGAAATACCTTCATTAAAACGGGCTGCTTTTTGAGGTAACGAAGCCAGTTTGAGAGCAAAGTCGCGTGGAAGGTATGCTCCCACGCAGACAAAGGTGAGCACCGAACTGAAATCCACTTGGTCTATCATTGGGTGAGCCAAAAGCTGCTGCGCCATTGATGGTACGAGACCGAGAAAGGTAACCTTATACCTGTTTTGATTGTAGTAGCAGTAAACACCATTGTGGTGGCACCCACTTTGGTATAGCCTCCATAACTGCCCGGATATCCCATCGAGGGAGAATAATTGACCGGGAAGGGCTAAGGAAGAAGCGGAAACAATAGGCGTGCAACCCAGCGGTGTGGTGTAGCGGCAGGTAGGCGAGTGTTGTGGATATTCCGTCATCAGTGACAGGAGCCGAAGTCTGCAAAACAAAAAAGGACAACGAATAATTATCAATGTTGAAAAAAAATTAGAAAATTTACATGACCAAGCTTCAACAGCTCTGCAAAAGACACAATCGCCTGCCTCAGAGTGTAGATGATATTTCCGTGGGATACCATGACAGCTTATAAATTCATTAGTATAAGAAAGCCTGGTGCAAGAAATTGTTCATCAACCTTTAGGCAGCCCAGTAGTTCCACTCGAGAATATAAAGGAGCCAAGTGTGTCCTTTGGCACTATGCGCACTTGTTCTTCTGGGATTTGCTTCTCTTTGGCCCTCCTTATGAGAGATTCAACAGACACTTGTCCAGAAATATCTTCATTCATGAGATAAACTTCATGACTTGTAATTCCAAGTTCGGCAGCGATAGGGGAAACTCGAGATAGATATTGAGGTGCGACAAACAGCCGAGTAACTTGAGTGAGGGAAATAGCATGCCGCAGCTCAAAGGGTGTCGCATAACACGAAATGGGAACAAATGGAACCGCAATCTTGAGAAGAGCAATTACAAGAACCACGTAGTCCTGCCCAGCAGAATGTAAATGGATCAGGTCAAAGTCAATCTAATACTTACGGAAGAGTTGTCACTCATGATCCCAACCCTCTCTTTACTCGCTGCTTCCAAACCAAGCCCCTCTTGGGACATTGGCGCACCAAGGGCCGTCGCTAGATAATTAATTCTTGCACATAACTCCTTGAACGAATATTTCTTGCCCGTATGATGCTCTACATGTGCGGTGAAGTCGGGCCAATCACCCACATCGGGACGACCAGCCAGCACTGAGTATGCATTGAGCAGGGGTGGGTTTGGAGGAGGATCTGGATACAGAGACTTGAGATGCATTTTACAATGCTGACGACTCTAGTCAAGAGGCTTTCACACGGCAGACTTTTGTCCATAATTCCTCTCACAGTTCTACCAACAACTCAGACCACTGTTTCGATTATCAGTCAATATTATCAGTTCTCATCTAATGTTTGATATCAGTTTTCAGGGTCTCAGTTCAGCAGCAGATTTTTGCTAACAGGAGGGACAACCTGCCACATATTAAATATTTCATTCCGTGACATGTGATGAAACGAATCAGATAACAAATCAGATAACAAATCAGATAACATCCGAGTTCAACCATGTCCCACTGGGCTGCACCAGAAACTCTCAAGAACTTCAAATTCCAAAGAATTCTACATGAAGATTCTCTGGCCCATATCGTCATTTTTCTTGGCTCTTTGCCTGATCTTGAAGGGAACGGCGGCGAAATTCAGGCTATAGTCCGCTTGGAAAAAACTGCTTTCGATCCTGCCCAGATACCCAGCATTTTTAACGCGCCGACTGGGATTGAGAAAGTAAGGCTCGAGCAAAGCACTGACGTAGTAAGCCATTCATTTTTATGGATGCGATTTCAAGTGATCTACGTGACATCAGTATACTTGGATGTTCGGCTGGTTAGGTCCTGGTCGAGAACAAGACCTGAAGATAAATATAATATGCCCTGCAACAGATGTGCATATCAGGAAGGTCAGATCTGGTACTGTTCCAACAAGCCCTCGTCCAATTGGCAAAAAAATGTAGTACACAAAACAGGAACAGTTGATTGTACGTGAAACGCCAGAGCTCTATGACAAGCTTGTCAGACCATACATTAACTCATTCCCTCCCTCGAGAACACAATGGTGAACAATAATCAAGCTCTAGTCGACAAGTATTGACTTCTTAAAGGGTGGAGAATATACTTGAGGGTCGTTCAGAGCAAGAAAAAGTTCTGGTCTCGAGCCCCGATTTCATGATCCTCCCGGACATGAAATGGGATCTCAAGACCATATCTTCTCTCTATCTCGTGGCGATCACCCAGGATCGGAGCATCCGTAGCCTTCGTGATATTAGAAAATGTCATCTTCGCCTCCTCAACAACATTCGTAGCGAAGCCGAACGGATCGTTCATCAGAGATGGGGCCTCGGAAAAGGTTCGCTTCGTATGTTCGTCCACTATCAGCCAAGTTACTGTGCGCTCTTTATGTATCCACTATCAATCACACGCACTTACTGTAGTCCCCTAGATCACTTCCATGTACACATCGTCAATGTGAATTATAATGGACTACTGGGAATGAACGTCGGTCAGGCACATCTACTTGATGATATAATATCTCTGGTATGTAGAAGTTCATTCTGCATGATTCTTACTCATCCTGCGCAGCTTGAGCTAGAGGCAGACGAAAGCATCTTTCAGAAAACGACACTAACATATGGTTTGGGAGATCAACATGGATTGTATGAAGCATTGAAAGTGGCTTCGACATGAGTGGTGCTGCTTGCGAGATATGATTTAACTAAGACAAGAAAGACGAGAAATTTGAAGCAGTCTCGAACCAAATGTGTATAGTAACTGTCAGTGAATAAAGATCGTTATGATAATCAAACTGGCACTTGAGCAGCAAGTAGATCCAGAAGTTTCGGTGCCATAGGGTCATATATTGAAATTATGGGTCCTGCATCGGGCTGTCGTCCATGTCAAGATTCTTATCATGGACTATATTTTTCAATCTGCTAGTATGATCCAATGCAACAGCATGGTTCAGTTATATTCACCTTACTGCCTACCAGTCGGTGACCATACTGGATTGTTAACCTGTACATTGCCTACACCCCCTTCATATACACTATCAAGTGTCAACTCCAAGTCCGGCGCAATGGTTACATTCGGCGTCATCACCCATAAAGCAACTGCCACGGTATTTGTTCCGCGGTAGTTTAAAATACCTTCTTGGACGGGGAATTTGGATTGAGGTCTGCACAGCTGTGTCAATCCTCAACGAACGGAGGTTGTTCCAGTTACTTGACTTCCATCAAAACTCACCCAAGATTACCAACCCGTTTGCCCATCATCCATCCATTCACAAATAAATAAGCACGATATGGTTGTCCCAACTGTTCCCCAAATGTGAAAGACATCATAGCATCTATACCACGAGGAATATCAAGATCAAACGTGGTCACGAAGAACCCTACCCCAGCCTGTCGATTCGGCAAGCCCAGGGTCAAGTCACGTTCTGACCAATCTCTGGTAGAGAATCCAGGTAGATGCCAGCCTTTTCGTTCACCAAATAATCCACCTTCATTAAGAATACCTAGGAAAATAAGTGTTATCTATCGCGAAGAAATGAGTAGGATCGACTACACGCCTCGAGTCTTGTCAGGGAAACTGAGTTAGTAAGCATCAGATGATCTATGCGTAAAATACATCTCTTGGAAGCTCACCCTTTGTAGCCACCAATCTTTCCTTGGACCTTCCAGTCTCCGAATTGATTACCTGCTATGCTGAAGCCACGAATGCCACGAGGACTCTTGATAGTATCCGGAGTCGCTGTGATGAAACCTTGAACACTTTGGCTATTTCAAGATAGGTAACTTACAGCCAGACTCAGCAAGACCCATGTTGTCCTACTTAATTATGAGATTCTGGATTTAAAATCAAGGACAGAATAAATACCTGAACTACTGTGACGACATTAGGTCCACGCTTCAATGCACCAGTAGGGATAGTGAACTCTTGGTCGACCTCTTCTATGCTGTTGTGATTATTGGTAGAGCTTTTCGAGCAAGCGTTGGTAGTGCGAGATCTGCAGAGAAAATGGTACTCACTTGCCGAAAGATGTTGCCAAAAAATTATTATTCAACCATACACTGGCAGCGAAGGCTGATGTTCACTGAATTAGCCATGTTCCTTACATCCTGTAGCGTAGGGAATACCTTCACCCCCATTAATCGACAGATTCAGGCTTCTTTCTTGCCCATTGGAATTGAAATGACCTCTCCAAAGCACGATGTTTTCACAGCTTTCATTCGGCATCATTATCAACGATCCCGAAACCTTAACAGACAGGAGGTACTTACAAGCCATAGTCACAACCATACAGAATCCTTCCATCTCCGTATGCAGGTTTGACGGGGATATTTGTTGTTGTCTTGTTCGCCAACATCCAATCTACATCACTAAAGGCGATGTCTGTCACCTCAGGCAAACTGTCCTTGAACCTCCATCCAGTAAGCTTCGGAACTACGATACCGGTCACATCGCTGTGCAAGATTAGTTGGCCGACCAGTGAACCATCAATTGCAGAGGGCAGCATTCCTTGGGCATCAGTAGAAACCGTGTCTCCATTCCACGTCACCATTGTAACGGTTCTGGGTCCGATGACAGTCAATCTGACCCCCTCTTTGAGGTCACCGATCAATGCAAGGGTCTTGCCTGTTGAGTCCAGAGAGGCACTGCGGACAAGGCGGGGCCCGCCAACAAGGACGGTCTGATTAGTGCCAATGCCCCAGAAATTGCGTAGTGGATCATCGGGAGATCCAGGAATAACAGGCGCCCAGAACGTAGCTGCGGTGATCGAATCGGCATACAGAATAAGCTGAGTATCTGAGTCATAAATCGTGACAAGGTCTTGAAGACCTGCAAGGATGGTAACTGTGGTGAAATCGCTACCATCGTGAACCTGAATCTGCGAGGGGGAAGGCTGAGCAAGGTTCGTAGGTGTGCCTGTGAGCTTGATGGAGGCCTCATGTTGTTGCTTGGAATTTCCGTGCAGGAAAAGCACATCACGCCCGCCAATGATACCGGCGAAAAAGATGGAAGGTGTGGAATAAGACATTTCGGAGCTCGAGCCGAATTTGTAATCTGTAACTATGACCTTGGATTCACGCCCTCCAAGGGTGATCGCGCTAGCGACGGTAGGAATTTGGACGGTGCCAGCATTAGTAGTAACGTTCAGCTTGAAGGTTATGGTATTACTAAAGAAAGTCAATGGGTTAATGACATGCAAAAGGACATGGTAATACTACTCACGTAGAGGTTGAATCTCCTTGTCTGGCAATGAAGAATTGGGTACCAGTGTCAAAATTCTTCAAGAGCGTGATGAAAGCATCGCTATTAGTAGAGACAGAAAGCCCGGTGGACGAGTCTGCAACCCAATCTGTCTTGTAGAAATCTCGGGAGCTTCGTAGGAAGAGACCTTGACGCTTGAGCTCGTCGTACTTGGTCGTCAGGTCGCGCGATTCTGTGATCTATGACAAGAAATAAGATTGTGAGACAGTCAGAAGGCTTCTGATACTCACAGATGCACCATAATCATAGGATGTGTAGACTCCAGGAAAAGCGATGCCACCCCAGGATGTGCCACTTATCATCGGTAAAGAGTCAACACCGAGTGATAAAAGAGCAGCAGTTGTCAACCACGCACCCATAAAGCATGTAATAGTTTATCAACTTTGCATTGCTTGCCCATAAATTTAGATTAAAGACAGACTGGAAATCTGGCCCGGTCAACTGTCTGCAAGGTCCGTATCCTGCAAATGGCGTGAGTCAAGCTGGTGAGAAAGCAACGGAATAACAGAATTTCCGTACCGGGTGCTGTTGGTCCCCATGCATCGAAGGAACCACCCTGGAATTCTGCAAAGAGGTGTGAGTAAAATGTTGAGGAAGCGGGCGGCGTTCCTACCCGGAATGTACCATGGCTGAGATGGATTGACATCGGCATGATATTGATGAAAATTTGTTGGAACTCCCCTCCAAACGGTCGGATTCGAACAATCGAAACCTTGAGGATAAGAATCGAGTCTATTATTCAGTTTGGCAAGAAGTAAGCAGAATCAGCAACAAGTGATTCATACCCATATAGGTCCACTGCGCCCTGAAATCCATCCTATTAAACTATCAATCGAAGAAGCATAGACACTCACAGTCCCGTTGATGAAATTCCTCCCTTGACCTGGATCGTTATACGTCAAGGGTACTATGATGGGAGAATCATGATACGCTGCTTCCAATTCCGCGAAATATTCGGCATTTGTAGCAGGGTTCTGGGAGTACTCATTGTCAATCTGGATCGCTGGATGTATACTAATTCGTACGAGGAATGAAGATAAGCAGTCTGGACACACCAATAACTGGTCCATTGTTTGATATCTGATTCGGAGCGGTCACATTGATGATACCCTGGATATAACCTTGCCATGCAGCCTTCCAATCTGTCGCGTTCGTACGGAGGGAGCCGGCAACTTCCGTGGTTGCCCAGTGAGCAATTCCTCCAGCCGTGGTTTCAGCATTGATGTACTTGATGCCATCAGAACAACCATAAGTCACAGGCTCAGAAACACTTACAGGACCTGTAATGTTCCCTGAAATGAATTTTCTGGGATTATGATATACACACTTACCTGGACGCAAAACAACCCAGATACCGGCTTCTCTTGCTGCGTCGTATAGAGGCTGGAGGGCACGGAATCCATTGAAATCCACAACACCAGGAGCAGGATTAGTGAGACCCATATGGACGTATACACTGACGCTATTCAGCCCTGCCGCTTTGACCTTTTGGAGAATGTCTGGCCAAAGTGACGGAACAGGAAGTCGGAAAGTATGAAGTTCACCAGAGCTAATTCAAGCCCTGAGATCACCAAGTCCCTAAGACGGCGATGACTTACTAGAGGAATACTCTCTGCCCCTTCAGAAAGAGACTATAGTTGTCAAACTGAACGTCAGGAGTTCTAGCATCCGTAGCACGCTCAATTTTTGACGACCTCGCATGGACTGTGGTAGACACCGAAAAGGACATCAATACAAGCAGAATTGTCGCCAAACATGCTCCCGTTCGCAGCCAATTGGACCCTTCGTTCCCTTTCATCTCGGAGTCTGTGATATGCAATGCGGGGTATGTATAGGGATACTGATCCTGTCTTTGACAACCAGGTTGCTTCTTGGGTGAATTGAAGGACTGCGTATTTGTAGGCAGAGGTGGGAAGACCGAATAATTCTCCAATGAGGCCCCATGACTGGACTTTTCCATGATAGAAGCAAGCGAAGAGGCTAAACTGGTATAGCAATTGTCACGTCCGGTTAGCTTACGGTCCGCTAGTACGCCAAAAGTTTTGAGTCGTCGATCATTGAGAGGACACACTGAACGCCAGTGAGATATACACCTGGAGTGATCGAAGAAATGAAAGCATATAGCAGGATGACAATACAGGCAGGGAACCGAGAGCTGCCTTATTACCTTACTCGAGTACCACTTGTGGGAACAAATACATGGTCCATCGCCCTGCTTCCCAGAGCTTCTCACAGTTCATGGGACTTAGATGTGGAGCCTATGTATACAAACCAGTATTACACCCCTGGAACTAGAGAACGAAAACCAATAACTACGGTACAAATATATATTATCATTGTTTTAGAACGAGAACCCATAATTTCTGCAATAGTGTTAACGGCATAGAGATATGAAAAGTAAGAAGTACATACTTTTTCTCAGGACGAAAAGAATCATACGGGGAGTCTTCTCTGGCAAAGAAGAAGGCATTCTGAGGTGTGTCCAAGAACACACTATTTTCTCGGCTGGGCTGTGGACGAGTAACTTCATAGCCGCCTTCAAGATCATTGGGACCCATACTGGGAATACGAGTCCCCAAATGAAACATGTTGGTGTTGTTGGTCCCATTGCCCTGTTCATCCGTACCTCGACCTCGAAGTTCACGACGTGTGTTGAGGCTATAATTGAGACCGACATGAGTGAACGAAGGGGGAAATCTATCAGGATCTTACGTTGCCAGCAGGGAAATAGCGTATACTGAGGCATTATCAGCGATAATCTATCAAAGGTTGAAAGATTACTTGCATTTACTAAGAATGAAGTAAAATGCAACGAAGAAAAGATTGGCAGAGGGTTCGATGTTGTACTACGGTAAGATAAGCCAAGCTACTTATATCGTAATTTTTCTTGACTTACAAGGATGACAGTAACCAAGCTGATAGTACTGAAAGATTTGAAGGCATAAGACGAGCGTGCATGCTTAAGCAGGATTTACCACTGGAAACCCACCTTGTCAAGGCACCTGTATTGATTGCATAACGACATAGCATGTTTACAAGGGAATCAGAGCTAAAGAGAAGTTCTTGATTAGAGCTGGGGCTATGAATGGAAGCCAAAGGCAACACACGTCCGGTATCCTGTTCGTAATTTGTTCAGGAAAAAGCATAATGTCGCGGCGGTCACGACATCAGTGAGGACACCTGTTGCAAGTGAAACTGTTCCGAGGATCTGAGGGAGCATGCAGTGGAAGATTCGATAATCAAGAGATTGACATACCTGGATTCTTTGCGCAGTGAAGATACTTGGTAGCGCAAAACTACAGAGAACCATGAATCTGAATGCCAATGCTCTAGCTGATACAGTACGAACGCTTGAACAGAATATGCTTTAAAAGAGTAAGTGCAAATCAATATCAGCCAAAAACACATCAGGCTCATGCACAAACACATACTGATGGCCAAACCGAGTTGTGCAAAAGACAAAAAGATCTAAAAGATGATTTTCAACATCATCCCAACCGACTCGAAAGCCGTCGACAGCGCGTACAATCAATCCGGTTATCCAGACATTGCGGCCACTGACTATCTCCGTACACCAGATCAGCATCCTGGACTCTGACGAGGCACTAGCTGGAACTTACACCGCCACACTCTCAGACCGAAATAACTGTGTGAGAATAACAAGGTCAAAATTCACTCAGTGCCTCGTAAGAACACCTACGTTTTGACAATGGTTCCCACAACTGACTACGATCAAGGGTCAGTTTTCCACATCAATAGACTGACCGAATGCTTACTCCGGTTAAAATTGCACTCTAGGGTCTTTCCGTATTAGTGAAATTTGTTTCAGGGACGGTTAACACGTACGATCAAAGACCTATGACAGAAGTCAATAGAGTGCGCCCGACAGAAGTTTTGAGCGTACCATTTCATCGATGCTTGGATGAGCACTAGCACATTCGCCCAATTCTCGACAGCATAGTAATATACAAGATGTCCAATGAACATCTGATCTGCTGTCTCCAAAGACCTGAAGTCATATCAGTCAATGTGAGAAGCTGCACCTCGTGTCGTACGAACACTATCATAACCACCTGATTTAAGGTCATCAATACGAACTGGATGCATAGTCAAGTCAATACTGACAGTGAGTTTAAAAACTAATTTATCCATCGGGTATCTGCGAAAGTAATGGAATACCTGAGTTATCAGGATCCCATACAACACACACGCAAAGGCGAAACCAATGAATACAGCTCCTAGGGTATGGTTGATCAATG
>Ga0153986_1000517_pt1 | contig 11651 bp, 13 predicted proteins | sample TSGA070MetaG_FD_104724 | JGI IMG/M metagenome (GOLD analysis project Ga0153986, IMG submission 104724) | Attine ant fungus gardens microbial communities from Georgia, USA - TSGA070 MetaG | ecosystem: Host-associated > Fungi > Mycelium > Unclassified | place: USA: Georgia, Alexander Wildlife... | reverse complement strand
GGGTGATCACTCTCAAGCCACTGTCGTTCATCCGGGCACTGCAATCGGAGAGTAATGAATTACAGATGCAGGATTTGGAGACGCGTCCAGATTACATCTCTTCATCGCTCTCTTGAACCAATGTATCCTTACAGCAAAATGACTCAAGCAAAGTGGTATTCAGATGGCGCCGGTCCTGAGCATTCGTCGAGCTGTACTGAGTGTATGTTGTAGCTAACAAGTGACGAGTACTCCAAGACAGAGACGAATCCGACTAGTATCGACATGTGGGTCATGTTTCTTGCCATACCTGTGGAACACTTCAATAGGCAGATGAAAAATTGTCACACAAATTGTGAGGACACAATTTTAGAAGAGGAGATAATGTGATGTTTCCTCATAATGTGGACCTGGTTGTAACAACAAGTATGGTCTTCTTTCTTGAGAAGTCCATAAATCTCAAACACCAAGTCTGAGATTTTGTGATAATGTCTCGGGAAGACATTGACATTGACATGGAATATTCTATGGGGATAGGCCAACCGATACCAACATAAACATATTTTTGATATGTTTAGATCCTAGTTAGAATCGTAAGGTGTAATAGCAGAGAGATCGTCATGTTTGTTCCCTGTCGCGTTGGTTTCAAAAGGAATCCATTTAGTCTGAGTACTTGTATTTGAAAGCTGTTCCGAAAAATATTATTCATCTATTTTCTTTGTCGTTGACAATCCAATCGAAATCTTTCTGCCCCGTGATCTCCCTTCATCACCTCGTATCGCAAGATCAGATATCTTTATTCTCATTTTCCCAGCAATGACAATTCCAGAGATCTGGATAAGAATCATCCATCTGCTCCGAATCTCACTCTCAGAAGATATATCCAGTGACATCAGAGAAAAAAGAAGCACACTTCGGAACCTTGCTTTGACACACCCATGGCTCACCGATATCGCACTCGACGAGCTTTGGAGGTCGATGGAAACATTACAACCAGTTGGATTTCTGGTGATCGATCGTTTTAATGAATTTCCCTCTGGTTTTCTCAAATGTAGACCTGAAAATTGGGTGAGTTCACTGTTCAGGTTCAGATTGTTTTCCAGGGGCTGATGACTTATAGTACATAACATTTAAACCCCATAAAGAACACATAATGAGCCGGATTTCGAAATATCTTGCACGAATCCGTACTTTCCGTTTTGAAGTTTTGAATGAGGAGTTTGGAGTGTGCTCATCGTTATCCATGCTCGATCCAATTGGTTGGCTTTTTCCGAATTTACAAGAGCTTTACATCAATTTTAGCGAAATGGCAATTTTGCAGCCGCACTACCTCGCACCACTCTTGGCCCCGTCGTTGAGGAGCTTAACATTATACACTTCGTCCAATTCTATAGACGAAGAAGCTGCATGTGACATTTTGCGTAGGCTCAGATCCCGTAAAGCCAAAATTCGAGAAATATCCTATATAGGATATTCATCGAGTCTGATTGTCGAAGCGATCATGAGCTTCTCCAGCCTTCGTGCCCTGTCTATCCCATGCTGTGCCTTTAGCAAGGAAGGAGAGTGTAGGACAATCACCACCTCCTTCCTGACAAGGAACCTAACCAATCTTGACATCAATGTCGATCATTTTCCCGAGAACGTTCTTCAGCAACTTCGAAAGGGACTTGAGAGTCTGGTGTCTCTCACTTCCCTCTCGCTTCGTGGATCCTTGGATACCATCCATAAATTTATCCGTGATCTCAAACCAGTAGCATCAATATCTTCATTTGGCTTGTATCGACATTCATTATCCTCATCTTCCAAAGACCGCATTGCTGCCTTGATTCCCTCGCTCGCCACCATCTTCCCCCATCTACACTCTCTCCACCTTGAGAACATGAACCGCAACATCTTGATGGTGACTTTAAATGACCTCATGTCCTTGCGGGAGAAACCAATGCAGACCCTGATTCTTATCAACTGTCTAAAGTCGACTGACCCTACAAACGACATTGGAGAAATTCTTAAAGTTTGGCCAAAACTTCATCACCTATGGTTCGACGGTGACGATGTATTTGCAGAACAAATATTGCCCTTGATATCTGGTTCTGCACCATTCCTACGAGATCTTACCCTTCCTCTGCGATTCAATGACGAATGGAACGGACCTATAGTAACTCAAGTCGTTTGTCCCCTCCAATATCTGAGGATCCCACCATCCTACGAGCTCTTTCCCAAAGTGTTCGGACACGCTCGTATACTTTTAGAGCTTTTTCCAGAGCTGAAAACCATCTCGGAGAGGACAGGCTCTATAGGGAGGTATGCAACTGTCGACCTTGATGCTCACGACCTGAGTATTGACAACACAAACTCTACGATTTCCGAAAAGAGAAAGGAGAAGAGAAGGAAATTAAATGTACCGATAAGGTCGATGGGACGTGAGTGCAATGGCACCCGTGTGGCGCAGGCTCTTGGCTTGATGTAGAAATAGTGGACCTGACCATTCACTACTCATGTTTTAATGGATGTCATCAAACTTATATATCATCCAACACTAATAGATAGCCTTTGTGTCATTCAAATCTCGATGAGAAAATATATTTCAGAAATCTACCAAAGAGTACCAAGGTGGTGATACATGATTAAACACAAGAAAATTTCAATCTCTCAATGTCCACTGTTCACACATACATGCATACATACAACACTTACCCACTCTTGACCTTGTCCTTAATCACATCCACCATACTCTCATCCGCCAACGTACTCAAATCACCCAACTCATCCCCCTGCCCAGCCACAATCTTCCTCAAAATTCTCCTCATAATTTTCCCAGACCTTGTCTTGGGTAAATCAGGAACGACATACACTTTCTTAGGGGCAGCAAAAGGACCGATCACTTTCCGGACTTGCAAGACAAGCTCCTTGTCAAGCGCTGCTTCATCGGTCAGATCGTATGTGAATTCGCTAAAAGAAACGTAAACGAGTAAAGGGGGCGTTGAGAGAGAGAGAGAGGAACACACGGTTTCAACGTAACAAAAGCATGAACAGCTTGACCTGTCAGCTCATCGGGGGTTCCAATAACAGCAGTTTCAGCAACCCCAAGGTGCATGATCAACGCGGATTCAATCTCGGCGGTAGACAAACGGTGACCAGAAACATTGATAACATCTAGGATGAGTCTAATGATGGACTCAAAAGACTAGTGGTAGACACGTACCATCAACACGGCCCTTGATCCAAATATAACTATGTTCATCACGAGCAGCACCATCACCAGTATAAAAGGCACCAGGGTAGGGCTGCATGTAAGTCTCGAGATAACGCTTGTGGTCTTGCCAGATGGTACGGGCGATAGAGGGCCAAGGGGTCTTGAGGACGAGAGCGCCCTCAACATTATTACCGGTGAGCTCTTGACCGGTGACAGAGTCAAGGATAACAGGCTCTATACCAAAGAAAGGGACGGTAGCAGAACCCGGCTTGGTCTGGACAGCACCGGGGAAGGGGGTGATGACGATGGAGCCTGTCTCGGTTTGCCTAGGAAGGGACGATTGAGCGGGATATGATGGTTATATATGAGGACTGACCAATAGGTATCGACGATGGCAGCCTGTTTTTCTCCTATGTGATCATTGTACCAGTGCCAGGCCTCTGGGTTGATGGGTTCACCGACGGAACCCAAGACACGAATGGAAGACAAGTCGTGGTTGTGGACATGGTGAGTGCCAAGACGACGGAGGAGACGGATGGCAGTAGGAGCAGAATAAAAGTGAGTGATTTTGTATTTTTCAACAGTCTGCCAGTAACGGGAAGGGGTGGGGTATATGGGAGTGGACTCGAAAAGGGTTGTTGTGACACCGTTGGCGAGAGGGCCATAGATGATGTAGGAGTGGCCTGTGATCCAGCCAATGTCGGCCATGCAGGCAAAGCGGTCGTTGGGGTGGACATCAAAGACGTATTTCAAGGTGATGGCAGCGCCGAGAAGGTAGCCTGCAGTAGAATGAACGAGACCCTTTGGTTTTCCGGTTGAACCTGAGGTCTAAGAGAGAGATTAGAAGAGAGAGGGGAGAAACAAGGGGAGGACAGACATAGAGGATGAAAAGAGGATCCTCGGAAGCCATGATCTCTGGGGGACAATAGTTCGGGACTTTGGCGGTTTCTTGGTGCCACCACTTGTCCCTAGAGGGAGACCAGGATATAGGATTTCCTGTCCTCTTGAGGACGAGGACATGTTCAACGAGAGGACAGTCGTTGAGGGCGGCGTCGACGATGGCCTTTGTGGCAATTGTCTTTCCACCTCGACGGCCCTCGTCGGAGGTGATGATGACACGTGATTTGCAGTCCTGGACACGGTCACGGAGGGACTCTGCGGAAAAGCCAGCAAAGACGACGGAATGGATAGCGCCGATGCGTGCGCAAGCGAGGAAAGCGACGACGGCATGCCAGGTCATGGGTAGATAGATAGATACAGTGTCACCCTTGCGGACACCAAAGGACTTGAGGACGTTGGCGAGACTGCAAACATGGTTTAAAAGCTCGCCATAGGAGACGAGGCAGCCTTGACCTGGCTCGTCGGCCTCATAAATAATGGCAGTCTACTGGGTGTGTGAGCGAGGAGCAGTATAAGAGAGCAAGAAGAGACCTTGGAGGGGTCTTTGAATGCCCAGCGGTCAACGCAGTTAAAGGCAGCATTGAGACCACCCTCGGGGAACCAGACGACATTGCCCTCAGAAAAAGAGCCAGACCTGACGGTGACAAAAGGGCGGTCCCAATGGAGGGACTTGCGGGCAATCTGTGGCAGATGTGAGAGAGAGCAGTGGTTCGCTTCCAATGATTTGAACGCACATCAGCCCACCAGGCGTCAGAGGCAGAGCCAACAGACCGAGCATAGATGGAACGGTAAGCGTCGAGATCAGGACCAACATGAGGTGTGGGAGCTTGATTGGCAAGCCGAGGAGCGATTGGCTGGAGAGAAACGCCGATGTGAATATCTGACATATCTGGCGTGGTAGAAGGTTAGAAGGTATGTCACATTCAGGTGCGGATCAAACGGATCATCCAATGTCGCCCCGATACATTGTTGGCAAAATCGTGGATGCCCCTACCACTGGACAAGGTGTGCTCCTGCACTTTCCTCTCCCACATCCTCATATCCCCAGTCCCTCCTGGACAGATTTCACAGAATTCTCTAAACTTTCTCAAAAATCTACAAGATCCTGTCTGCAACGACAGACAATGGTACCATTTTCTCTCTCTCTTTCTTCCCTTTCTCACTCTTCTCCTCAGGTTCAAACTACATGGTAATTTCCACTTGTACTACGTGTGCTTTCCTCACCTCGATGCCAGAACCTGTCTTCCGTGCTGCAGAAAAAGAGTGGATCGCTTTCATCGAATCACTCACAGACATCTTGATCCAAGTCGACCCTCAGCTCCCCCCATTGCCCCCCAAAGACCTCATTCACCGCATCTACAGAGACGTCCGTTTCCTCTCTTCCTCTCTCCCCTCTTTCTTCTCACCCCTCCCCCCAGATCCGTTTCAGCAACAATAAGAGCCCCTATAAACAAGCCTTGTCTGCCTCCTTTTCAAGAATGGGCAGAAAGGGCATCTTTGCCGGTTGTAGGCCTTACCTACCTGCCCATCCATTCACACACTTATTCTTCTTCTAGACCATATGTGCGTCGTCCCTTTGTGCTAATTTCTCCTCTCAATTCTTCATAGTGCCAGTTGCGCTCCCTTCTCAACAACCTTCTGCCTCTCACTCACCTTTGTCCAGTAAAACCCGGAGACAATTCCTATCTCGCCGCAGGCTCATGGTGTCCTGGTTCTCCCCAACTGGCTACCATCCGGTAACCCTTTTCATCCTTCTGTCTTCTTTCCCCTTTTCACGTCCCTTCAGTGCCAACATCCTCCATGATCCATCCCCTCTCCGCCAATCCATCTCTTCCCCTGAATTCCAGCGTCTTTTCGGAAATTCATCCCCTCACCCAAAAGGATACAGACAAAATATCTTTGGGAATCAGGATCAACTCAAGATTGCCCCAAAAGGTATAGATAAGAATCACGCGTATGTGTAATAACATTTCCATCCCACCCCTGTGATTTAATCCTGGGAAAACAGCGATATTGATTTACTCAAGTGTCGCTCCTTTGCCGTCGTCCATCAGTGAGTTATCTCCACCCTCCCTCACCTTTCTTAATCCCCTCTTTCCAGTTTCACAGACGCCGAAGTCCTCGATCCACAATTCAAAAACACGATCGCATCCATCGTTCAAATTATGCAGCCTTTCGTTCACTGGTCAGTCTTGATTGTCTTTTCTTAGCAGCTTTGATCACACTTGTCATAGTTTGAATGACTTTATGACCATTCCTCCCAACCAGTAGCCGATGTTTTTCCAGCCAATGACGTCAAGGGTCTCACTATATAAATACATACAACTACGCTCTATACGTACAAGATATCTATCTCTACATCCATGTCTGCATTCAATATCACGTTCAGAAGTAGGTTCCTATCTACAAGGCCTGCATACAATATCATTTATCCAGTGTAGACAAATGTATCATTATCACAGGTGGCAATCGTGGCATCGGATACGCATATACCAGAGCTATCGCTAAAGCAGGCGGCAACGTCGCTGTCATTTACAAGAGCGCTCAAGACGCAGAACAAGTCACCCTCGCGGTTGGTAAAGAGTTCGGTGTCCAGACAAAGGCCTACAAATGCGATGTAGCTGACACGCAATCCGTCAATGAAACCATGAAACAGATCGATTCTGATTTCGATGGCAATGTAGTCGGTCTCATTGCTGTAAATGGCTCCTTGACTTCTTCACTTCCAACTGGATAACTGAGTCACCCAAAAGAATGCCGGCGTGTCGGTCGTTAAACCTGCTGTCGAATTAACGCAAGATGATTTTTCAAAAGTCTTCAGTGTCAATGTTTTCGGCGTGTTCAATACCTCTCGTGCCATTGCCAAGTAAAGCTGTCAATTCCATCGTATGTCGGATTGACGTTGATCCATATATAGACATTGGATCGATACACATCGGAAGGGTTCTATCATCGTCACTTCATCTATGAGTTCTCAGCTTATCAATCAAGCTGCTTTGAACACACCTCTCACTCAAGTGTTCTACAATTCTTCCAAAGCGGCCGTGTCCAATCTAGTCAAAGGTCTTGCAGCTGAATGGGCTCCAAACGGTATTCGTGTCAATGCGATTTCACCTGGTTATGGTGCGCATCGATTCTTCATTGATTTCCCTTCGATTTCTAATTTCATTCCCACAGTGAGGACGGACCAAACTTCCCATATGGATGCCAAGATCCGGGAATATCAAGCGAGCAACATTCCTCTGGGACGATTTGCAGAGGTGACTGTTGTCATTTGTGATTGTTGTTTGGTCATTTATCTTTCCTAGCCTGAAGAAATGACGGGTCAAGCGATTCTTTTACTTTCGGACCATGCTTCTTACATGACGGGTCAAGAATATTTTGTGGATGGGTATGTTGATCAAATCGTTTCTTAATTGATGTTTGATGATTTTTTGGTCAGTGGTCAACAAATATGGTAGGATAGAAAATTGTAGATTTCCTCATGGATTTGTCAATGAAGATTGTGGTTGTAAGCGAGAGAAACTTGATTTGACGAGTTGGGCTGAGTATCGCTTTTTTGCTGTATTCCTTTTTTGCTGGTTATTGCCTGTGGCATCGATGGATTATCAGATTGTAGGAGAACGATTGTGAATTTGACGTCAGACTGTCAGATGACTTGACTCGACATCAGAGTCCATCAAGATGTCCACTATGATACGATCAAACCACTAGAAGTGCGTGACATGTCACAGGATCACCGAAAATCGCTTTGTAGACAGCTGTATCCATCTATCTCGGTTGTTAGGTATGTTTTTTTCGCTGAAATAGGTTTGTTTCTCAGTTCGTTCATTTTGATTTTTTTTCCTAATGAAGGGCGCGACCATCTGGTATCACAACACCTCTGGATCAACATGGACGGGATCCATATTCACAAACGCAAGTCTAGTAAAGACCTCGAGGAGGAGGACTTTATAGTTCCTGTGCTGTCAAGTTCTGCTATTCATACCCCTTCAATAGTCCTTGCGCCAGCACCTCCTGAAAATCATTTCTCGCAGCCAGGTCGCCACTCGCGAAGCACGTCTATTGCTAGAACCCCCATGTTCAACCCGAGACCCGCTTCTGTCAGTTCTTATCAAACCACGTTCCATAATCTTCTAAACGGTCAATCGCTAAATGGAATTGATGGATCAAATACGCCTCCTATGTCTACTCCGACGTTGAAACCCACGTCTGGATACAACCATCATCATCGCTTTCGTTCGGTGTCTGGACCGTTTTTACCGTCGCAGCAGCGATCACCCTTGGTTTCGTCTTTTGCAAACGCTGACGTGCCACCGTCTTTGTCCTCTCCTTCTGTCAATACCGCCTCACCTTTCCCTGTGCAACTCACGTCATCCCAATCGCTTCCTCGGGAAAATTTACATACAGTTACGCTTAATGATCCTCCTTCTTCGACTTCTCCAACACAGAACCATAGCCATAGACATGCTCGCCTCCACTCTCGTAACCTTTCTATATTCTTTCCCCGGCCTGGGTCTCTTTCGACGTGTAGCATAGCTGAAGATGGTTCTCAGGAGCTGGAAATCAAGGCGGATATTGAGGCGCCCGTGACGACCATTCCCAGTGCTGCTTCTAGCGTTCAATTTCCTCGTTCGGTGTCTCATGGACATGCGCCTCCTACCCCCTTGGGCGTTGGGTTTAGTTTTGGCGGTAGACCACCCGCGATGTCAAGTCCTTCACGCCCTTTGATGGAACCTCTTTCGAGTTCCTCCTCGTCTACATCCTCGATGACGATGATGACGAAATCCAGAAGAGGCCATCATCATAAACATTCCGTTTCCCATAGTTTCTTTTCTTTTCTCGAACCAGGAAGTACTGGTGTCGTTGGGTCGAGTGGCACACCTCTTTCATCAACGACACCTTCAGAGCCGGTGCATGCTCACCCAGCATCGGCATCCGTGCCTGTTTCTCCTTGGACTCCTCGACCCACCCCTCTGTCGCGTCATCAGTCGGGGTATGAAACTGAAAGCAGGGAAAAGATTGCGTTTCGTCCGGCAGTGTCTGTCGTTGTCTTGGGGCAATTCTTGCTTGGAGCATGGCTGTGGGTATGCGGTCAGCGTATTGGCTCCCTGAGTTGTACAGGGATCGGTTATTGGATAGTGTTTGATTCATTTGGTATCGGCGTTGCAAAGGTTTTGCCTGGATGGTTGAAATCGAAAGATGAGCTCTCAATGGCGAACATGAACATGAGGGAGAGGGAGAGAGAAGTACTGAAGAGGCCCTACGGGTGTGTTCTCGTTTTATTTAGAAATTTGACAAATTTTTGATCATATCACCTTTGGTAGTAATAAACGCGTCATGACTGTGTTCATGTTCGCTCAAGCTGTATACTTGTTGTTTTCTGCTGTTTATGTTTGTAAGGAGACGATCGAACATATACTTCTGGCTGCTGGAGACGGTCACCATCATCACCCTGGTGAAGATGACAGCTGGATCGGGTGAGTTTTGTCATCTGAGATTAGGTAGCTATTCTTAAATAAGATTCTATGCCCAGCATTGAATTTCCTCCACTCATGACGGTCTTTACTTTTTTCTCAATCATCTCCACTGCTCTTTTGTACGATAACCATGCAAAGCTGATTGATGGTGCCTTTTTTTCCCCCTATACATTTGCATGACGGGTTACTAATCCCTTTTCTTCGATTATAGTGACCGGAAATCGTATACCCACCCCACTCGCATTCTTGCGTTCGCTGACCCACCCTTCACGCGTCTACACCACGTTTAATGCCTCTAATACACCACTTGTTAATTTACTATCGAATCCATACACATTAAGCCCACTTCTATTCTGTCTAGCCATGTTCGGCATTGCTGTATTCTTACCTCCGTGAGTTCCTCCTTCCCTTTCTTCCATTCAAAGAGAGAAAAACTTTTGATGGGGATCGGTCTTACCCATACAGGACCCAACATCGTCCTGCTGATCTGATTCTGGCATCCTTTATAGCGCTGGTCACGTTCAAAGTCTCATATCGTGCATGTACAGTGTTAGGCACGGTGCTTTTACAAACTGCTCCTGTTCGAGGACTTTCGAGTAGGAGAATGGAATCGTTTCTTCGTGTGATGCATGAGGTACGCATCTCTCTCTCTCACCCTTCTCTCTCAAGCACTTTCTGAACTTGACTAAAACATGGTTATATATTATCAGGTCGAACGTCATCCAAATGTTCTTCATCTTCCTGCACCGCATATTTGGCAACTCGATCCCTCTTCTGTGCTGAACGAACAAGACGGAGCGGACGAAACGCTCATTGTGACGCTTGAAGTTCACGTGAGACGAGATTTGGGGGACGATGAGATTTTGGGTTTGACGAGATGGACTTGGGAGAGGGTGGTGAGGGCTTTGGGGAGTAGTAGTGATGGGAGTGGATTTGGTAGTGGTAATGAGAAGAGGAAGGAGGGTGTGGAGGTCACGGTTGGTGTTGTGAGAGGTTGAGGTTGATCTAGAAATTGTTTTTTGTGTATTTCTCTTGTCTCCTTAAGATTTCTAGAATATTCTAATATATATATAGTTAGCCATTGACCATAACCACAACGGCCGCCTGGCGAAATGGCATCGCGTCTGACTACGATTACTCGTTGGTATCAGGAGATTGCAGGTTCGACCCCTGCGGTGGTCATTTGTTTTTGTTTTTGTTTAGATGGTATTCCTTCTTAGTCCTTATATCTTTAGACAGGTCAGAAGACTATTTACAGCATACTTCCCCTTTTTATGTAGGGAAGACTAAGTTTCACAATAGATCCGTATCTGGTCGAGAGGAGGTTCAGCTGCCAACTAAAGATCGATGCATCTCCCAATAAGTCGAAACGTAATACCTGAGGATGTGATTATTTTTAAACAACAGACGATATTTAAGATCTCCCTCGCCTGTATACTTGACCCACTTGGGGCCGTTTGATACAGAGAGACACTCATGTTCAAATATACAAACTCTGCCCGCTTTTTTTGCCTCTTTTTTTTTTTTTTTCTTTCCCTGATTTTACCCACGTCGAGTTCACATTTTGATGGGCGTTCCATGAGCGGTTTCGGAAGATCCTGTCTTAACTTTATTCATCTCTTTGGGAAAAAAAAGCAAGAACGAAGCCGAGCCGGAACGGAGTCGGCATTGTCTTTTGACTCTTTCTATCGGCTTGATATCATCCCTTACACAAACGTAGATATACACTTCGAAACGGCCACCCACCCTACCTGGTCTGCGTTACCATTTTATCTAAGTGTCAATCTCCGCCAACAATTAATTATCATGAACTCGTGTATGTATTATGTATTTCAATTCTACTCATCATTTCTCCTGTGATTTCACATCATCTATTCGAGAAACACCTAATAAGGGGAGTCTCCCAGTACAAAGGAGGAAAGAAAGAGAGAGGAAAAAAATAGAGGGGGAGGAGGAACCTGCCCAATGAATTGATTTTAATTTAAAGCAGGACCCTGGCTTATATAGTCAAAAGGAAATGCGACCATGTGTTAGGCTATGAGATTCAATGGATGGATGGATGAGGACCAAAAGTATAGGCAGTGGATGCAAGACATCTC
>Ga0153986_1000516_pt1 | contig 11656 bp, 14 predicted proteins | sample TSGA070MetaG_FD_104724 | JGI IMG/M metagenome (GOLD analysis project Ga0153986, IMG submission 104724) | Attine ant fungus gardens microbial communities from Georgia, USA - TSGA070 MetaG | ecosystem: Host-associated > Fungi > Mycelium > Unclassified | place: USA: Georgia, Alexander Wildlife... | reverse complement strand
GAGGTGAAGACGAAGTAGACCCTGAACAATTTCAAGACCCAGATAACGAGTTTGGTCTATTTGCCGGCACCACATACGAACAGGATGATGAAGAAGCAGATAATATTTATGAAAAAGTTGATCAAGCTATGGATTCACGGAGGAAACAACGGAGGTGTGTCCTTGGTTAGTCTTACTATTATATTCCTTGATTAGACTGACAACAACTTGCTTTTCTTCCACAGAGAAGCGCGAGAGCAAGAGGAACTAGCGAAACATCGTGCTGAGAGACCAAAGATCCAACAGCAATTTGCTGACCTCAAGCGTGGTCTGGCTGCTGTGTCGGATACAGAGTGGGAAAATATTCCAGAGGTGGGAAATCTCACTAGAAAGAAACGGAGGAAGGAGGAGAGGTCATTTGCTGTACCAGACAGTGTGATTGTCGGCGATAGAACAAAGGGGGAGTACGAGAACAGTTTGGACGCTCGGCAACAAGAAGTACGTCCTCTCTCTCAATTGAAAGCACTGAAAAATAACGCTTTTCCTCAGGTGGGCGGTTTTGTTACACCTGCAGAATCTGGTACCCTTACAAATTTCAGGGAAATCGGTCAAGCTCGAGATAGGATGCTTTCACTCAAACTCGACCAGGTATATTCCAGTTCTTAAACGTGTCCTACAACAGAAGTACTCATTAGTCTTTACAGATATCTGGAACGGCGTCCACGTCGGGAACGTCTACTTCAGTGGATCCAAAAGGTTATCTCACTTCCCTCGATAGTGTTGTTATCAAATCCGAAGCAGAAATTGGTGATATCAAGCGTGCACGCATGCTCTTTGATTCTCTTGTCAAGTCCAATCCAAAGCACGCACCTGGGTGGATTGCAGCGGCCTGCTTAGAGGAACACGCTGGCCGCATGGTCACTGCGCGGAAAATAATTAAGTCTGGTTGCGAGAATTGCCCGAAGAGCGAAGATGTTTGGTTAGAAGCAGCACGTCTTCACGTAGGTTCTATTCGATCATCAGCCGACGAGACTTTTCACTTGAATACAGAATAACCATGATGCGAAAATTATTCTTGCCAATGCAGTCCAATATGTCGGACAAAGCGTCAAAATATGGATGACAGCCGCTGACCTCGAGAATGACCAGAAAGCAAAAAAGCGTGTGTTACGAAAAGGTCTGTCAATCTCACTTCTAATCTCATGCTTGATCTCATCCTCCTACCTTTCCAACAGCTCTGGAGCACATTCCGAACTCGGTTCGACTTTGGAAAGAAACTGTCAACCTCGAAGAATCAGCAGCAGACGCCCGAATTCTACTCGCACGCGCTGTAGAAGTTATCCCTATGTCTGTGGAACTCTGGCTTGCGCTTGCTCGCTTGGAAACACCCGACCGTGCGAAGGCAGTCCTCAACAAGGCCCGAAAAGCCGTTCCCACCAGCCACGAAATCTGGATTGCCGCCGGTCGCTTACTTGAGCAAGAGGCTACCTCCCCACAGGCGCCTGAAGTTAAAACTGAGGAACAAAAGATTAAGGAACTCGATATGGTTGACCGAACAATTGAACTCGGCGTTCGTGAGCTGCGGAAGCACCAAGTCTTACTTACGAGAGACCAGTGGCTCAAAGAGGCTGAGAAATGTGAGAGCCAGGGCAGCTTGAGGACATGTGAAGCTATCGTAAAAGCAACAGTGGCCATGGAAATTGAAGAAGAAGATCGTTTGGACACCTGGGTTGGTGATGCTGAGAATGCAGAAAGTCGAGGGATGGTTGGGACTGCCAGGGCTATCCTGGCATATGCTTTGAAAGTTTATCCCGATAGAAGAAGCCTGTGGCGAAGAGCAGCTGAGCTTGAGAAAGCTCACGGGACAAGGTGCGTGACTCAACAGTTTTCTCTTCACCTCATTAACAACGTTCTTTGTTTGTTTGTTAGGGAAAGTTTGGATACCTTGCTCAGTCAGGCTGTCAAGCATTGTCCTCAAGCAGAGGTTCTTTGGCTTATGGCTGCGAAAGAGAAATGGCTGGCTGGAAATGTTCCTGCGGCTCGCGAGGTTCTCGAACGTGCATTCAATGTTAACCCTGAGAGCGAAGAAATCTGGCTGGCCGCTGTCAAGCTTGAGTCAGAAAATGGAAACATGGATGTTGCTAGACAACTTCTTCAGCGCGCCAGAGATGTTGCTGACACAGACAGAGTAAGTCTCCCATTTCTTCCAATTACTTGAACTTATTGTATCATAGATTTGGATGAAATCTGCTGTGTTTGAGCGACAACTCGGCCACCTTCAGGACGCACTGAACACCCTTGGGACTGCCCTCGCTAGATTCCCGAAATTCGCCAAGCTCTATATGATCCAAGGTCAAATCCATCAACGGCTGAAGAATATCTCAGCAGCACGCGCTTCTTTCGCTGCAGGTCTCAGAGCGTGTTCTAAAAACACCACACTTTGGATCCTTGCTTCTCGCCTCGAAGAAGCCGACGGAAAGAGTATTAAAGCGCGCTCGTTACTCGAAAAGGCTCGCCTTGTGAATCCTGCAAATGATGGACTTTGGGCTGAAGCTGTAGGCGTCGAAGAACGTTCAGGGGGGGCAGTGCAAGCAAAAGCTATGCTTGCTCGTGGACTGCAAGAGTGTCCTACATCAGGTCTCCTGTGGTCATTCACTATTTGGTCCGAGCCACGACCCATGCGCAAAACACGATCCGTCGACGCGTTGAAAAAGAGTGCAGATAATCCACTTATTATCTGTACAGTTGCGCGACTCTTCTGGGCAGAGCGGAAGATTGAGAAGGCAAGAGAATGGTTTGGTAGAGCTGCTGCTACAGCCCCCGATCTTGGTGATACATGGGGCTGGTGGCTGAAGTTTGAGAGAATGCATGGGACAGAAGAACAGAGGGCCGACGTAAGGAACAGATGCATTTCTGCAGAACCACATCATTCGCCCGTATGGCAGAGTGTCGTGAAAGACGACTTGCATAGAGGAAAGAGTGTAAACGAGCTTTTAGAGCTGGTTGCAGACGCTCTGCAATAAGCATTGTTATCTGTATCTGTATATCGTGATGTATCGCACAGCCACATATTAATACCACGTGGACTTACACGTCGATTGCGCCTGCAACGTCTTTTTTCTGCCCACCATGGTTTCTGTAACACGTAATCTCCCTCCTTTCATCAAGGATTTAGGTATATCTATTGTCGGGAAGGCGAGCTTCAGTGTCCCTCTCGTTTCCTTGTCTTGACTGATTCCATAGAAATGTTATGTATCTCTGGTTGAGAACCTCAACATTGGAGACATTGACTGCCTGAAGTACGCAGTATCCAAAGGGCTAGGCATTGGCATAGTCGTTGGTGGCTCAATCATGAAAGTTCCCCAAATGCTTCTAAGTGTGTCAATCACCGTTTTCTACCACTTCGATAGTTAAAACATTTTGCAGTTCTCAATGCAGGTTCAGCGGAAGGCCTGTCATTGACAGCCTATGTTCTCGAAACGCTCTCTTATGCAATCACGCTTGCATACTCCGTCAAAAGCAACTTTCCTTTCTCGACCTATGGCGAGAACTTGTTCCTGACTATTCAGGACATTCTGATCACCCTTCTCATCATTGTATTTGCCCCGACGACGTCGAGTAAGCCTCGAGATCTATCCCTTGCATTTCTTGCTATTATTGGGACAGCATATCTGTTGCAATCTCTACCTCCCTCCTCCCTCGCCCCAGTGCAGTTCTGTACTCTCCTACTTTCATTGTTTTCAAAAGTCCCACAAATTGTACAAAATACACGGGCAGGAAGCACGGGTCAACTCAGCACTGTTGCTGTCTTTGCTCAGATTCTGGGCTGTATTGCTCGTCTGTTCACAACAGTGACAGAAGTCAGAGATACTCTCGTATTGTCTGGATTTGCACTAGCCCTCGTGTTGAACCTGGTGCTAGGGTCTCAGATGTGGATGTACTGGGGTCATGAGGCTAAAGCCAAGCCCACCAGAAAAGTAACGAAGGTAGAAGAGAGCGAAGAAATTGCATCGCCACAAGTAAAGGCAGAGAAAGCAAAGGAAGATGGAAAGTCGAGTGCTTATGAGGCACTTGGGGGTTCTCCTCAACCTGTGTATCGGTTCACAACACCACCTCCGAGAAACTTTTCTGCTGGGAGTCAGAGGAAATGGGCCAGAAAGATCGTTGATTAGATTATTTTGCAGGATAATTATATATTGCTATTCGCTCAAAGAATCAGATACATTTGAACCCTAAAATAGATTATACAGTCCACCTCTTGAAGGTCTGAGCCATTTCAGGTGGCATCTTCTGCTAGACAATGCTTTTCTCAACCACTTCAGATGCTCCATCGGCCAGTTTAGTAGCAGCATTTTCCGTCGTTTTGGATGTCTCAGCGGTCAGTTCTGCAGAAGTCTTATCCTCTTGCACCTCAGATGCTGCATCCTGGACAGCCGCTCGGGCTGCCAGTCGCCTTCGACGTGAATCCCGGAGATGATTGAGGACTTGTTCATTATGATAAGCCTCCTGCTCCGCGGATGCTATGTCATAGGCTTTTTCGTACGCTAGACGACGTTCATTGAGAACTTGTTTAATGCGCGCCATAGATTTTCGGACCTATCATAAGATAGACATACGAGGTCAACGAAAAAGTTGATTAGTGGGTGGGAAGTGAGGCGCACATAGTATACTTTTCTACCATTGACCCGTTGATTAGAATCTGGTACGCCCATCCTCTTGGTTTCTTCTTTCTGCGTCGCGAGAAGGTTACGTTCTCGGAGGAGAACATACCACAGCGTGTGCATGTCCTTGAAGCTCTTTAAACGTAATTCCTCGGCTTTCCATCCACGTCCTGCCGGTTTGATCGTCATTAAAAAAATTCAAAATTCTGGAAAGACACATACCTGAATCCGCCATGCGAGTTGTAGGAGATTCACAAGCCATATATTTGGCCTCTCCCGTCAGCTCCTTCCCATCTTCTAACTGTCTCCTCCTGAAGAAGGCCCAAAGTCCGTGGTCCTCTCTCACAGGCACTTTGTGCTTCCGCCAGTCCACAGGTCCCATAGTCGTAATTGCCTGTTTGGGATTACTAGGTTCCGGTGTTAGGACAGCAGCCTCGGCGAGCCATCGTCTAGTAGATGAGACAGAGGATTTCAGATGTAGGAGTTGTTGACGAACGGGGCGTGCCAAAGAGAGCACCGTCATGAGTGTATGCATGCCGAAAATGGATAAGCAATTGACACAGAGTATGACTCGATACTAGGACCCCAATTGCCACACAACTTTGGGTGGCGTTATAGTGTAGTGGTTATCACTCGGGATTTTGAAGTAGGCGTCTTCCCGAAACCCAGGTTCGAGCCCTGGTAACGCCTATTCATTTTGATTGCTGTATTATTATTTGGAAACATCACTTTCATTGACGATGGAAATGTAAATGTAACAGGCTCTTTTGCCTTCGATTCTTTGTGATCCTGGAGGATATTATTGTGACGTCATAAATATGTCTGGAACAAAAGCTGTCCGATTATAGTCTCAGTCAAAATTGAAATTGCCCTAGTATCCATTCCTCCCTTCCACCTGTTTTATCGAATCCATGCACTCCAAAGTTGGCGACCACCGAGTATACGAAGCACAAGACCAGAGGTTTGCCTTCAACTCTCGGTTCTGACCACCATTGTTCATCATTCCGTCTCATCAGGCCTCCTAAACTCACAGGTCCTCAAAAAGGCGAGCACGAGCGGCGTGAAAGATTTGAACATGGTCCTAGTCTAGCTCATCAAAGCCTCGACTCTAAGTAGGTCTCCTTCACACCGATGAGTATCCCTATTCCTTATATGTGGACCCTCGTCTGTATTCAGAGACGAACGAACGCTCTCAAACAAACTCAATGCTGAAGAAAAGCGTGAACATCGTGTTGATGAAAGCAATCAAACCATAAAGGATCCATTGAAGCCGGCTATGGACCATGGGAACAAACCATCTAGAGGTGCACAGATTGATGCAGAGTTACAGAGAGAAGATGAGGAGATCTTGAAAAAGAAAGCACAAAAGTAGTGATTGAAATGTAGTCAATCGAATCGAACATGACAGACCTAGTAGATGTCAGGATCCTAGTATGTTTGAAATATCAACTGCAAATGAATTTCGTATGTAAAAAATTTCTCGTGAGTCTAATGGTGGCATCTAGCACTGAACCTTGATCCACCGATATGTATGTGTTTGTTGGTAAGGATACTCAGACGTCACCGCAGTGTTGACGACTGAGGTGTATTACTCAGGAAATGATAAATACATTAATATGACGACTGGGTACCTGCGCAGACAGGAAAAAAGACTAAGTGAACAAGTGCAGAATGAAAAGGAGACATGATATGATGCAACGACATACTGACCGATGCATCAGTACCTCAAGTATTCAGGATTATTGTTATGCGCACCCTGCTGCTTCCCATAGCCCTTGATGATAATTAAATGGGAGTCTGATTTTCTACGCCTGCAATACGGCGGGAAGAGTGCGTGTGAGTATCATTTCAATGATGAAACGGATCAGAAGCTATTTACAGACATGATGGCTAGTCGTATCTAGTCAAACGACAACGTCCAAGTTTATTTGACGGGTGCATAAGAGGACAGCCATATGGTATAGGTACACTGGATGTGCTGTGAATTTATCCATTTCCCTTCACTTACATTATTTTCCTCTCAAATATTTCATATCCTTTATAACTGATTATCAGATGGTCACCACTGTACATGAAGTATATTGCAATAAACGATGGAGAAGGCACTTGCAAGTTACAAGATATAACCGGCAATTCCCTCAGGAGAGTACCCCAAGTTCTTCACTGCATTTTGCCATTCATTATAGTCAGTGGTGTAAAAATGATCCGTGGCTCCTCCACTGTACGCGCGGTAGAGTGGGATAGAACCGCAAACTCGACTGGCATATATAAAGCCAGAGATTCCCTCGGCACTATATCCCAGATTTCCGACTGCATTATTCATCTCGGCCTGGTTGGCGGTATAGAAGTGATCCATAGCGCCAGGGCTGTATGCACGGTACAAGGGGACAGTGTCCGGATATTGGGCTGGGAAGATACGACCTGGAGAGCCTTCTTGACTATAGCCCAAGTTATGGACAGCATTATACATTTCTTGGGCGTTGGTGGTATAGAAATGATCTCTGGCACCAGGGCTGTAGGCACGAAGGAATGGGACTGCTTGTGAGGGAGGGGCACATGTCTATCATAGATGTTTAGATGGAATTTAACATAGCTCGAATAACTGACCGCTGTGTCAGAGTCAGAGGCTGCAAAAGCCGCCGATGCCATGAAAAGTAAAACGAAACGGGAGAAAATCTGCATGATTGGTTTAGTGTTTAGTGTTTGCTGAAGAGATTGGCTACTCTGCTGGGGACAGTCTTGCACTTCGAGAGATCTTATATACAGTTTTTTTCCGAGCTGAGGGAACTTCTAAATCGAAATAGATCCAAAGACTTTGACAAGCATCTTTTCCAATTCTGACTTGGAGGCCAACTAATTTGCCTCTCGCTAATATGAATGTCAGGCGATGTAGCTTCTAGTGTCTGGTAGTCACATCTGGGTTCGGCAATGGGATCATTTTTGTGTATTTGAATAATCATTTCGAGGCCGCTTTGGCTCCCCTTATGAGCTGATATATAGGGCTTGATTGAGGAATCAGTTTTGATGCGACAAGTCCGGTAAACATGTTACGACAAACGATGAAACCTTGATCTCGTCAAACAGATATCAAATAGACATCGTGCTTTTAGCACTCATTCACGAGCCTCAGCTACATTGTATCAATGAGCTCAAGGAAAGGTACTTCAATCTCTGGAAATATTTGATCTACTAAACAACTGGGATCCTGGGTCCAGTGGGTCCATAGCGGCTCTCGTGGGATGTATGCAGATTGAGTGGTGGCACTGATTTGACTTACAAGCTGCTTCCTGTGATTATACTCAAAATCCTTTTGGATAAATTCATACAATATTAAGACCTGAGTCTTCACCAATGAAAGATACGTAATCATGTTCTTCTAACCCCAGCCACAATCTGCCCTGTAATCCGCCCTGATGGTAGGTAGCAAAATTTCCTAACCGGACCAGGAATTCTAGGGTCTCCTTCTAGAAGCCCAGTTTCAAACTTCTCTGACGAGTCACTTCCCTGACCTGAATTAGGGCGCATCAGAATGTCAATACTCGCTATATCAACACTTTTATAGCAGCAATGTCCTGACACAAGTCCTGCCAAAAGTCAGACTCAGCTCCTTGAACGGAAGAAACTCCTTATATGTATTCTGCATCATGATTCGGTTAACAGGTTCTACAAAAGAGCCTGTTGCTAATAAACGATGGAGAAGGCACTTGCAAATTAAACAGAAAGGATAAAACCGGCAATTCCCTCAAAAGAGTACCCCTCGTTCACTGCATTACTCAATTCATTAATGTCAGTGGTGTAGAAATGATCCGTGGCTCCTCCACTGTTCGCGCGGTAGAGTGGGATAGAACCGCAAACTTGACTGGCATATATAAAGCCAGAGATTCCCTCGAGACTATATCCCAGATTTCCGACTGCATTATTTATCTCGGCCAGGCTGGTGGTGTAGAAGTGATCCGTAGCGCTAGAGCTGTATGCACGGTACAAGGGGACAGTGTCCGGAAATTGGGCTGGGAAGATACGACCTGGCGAGCCTTCTTGACTATAGCCCAAATTATTGACAGCATTAGAATCTTCTTCGACGCTGGTGGTATAGAAATGATCACTGGCAGAAGAGCTGTAGGCACGAAGGAATAGGACTGCTTCAGAGGGAGAGGTACATGTCTATCATAAATGTTTAGATGGAATTTAATATAACTTGAATAACTGACCGTTGTGTCAGAGTCAGAGGCTGCAAAAGCCGCCGATGCCATGAAAAGTAGAACGAAACGGGAGAAAATCTGCATGATTGTTTTAGTGTTTGCTGAAGAGATTGGCTGCTCTGCTGGGGACAGTCTTGTACTTCGACATATCTTATATACCAGGATTTTTTCTGAGCCGAGGGAACTCCCAAATCGAAAGACTCAAAGACTCTCTGACTTCGAGGCCAATTGTTTTGCCTCCTACTAGTATGAGTGTCAGGCGATGCAGCTTCTAGTGTCTGGCAGTCACATCTGGGTTCGGGAATGGAACTATTTTTGTGTATGACAGTCGGCTTTGATGCGATAAGTCCGGTAAATATGTTACGACGAATGATGAAACCTTGATCTCGTTAAATAGACATCGCGCTTTTAGCACTCATTCACGAGCCTCGGCTACATTTTATCAATGAGCTCAAGGAAGGGTACATCATTTTCTGGAAGTATTTGGTCTACTACACAACTGGGATCCTGGGTCCAGTGGGTTCATAGCGGCCCTCGTGGGATGTATGCGGATTGACCAGTGGCACTGTTTTGACTTGCAAGTTGCTTCCTGTGATGATACTCAAAATCCTCGAGTGTCAATATGTACGAAGTTGGATAAATGCATACAATATTAAGACCTGAGTCTTCACCGATGAAAGATACGTAATCGTGCTCTTCTGACCTCAGCCACAACCACAAGTAACCCTCAAGCTGCCCAGTAATCCGCCCTGACGGCAGATAGCAAAATTTCTTAACCGGATCCAGGAATTCCAGGGTCTCCTTCTAGAAGCCCAGTTCTAAACTTCTCTGACAAGTCACTTTCCTGGCCTGAATTAGGGCGCATCAAAATATCAATACTCGCTATATCAACACAATACCAGGGACTGGCATCGTTGCACGAAAAGAAGGGTTCTCAGTGGTCACCAACTAGAATCCATCAAATACAAATCTGACATAGAAATAATCGATGCTCTACTGAGAGAGTCTGAAGCTACGGGGATTTTTTTCTGATTCATCAATTTATTACGCGGTGTACGAGCACAGTCCGCGGAGCTACGGGGAGTGGTAACAAGAAAGAAAACTCCGATGTCATATGCCTTCTGCATCATGATTCAGTCACCAGGTTCTACAAAAGAGCCTATTGGTTTTGCAGAATACTGGGCGTGGCACATTGTACGCTGCTAGTCTTGGAATATCCCGTTTCTTCTCGTGCTACGAATTGATTCTAGGCCTGTCGACATTGTCCAGGTGATCCTGGCTGCCAGAAATAGTCTGTATCCGACATATCATTGGAGATGGCACAGTTTTGGCTACCTTCATGTAGATAATGATATCCGAGCTCGTCTCCGTCTCGACTTCGACCCCTGCCTCCATTTCGCGCCCCCTTGTATCACCTCCTTCACTAGAAGGGGGGAGGTATATCCTCAGTTGGTGCGCGTGGCGGGACGACGCCCCCCTCCATTGATGAAGTGCCAACTGAAATGTCGGCCATGCCCCCATGTTCCTTCATCCAGTGTTTCATTTCTGCAATCAAGTCGGCGATATTAGCGTTCAGAGCCTGGAGGGTTGCTTGTTGACCCTCTGAGTGCTTGGATATCAGTCTACATGTCTTTGATGCTAGGCATTCAAGTGCGTCTCTTGATGTCCGTAGCTCATTCCAGATCTGAACGAAGATAGGGGAGGTATCGTATGTCGAGATTGTGCTGCCAGTGTGAGGCTTGCAATGCTGTTTTTTGACGGAACACGAGACGCATGACGTAGCTTTGCTGTCAAAAAGCCATCAGCATGAGTAAAATACCAAAAAAAAAAGAAAAAAAGAAAATGGAGAAGTACCTTCCATGGTGAGGAACACACAGAGTGTTCGTTCGCACGCATCGCTCACATTTCCTGTCTCCTCCCATCTTCAACCTGGGAGGGGGGGGCTCGCTGACCGCTCGTTCCAATTGATTGTGCAATCGCTTTCTGCATCGCTACTGCCATACCAGACGTCCTCAGCCTTGTCCTTGTCCTCGTCATTGTCGGACTCGATCCCAGCATTTCTCTCCATTCTGGCCTTGCCCTTCTCTGTCCTCCTGACTTTGTCGGGCAGTGGTGACTCAATACAAACGATTTTCCGTTTCCTCCCCACCCTCAACTCTTGTAACTTCAAAGCTTTCGCCTGTTCCCTCTCCTTCCTCTTCTCCTCCTTGCGTTTGATTTCCACCGCTCGTTCAATTTCAGCCCTTTCCATACGCTCCCTTTTCTCCCTCTCTCTTGCTTCTCTGGCCGCCCTCAGCCTCTCAGCCCGCTCCGCCGCCTCCCGTTCCTTCCTCTTCTGCGTCCATAGCCTCTTGATGCTCGGTCAAGTTTTTCTGCATGATGGCTATACGTGCCATCGCCTCTTCGTGTTCCCGGGTTGCAGCAGCCATCCTGCTTTTAGCTGCAGCAGTTGCTGCAGCGAATTCTTCCCGTAGCCTTTCAAGCTCGTCAGCCTCTCCAAGCCCGTTTCCACGATTTGGAGTCTTCTTGGTACGAGTCGACCTTTTTTTGTGTGGGGGTCATGGTGAGTGTCGAGATGTTGTACTTTGCAAAATCACGTATACACGATGTCACGTGACGTATATTTAATTTTACATAAACACTTTACACAGAGTGTGAAGACAGTCATCTCATCGTGGAATAAACTCACGATTCAAGGAGGAAAGGTCATATCGCTCCTCAAACTAGCACTCCTTCACACTACAGCCACTCACCCAATAATCCTGCCGACAAGGGCATCATCCAAGAACTGGCCTTGGCAACACATGAACAGGTTCT